>Ga0116197_1000094_pt1 | contig 16677 bp, 15 predicted proteins | sample ZodSprsou2mmetaG_FD_94480 | JGI IMG/M metagenome (GOLD analysis project Ga0116197, IMG submission 94480) | Hot spring sediment microbial communities from Zodletone spring, Oklahoma to study Microbial Dark Matter (Phase II) - Zodletone Spring... ...
ATAGCTCCCGAACGAGAGCGACGAGATGAAGAGGAGGTTCACGAACCGGTAGAAAGGCCCGGTCGGGTGGAACAGGCCGGCCGGGGCGGCGGCTGGGGCGTCGGTCATGGGCGGTGCCTCCGGATCCTGCGGCGGTGCGGTCGATCGAGGCCTATCTTCCGGAATCCGGCCGAAATAATCAAGCGCTTTGTCGGCGGCACCGGGCACTGGTATAATCACGGCGACTAGAGGAGGCCCCCGACATGAGCACGACGGATCGCGACGTCCGGATCGTCGATCCCGGGCGCCTGGCCCCCGATCATATCCACGCCTTGGCCGCCCTGGAGAAGGAGGCCGTCGTCCGCCGCATCTGGGAGCGCGATTGGTCGGTCTGGACGCCCATCGACCGGGAGATCTCGAACCCCCTCGGCTGGCTGGCCGCTCCCGAAACGGCCGAGGGACTCGTCCCGGACCTCGCGTCCTTCGTCGACTCGGCCCGGGACCAGGGGCTGACCCGGGCCGTCGTTCTGGGCATGGGCGGATCGAGCCTGGCCCCCGATGTCTTCGCCCGCCTCTTCGACACGGCCCCCGGCTCGCTCGATCTCGAGATCATGGACACTACGGAGCCCGGGACGGTGGCCAAGGCGGGAAAGCGGCTGGCCCCCGACAAGACCCTCTTCCTTGTCTCCTCGAAGTCCGGGACGACGGCCGAGGTGATGGCCCTGCTGTCCTACTTCTACGACCGGGTCCGGCTGGCCCTCGGGACGGGGCACGCCGGGAGCCGCTTCGTGGCCGTCACCGATCCCGGGACGCCGCTCGAGGCCCTGGCCCGGGACCTCGGCTTCCGGCGCGTCTTCCACGGCCGGCCCGACATCGGGGGACGGTTCTCGGCGCTCACCGCTTTCGGCCTCGTCCCCGCCGCGCTCAAGGGGATCGACGTCGCGCGTCTCCTCGCCTCGGCCCGTTCGATGGCCGGGGCGTGCCGCGATGAGCGGTCCGGGGAGAACCCCGCGGCCCTGCTGGGCGCCGTCCTGGGCGCGGCCGCCCTCAAAGGGATGGACAAGCTGACCCTCCTGCTGCCGCCCCGGTTCAGGCCGCTCGCCGGATGGATCGAGCAGCTCGTGGCCGAGAGCACCGGGAAGGAAGGCCGGGGTATCGTCCCCGTCGCCGAGGACAGGCCCGGGCCAACGTCGAGCTACGGCGGCGACCGCCTGTTCGTCGAGATCGGGGCCCGGCGGGATCCCGACGCCCCCCCGACCGCCGAAGCGGGATCGCCGCGCCTCCGCCTCGCCCTCGACGACCCGTATGACCTCGGGGCTCATTTCTTTCTCTGGGAGTTCGCCACGGCCGTCGCGGGGCACGTCCTAGGGATCAACCCCTTCGACCAGCCCGACGTCGAATCGACCAAGAAGAAGACCAGGGAGATCCTGGGAGCCGCCAGAGCCGATGACGGTCACGCCGGTCGAGACGCCAGAGCGGACAGGATCCGCGTTTCTGGCGCCGGCACGGCCGACGGTCCGGGCGCCGCCCTGTCCGGCTTCCTGAACGGACGCCGGGAGGGGGATTATCTCGCCCTCCTCGCGTACCTCCCCAGGAGCCGGGCGGTCGAAGAGCTCCTCTCCGGGCTGGCGGCCGGCCTTCGCATCAAGACCCGGCTGCCCGTGACGGTCGGTTTCGGCCCTCGCTACCTCCACTCGACGGGCCAGCTCCACAAGGGCGACGGGAACCGGGGGCTCTTCCTGATGCTCACGGCATCGACATTGCCTAAGGTCGGGATCCCTTCTGTCAAGGGGATCCCCCGGCCGGCGGCCGATTTCGGCGGTCTGTTCAGGGCCCAGGCCGAAGGGGACGCCCGGGCCTTGGCCGAGAAAGGCAGGCGGATCCTGGCCATCGAGCTCGACGGCCCGGCCGAAACCGCGCTCGCCGCGCTCTCGTCCCTCCTCTCATGAAGGCGATCTTCGAGGCGATGCCCATCGCCGCCGCGAGAGGGAATCCCGGAATCAAGAGAAGAAAAAAAAGGACGGCCCTCGAGGGCCGTCCGGGCGCGCGCTTCTAAACGGAAGCGATCAGTAGAGGCCGACGCCGATGACGTCGGCGTGAAAGATCTCCTTGGTCCGGGTCCGCTGCCGCCTTTCGACGGTGTCCTTGATGTCGAGATAGAACCAGAACTCGTCGAACAGCTTGAGCTTCTGGATGTAGTATTGCGCGTAGGTGCTGATGGAATCGACGACGATCTTGGCCATCTCCCGGCCCCTGGAGTCGGAAAGCACGATCATGTCGACATCGCCCCTCTGGAGCTTGCCGTAGACCTTGCCCCGTTCCTGGCCCTCCCACTCCTCGGGCTTGGTGACGCCGGAGATCTCCAAGGCCGGGATGGCCTCCCTGACCTTCATCTCGATGAAGTCCTCGGCCTCGAACTCCCGGTCGCGGGTGTAGAGGACCTGCCCCGCCGGTGTCTCAACGCTGTCGGCGAGGAAGATCGAGGGATGGTCGAGGAGCAGATCGCCTTTGACCTTGACCGTCTGGTCCTGGAGAGTGGCCGCGTCGAAGCCGGGGAGAACGATGTCGAAGCCTTGGGCGGTCGAAAGGTACATGTACCGGCCGAGGGCCGTATGGACCTCGCCTTCGAACTCGGTGAACTCTGTCTCGGCCCCTTCGGCCGACGTTTCCGCTTCCTTCTGGCAGGCCACGCCGCCGCCGAAAGCGATCAAGAGGGCCAGACCGAGGATCAGGATGCCGGACTTCTTGGTGGATATCATCGCAACTACCTCCATATCTCGAACGGGCGCTCGGGAATATCCTCCCCGAACGAGGTCTAGTTTATATCATCGGCTCCCTCAAAAGTAAAGAAAAAAATGGGCCGGGGGGAGGTTCCCCGGCCTATCGGACAAGGGGGTCGGAACGGCGCCGAATTCACTTCCTCTTGGCGCCGCCCGATCTCGAGGAAGAGGCCGACGACCTGGATGACGAGGCCTTGGCGCGGCCCGAGGAGCTCGATCGGCTCGAGGAGGACCCGCCTGACCTCACGGAGCCCGAGGCCCGGGCCGACGAGGACCGGCTCGAGCGGGGAGCGCTCATGGAGCGGGGCGCGGAGGAGCGGGTCGAACGGGGAGCGCTGATGGAACGGGACGGCTGAGTCGACCGGGACGGAGAGGAATAGGAGCGCGCCCGCGATCCGGACGACGGGCTTGTCGCTCTCAGCCGGGCCGAGGACGATGTCGAGGACGCGCGGGACCGCGAGGATGAGACGCTGGGCCGGGACGAGGCGGGCGCGCGGGCCGAGATCGAGCGCGACGAGGAGGCGGCGGGACGGGTCACCGACGGCGAGGGCCTGGCGGAGGTCGCCGCCCGCGGGCTCAGCCGCGACGTCTGCCCGGCGATCGAGGAGCTGGGGGCGTAGGTGCGGCTTTGAGACCTTCCGGCGGAAGCATCGGCCGCCCGGGCGGGCGTCGATCGGACCGAGCGCGCGGTCGACGCCGTGGTCCGGCCTGCGGTCCCCGCGCTGGAACGGACCGTCGACGGGTAGCTCTTGACGGTTTCGCCTCCCCGGGTGACCGGGCTCCCGGAGCCGGTCCCGGAGCCCCGAGCGCCCGGAGTTTCGCGGACGGTCGCCGGCCGGCTCATGGACGACCCGGTCGATCGGATCGTGCGCGCGGTCGACGCGGTCGTCCGGCCCTCGGTCCCCGCGCCGGAGCGGACCGTCGACGGGGAGTTCTTGCCGGGCGCGGAGACGACGCTCCGGCGATCCTCGGCGATCCCGCTCTGACCACGGCTGCCTGGGGCGCGCTGGCTCGGGTAGGAGCGGATGACCCGGTTGTCCGCGCCCCCGCCGCGGAGCGAGGGCCGGCTGACGGCGCCGCTGTCGATACGCGCCCCTGAGGCGCCCGTGTCGCGGGTCCGGACGGCCGGGGTCGAGGCGCCGGGTCTCGACCTGGGTGAGGCCAGGGAACGGGAAGGCGCGACGGTTCTCACCTGGTCGCGGCCGCCGGGGCGGTCCGCCAGCACGCGCCGGGCCGCGACAGCCTGCGGCCGGGCGTTGTCCACGGCCGGCCGGATGGCCGGCTGCTGGGGCCTGAGCTCGACCCGGCCGATCCGGTCGAGGTCGGCAACGCCCAGATGGCGGCGGCCGATATCCCGCGCCTGGAGATGATCACGGCGGACGACCGTCCAGGCCCAGTTGCGGGCCGAGAACCAGCGGTCGTCGTAGCGGTCATAAAAGCGGTCGTTGAAGAGGTAGGCGGGCCGGTTGTGCCAGGTCAGGGGGCACCAGCCGATGTAGGCCCGGTCCCACCACCAGTGCACCCAGGCCGGCCCCCAATGGGCCCTGGGGATCCAGTACCAGCCGAGGCCGAAGCGCCAGTTCCAGCGCCCGTAGTGATAGACCGACCAGCCCCAGGGCTCGGACGAGACCCAGGTCCAGCCGATGACGGGATACCACACCCAGCGGCCGTAATAGTAAGGCCGCCAGGCATCGTAGGTGGAGACGTTCGGGACCCAGACATGGCCGTAGGGCCGCTCGTAGACCCACTGGCCGTTCTGGTCGAGTTCCTCCTCGTACTCCTCCATCTCGGAGGGCAGGTACCGGCTCTCGGACCGCGCGGAGAGCTGGCTGTCGCGGCTGTCGTTCCAACCGTCGAAGGCGTCGTCCAGGGCATAAGCGTACTGGGGCTCGCCGAGGAGCCGGCCCTCGGAGGCGATCACGGTCTCCTGGTACCCCACGAGAACGGAGCCGCCCTCGGAGGCGGCCTCCAGGCTGCCCTCACGGACCGAAACCTGGGTCTCGCGGTCGAGCCGGACGTCGAAGCGGTAGAGCCCCTCCTCGAGGACGTAGAACGAGGCGTCGGGCGTGTGGACCTCGACACCCTTGTCCAGGGCGAGCTGGCTGATCCGGAGGAAGGCGCTGCCTTCCGTGAGGTGGAGCCTGATGCGCTCATCGCCCTCGGAGGGCAGAACGGCGAATTCGACCTTGGTCCGGTTATCGAGGCGGAGGTAGTTGCGGCGGCCGAAGTGGATCTCGGCCTGGCCGTTCTCGGTCCCCATCTTGTCGCCCTGGACGAGGGCCAGGTTGACTTCGCCCTTTTCGTAGCCCAAGTCGGAGGTCCGCTGGATATAGACGTCGCCGTTGACGTAGGAGAGCCGGGCGAAACTGTAGGGATAGAATCCCTCGTCTTGGGCCATGAGGCCGAGGGGGATCGAAACGATGAATGCGGCCGCCAGAAGCGCCGCCCGAGTCGTCATCTTGTTCATCGTCTTTCTCCTTCCGGCCCTGATAAAAGCAATTATCATGCCAGAAGGCTCCCCCTGGGAAATGATGGCATTCTGTCCTTTCGAGAGGACACTTGCCCTAGAAGCGCCGGCCGCTTCAGCCTACCGGCGCCACCAGCGGAGGGGCATCCGATGGCGGAGGACCCGGTAGCGGGCCAAACGTCTCGCGTCCGGGCGGAGCCTGGGAGCCCAGCCGGAGTCGAGATCACCGGGGGCCATCATGCGGCGTCCGGCGAGGCCCGCCCGGCCTCCGGCTCGCGACCGGAGCAGCCTGAGCTTCTCCCGCTGTTCCGGCGTGAAGATCTTGTCCCAGTCGGCCCTGTGGCTCAAGGCCGCTTTTTCCCTCCGGGCCATGAGCCCGGCCCTTTTGTCGATGAGCCCCTCGATCTTGGCCCGGTTGGCCTCGGGGTCCCGGAGAAGATCGCGCATCTCGGCCCTGATCCCGGCCATTTCCTCACGAAAAGCCCGGCTCTCGTCCAGGCGGGCTTTCCGGTGGGCTTCGAGCGCATTCCGCTGTTCGTCGGTCAGGCCGAGATCGGCCAGCGGACGGGGCCGCTCGATCCGGGCCCGGGCGGGCCTTTCGGTCTGAGGGTCATCCTGGGCCGTAACGGTCATAGGGACGAGGACCGCGGCCAGGAACGCCGCCGCGGCGCATCGGGATAGAATCTTGAGATCCTTCATGCTCATGACTTCCTCCTGCGGTCGTTTCGCCTTATTAGACGACCGGCCAGGAAAAACCTTTGGGGACCCTTAGTCTTTCCTATGGCGCAGGCGGTCGAGGGCCACGGCGACGATGATGATGGCCCCGATGATGATCTCCTGGATGTAGTTCGGCCAGCCCATCATCGTGCAGCCGTTGCGGAGGAAGGACATGATCAGGACGCCGACCAGGGTCCCCAGGATGCTGCCCTCCCCGCCGCTCAGACTCCCTCCACCGATGACGACGGCGGCGATGATGTCGAGCTCGAGCCCCACGGCCACGGTCGGGTCGCCGACGGTGAGCCGCGAGAACTCCATGACCCCGCTCAAGCCGCAGAAGAGCCCCGAGACGGCGTAGACCAGGACCTTGACCCGGTCGGTCCGGACACCGCAGAGACGGGCCGTGGCCTCGTTCGAGCCGACCGCGTAGATGTGGCGGCCAAAGACGGTGTACCTCAAGGCCACGGCCAGGGCCACGGCGAAGATGATGACCAGCCAGATGCCCGGAGCGAGCAGCAGCCAGGAGGGACGGGGGCTCTTGGCCATGAGCTCGTTGACCCAGGTCATGGGCGCGTCGATCTTCTGGTTCCCGGCGATCCACTTGGCCGCCCCCCGGGCGATGCCCATCATGCCCATGGTCACGATGAAAGGCACGAGCCTGAGCCGGGTCACCAGGCCGCCGTTGGCCAGCCCGACGAGCCCGCCGGTGAGGACCCCAAGGACGACGGCCGCGAGAGGCGCGGCGCCGGCGTTGATGGCGTAGGCCGTGATGACGCTGGCCAGCGCGATGTTGGAGGCGGCGGAGAGGTCGATGCCGCCGCTGATGATGACAAGCGTCATGCCGAGCGCGCCCAGGGCGACGATGACCGACTGGGTGGCGACGCTCTTGAAATTGGCCGCCCTCAGGAACCGCCCCTGGACCTCGGGAATCAGGGCGAACAGGGCGATGACCAGGATGAGCCCGATGAAGGGACCGAAGACGTTGAGGGCTCGGCTGACCCCGGCCTGACGGCGGCGGCTCATGACGGGCTCCTTTCGTCCGTCCGCTCCTGGCCCGAGGTCCGGCCCATCGTGGCGGCCGCCATCAGCCCGGCGGCGTCCCACGCGGAGGCCGGCCTGGCTTCGACCATCGCCCCGCGGTGGAAGACCGCGATGCGGTCGCAGATCCCGAGCAGCTCGGGCAGGTAGGAGCTGACGAAGAGGACGGCCTTGCCCTCGCGGGCCAGTTCGCCGATCCACTCGTAGATCTGGCTCTTGCTGACGACGTCGATGCCCCGCGTCGGCTCGTCGAGCAGCAGGACCGAGGCTTTCTGGTGCAGCAGCCGGGCCAAGGCGACCTTTTGCTGGTTGCCCCCGGACAGGTCGCGGACGGTCTGGCCCGGGCCCTTGGCCTTGATGGCAAGCTTCCCGATCCAGCCGGCGACGGAACGGCGCTGCCGGGCCACGTCGAGGAGGCCGTGCCGGCGGTAGGGCCCGAGATCGCTCAGGGTCATGTTGTCGGCGACGGACAAGGCCAGGGCCAGGCCCTCCCCCTGTCTGTCCTCGCTGAGGAGGCCGAGACCGCGCCGGATCGCCCCCCAGGGTTTGAGCCCGGCCAGAACGGCGCCGGAGACGACGGCCGCGCCGCCCTCGATCTCGTCGAGCCCGAAGACCGCCCTCAATAGCTCCGTCCGGCCCGCGCCGACGAGGCCGGCGATGCCGAGGATCTCGCCGCGCGACAGGGACATCGTGACCGGCGCCGCCATCCGGGCCCCTTTCAGCCGGTCCAGGGACAAGATCGGCCCGCCGACCGCGTGTTCGACCCGGGGGAAGAGCCGGGTGATGGTCCGGCCGACCATGAGCTCGATGAGGTCCTCGAGGGCGGTCCCCTCCATCGTCCCCGAGCCGACGCTCCGGCCGTCCCGCAGGACGGTGTAGGAGTCGGCCACGCGCTGGACCTCCTCGAGGAAATGGCTGATGTAGACGACGCCGACATCCTGGGCCTTGAGGCCGCGGACGATCTCGAACAGGCGCTGGCTGTCCTCCTGGCTGAGCGAGCTCGTCGGCTCGTCCATGACCAGGATGCGCGACCTGTTGACCAGGGCCCGGGCGATCTCGACGAGCTGCTTGGCCCCGATGCTGAGCCGTCCGACGGGGACGTCGGGCGAGATCTCGGGGTGGCGGACGAGCTCCAGGACCTCCCGGACCTTCCCGCGCATGGCCTTGCGGTCGAGCCAGCCGGCGGCGCGGACCTCCCGGCCGAGCATGATGTTCTCTTCGACCGTCAGGTGGGGGGCCAGGGTGAGCTCCTGGTAGATCATGGACACGCCGGAGCGCAGGCCGTCACCGGGTCCCGACGGGGCGTAGGGCCGGCCGTCGATCTCCATCCGGCCGGCGTCGGGCGCGACGGCCCCGCTGAGGATCTTCATCATCGTGCTCTTGCCGGCGCCGTTCTCCCCGATCAGGGCGTGGACCTCGCCCCGGGCGAGCTCGAAGCCGACGTCGTCAAGGGCCACGGTCGCGCCGAACCGCTTGGTCACCCCGGTCATGCGGAGGACGGGGGACGCGGCGGCGACGGCGCTCATCAGTCGTCGATGGCGGTGGGGCCGGGCGTGAGGAGGGCCTTGATCTCGGGCGTGTCCATGTTCTCCCGGGTGGCCAGAACGACCCCGGTGTCGATGACCTTCTCGACGGGCTCCCCGCGGAGGTGGGCGACCATGGTCTTGACGCCGAGATAACCCATCTTGTCCGGGTCCTGGAGGACGAGCCCTTGGATCTCGCCGTCCCGGAGCCCCTGGACGAGCTTGGGCGAGCTGTCGAAGCCGACGAAGACGACCCGGCCCGCCAGGCGGGATTCCTGGAGCGCCCGGAGCGTCCCGAACGTGCTCGACTCGTTGGGCGTGAAGACGCCGTCGACGTCGGGGAAGCGGCTGATCAGGTTCTCCGCCAGCTGGTAGGCCGTCTCGGTGGTCGCGCCGGCGTACTGGTCCTTGACCAGGAGCTCGATCGCCGGGAACTCGGCGGTGACGGTGTCGTAGAACCCGGCCTCCCTCTGGACGGTGCTGGCCGAACCTTCCTGATAGCGGATCAGGAAGATCCGCCCCTGGCCGCCGAGGAGGCCGCCCAGGCGCCGGGCGGCCAGCACGCCGCCCTGGTAGTTGTCCGTGGCGACATAGCTCGTGAAATCGCCGCCCTGCAAGGCCGAATCGATGATGACGACCGGGATGCCCTCCCGGACGGCGTCCCGGACGGGCCGCATGAGGGCCCGGTCGTCAAGCGGCGCCAGGACGATGCCGTCGACGCCGCGGCTGATGAAGTCCTCGACGACCGTGATCTGCTGGGCCCGGTCATCCTCCTTCTGCGGGCCCTTCCAGTAGATCTCGACCCCGAGCTCTCGGGCGGCCCGGTCCGCGCCGGCGTGGATCGACTTCCAGAACTCGTGCGTCGTGCCCTTGGGAATGACGGCGATGGTGACCGTCTCGGCGCCGGGCGGGCCGGAGGCCCTCTCGGCGCAGGCCGCCAGCGCGAGCGCCGCGCCGAAGGCGATTAGCAGGGTTGTCGAGGGGAGGGATCTCATGGCCTCAGTATACCCAGAAGGCCCGAGACCGTCAAAGTGGCCGCCGAAAAAACAGGGGGGAACCACCTTCGGGGGAAACCGCGAAGGTGATTCCCCGTCCGCGCCGGGAACGGACGTCCCCGGCGTCCGTCGTCGGTACGAGAGGCGCTAGGCCTTCTTCAGGATGGGCATCCCGGTCTTGGTCGTCTCCTGGACGGTGTAGCCGAACGGGACGGCATCCAGGGCGCCCGGCCGCACGTCGCGGGCGAAGAAGTAGATCGTCTGCTTGCGGCCGCCCTTGAGAAGGACCTCCTTCGAATGCAGGTAGTAGCTGACGCCTCTCGAGTTCTTGAATTCGTAAGCCATGTCTATGACCTCCCTGAGGAATTACGAACGTCGCTGGCGGCGACTCGACGATTGAGTCCCCTTGGAAATGATAATACTCCTGTCCGCCTGGTTCAACTATTATTTGAAATCCCGCCTGATGTCAAGGCCGGGGCGCAAGGAGGGCCGGTCCGCCTTCATTGGATGAAATCGACCGGGGGCGGCATGTCGGAGGGGATGATCGTCCCGTAGGAGTCCTCATAGCGCTTGATGTTGGCCTGGAGGGCCTCCAGAAAGCGCTTGGCGTGGGCCGGGCTGACGATGATGCGGGCCACGAGCTTGCCGAACGGCCCGTCGGGGAAGAGGAAGGCGAAGTCGAACAGGAACTCCTCCCGCGAGTGGCGGATCGCGGCCAGGCTGGCGTACTGGCCCAGGGCGATGTGCTCGTCGACCTTGATCTCGACTTTCTTCGGGTCCGTCTTCTGGTCCATATTCCCTCTCCCGGACAGGATAACATCCCCATTGTGAGGGCAAGCGGGAGGAAAATCAAGCGGCTCGAAGGGCGGGAAAAGGGCCCGGAAAAAATCTAAAAAAAACCCTTTACAAAGGTCCGGCCGGTGCTATAATGATAATGGCTTTCTTGCGCGGGCTGGAGAAAGCCCCCACCTTTTTGGTTCCCATCATCAACCCCCCTTTTGCTGACAACAGCCCGCACTTCTCCGGCACACCGGACACGGTGTGTGAAATATCAGCTTCTTCGGGGGATCTCGGAGCGGCGTAAGGCCCGCTCGGCAGGAGAGGTTGTGTGCCCGGGGCAGGGCCGGGCCCCGTCAATCCGTATAGGAGAGGATCGTCCTCAGGACGGCGGCCTCGCAGACCTTGCAGAAGGGCTTCCTGCCCCGCGAGAACATCAGGCAATCGATCTCGGGACGGTAGAGCCCCTTGGCCGCATAGCCGGCCCCTTCGAACGCGCCGACCTTGCCCCGGTACGCGCTCGCCTTCAGGAAGGCGTCGACCTTGTCCGCCTGCTCGCGGGACATCCGTTCCGATTCCTCCTCGGCCCGGGCGATCTCGGCCGCGGGCCCCCCTTCCCTCTTCAGCCGGGCGATCCTCTCGTTCATCTCTCGTCGGCTCTTTTGATAGGCTTTGCCCAGGTCGTCGAAGGCCGTTTTTTCCCAGGGCGTCGGAACGGCGATGCCGGGGCTCGCGAGGGCTTTCCACTTCAGGGCGTCCGGGTCGAGCAGGGCCGTGATGTTCGGCTCGGCCGGCTCGACGCCGGCCGGATAGAACTCGTTGTAAGCCACGTCGGAGGTGTAATACTCGTCGGCCAGGCCGGTGAAGGAGTGGCCGAACTCGTGGAGGAACAGATACTCGGTCCACGGGTTGTCGGCGGTGAAGGTGCAGTAGAGGTTGTAGATCCCCCCGCCGCCGTAGCGCGCGTGGTTGACCATGATGACCAGGGCGTCGTACGGGACATGGGCGGCGATGTCGCGCAGGCTCCGGTTGTTCTCGGTCAGGAGGTAGCGCTCGGAGCCGAGCGAGTCGAAGGTCGCGTCGAGGGCGGTCGACTTGTACGACCCGTGGCTCGGCTCGTCGCAACCGCTCTCTCCCGAGGGCTTGAAGACGCCGCGGATATTGAACCGGTCGCGGTGCGACTTGTAGGGCTCGAACCCCAGGAAGAAGCCGGTGAAGCGGGCCAGGTCGGCTTCGAACTTGCCCTCCTCGGCCGCGGTGTAGCCCTCGGCGATGACGGCGATGTCGACCTTGCGGCCCGGCTCGCCCGACCGGACGGACTCGACGACCTTGACCCCGGGGATAGGGCGCTCCCGGATGATGGACGCGTCCGCCGGGTCGATCGTCCGCGTCCAGACCGTCCGGAAGACGTTCTCCCGGTCCCGGGCCTCGATCGCAAAGCGGACCGGCTTCTTGGGGACCGGCAGGAGGGCGGATTCGTGGTAGGTCCGGGGCACGCCCGCGACGCCGTCGTCCGAGGTCTTGTATTCCCCGAAATAGCTGTCGAATCCCTGGCTGAAGATGAGCTTGCCGCTGGCCTCGTCGTAGACCTTGACGGCGTAACGGCCGAGGCCGAACAGGTCGACGAGACGGCCCCGGGGGCCGGCCCAGGCGCCCTGGTCGTACATCCGGTCCACGGCGAAGACCTCCCCGGCCGCGCTGCCGGTGTGGTAGTAATCGACGCGGAGGGTCCGGTCGACGAACCAGGTCTCGAAATCCGGGCCCTTCTGGCCCCGGGCGCAGCCGGCGACGGCGACGGCCAGGATGACGACGGCGACGGATCTCTTCATGGCCTCCTCCCTCACACCGGCCTGACCATCCGCCCGGCCGTCTCCTTGAGGATCTTGAAGGCGGCGGCGGCGGTGATGGCCGCGGGGTCGCGCGGCGGGTTCAGCTCGACGATGTCCAAGCCGACGATCCGGCCCTTCAGCGATTGGATGACCTGGAGGGCCTGCCGGGTCGACAGGCCGCCCGGCTCGTGGTGGGCGACGCCCGGGGCGAAGGCCGGATCGAGCGCGTCCAGGTCGAACGAGATGTAGACGGGATGGGCGAAACGCAGATGGAGAGGGTCTTGGATGTCCTTCATCTCGACCATGCGGACGCCGCTCTTGAGGGCCTTGGCCCGATGGGCGGCCGTGACGGCCCGGACGCCGACCTGGACGATGCCCGCGGCCAGCCCGTCCTCGACGATCCGGGCGAAGGGGCAGGCGTGCGATAGGCGATCGCCGTAGAGATCATCGTAGAGGTCCGGATGGGCGTCGAAGTGGAGGATCTCGAGGGGCTTGAAGGCCCGGGCAAAGGCCTTGAGCACGGGATAGGTGATGGAATGATCGCCACCGAGGACGATGGGCGCGGCGCCTTTGTCCAGGATCCCGGCCACGCCCTTCTCGATCAGGGCTAAGGATTTGTCCGGGTCGCCGGACGTGTCGACGTCCCCGACGTCGACCAGGACCGTATCCTCCTCGAGGTTGACCCCGAGCTCGGTCCAGGCGCAGTAGCACTTGCCGGTGGACACCCGCCGGATGGCGGCCGGGCCCCCGGCGGCGCCGCGAAGGTAGCTCGACTTCTCGTCGAAGGGGACGCCCAGGACGGCGATCTTGTAATCGGGATGCTCGGACACCAGCTTCGCGGCCCCGCCGAAATCGGACATCGTCGGCCTCCTCGGATTCGGTTGGCCCGATTATACCGGATTCGGCCCGGCGCCCCAAGGGGAGCGAGAGGCAAGGCCCTGAGCGAAGCCGACGAGAGAATCGCCGGGAACCGGGAGTTGGGCTGAAAAAGAGGGGGGAGAAGGATCCTCCTTCTCCCTTTCCACAACCTTGGCACCGCCTCTTGCGAGGCCGTCGCGCCGGCGAGGCTGCGACAGGCCCCAGCATCCCACGGGCCTCCCCGGGGGGGAATCGCCGGCGGCGGTGATAAACGCGATGATATCGCGGCCGTTCTCTCACCCCCAAAGGCTAGCCGGCCGCCCGAGTTGACTTCGGGCCGCGCTTCCATACAATAGGGCCGATGGCCGACGCGATCCGGATCGAGGACCTCCGCAAGAGCTTCCGGCTCGGGTTCATCCCCAAGACCCGGGAGATCCTCAAAGGCATCACCTTCTCCGTCCGCGAGGGCGAGACCTTCGGCTACCTCGGCCCGAACGGCGCCGGCAAGACGACGACCATCAAGTGCCTGCTGGGCCTCATCCGCCCCGACGCCGGGTCGATCGCCATCTTCGGGCGGCCCCACGCCTCGCCCGGGTCCCGGGCACCGCTCGGCTTCCTGCCGGAGAACCCCTACTTCTACGACTACCTCACGGCCCGGGAGTTCCTGGCCTTCACCGGCGACCTGTTCGGGCTCGGGCGGGCGGAGCAGGGCGAGCGCATCCCCCGGCTCCTCGAGCTCGTCGGCCTCGCGCGGGCCGCCGACCTGCCCCTCCGGAAATACTCCCGGGGCATGCTCCAGCGGGCCGGCCTGGCCCAGGCCCTGATCAACGACCCCAAGCTCGTCGTCCTCGACGAGCCCCTCGGGGGCATGGACCCTCTCGGCCGCAAGGAGATCCGCGACATCATCGTCCGCTTCAAGGACGAGGGCAAGACCGTCTTCTTCACCTCGCACATCCTCCAGGACATCGAGATGATCTGCGACCGCGTGGCCATCATCGTCGGCGGCCGCATCGTCAAGGAGGGCAGTCTGCGCGACCTCATCTCGGAGAAGGTCCTGTTCACGGAGGTGACCGTCTCGGGCCTGCCGCCGGCGGCGTTCGAAGGGCTCGGCGAGAGCGTCTCGACCCGGGGCGACCGGGTCCTCCTCAAGGTCTACGACGAGGCCCGGGTCGACGAGGTCGTCGGCCTCGTCCACGACCGCAAGGGCCGGCTCGTCTCCCTCAGCCCGAGGACGGAAACCCTCGAGGACATCTTCGTCGACACGGTGACCCGCACATGAAGAGGATCGGGGCCATCGCCGGGATCACGTTCAAGGAGGCCAAGCGCGACCGCATCCTCTACCTGCTGTTCTTCTTCGCCGCCCTGGGCATCGTCGCCTCGCGGGTCCTGGCCATCCTGACCGTGGGCGACAGGGTCAAGATCATCAAGGACGTGGGCCTGGCCTCGATCGCCGTCTTCGGCGTCCTCATGGCCATCCTCATCGGCACCGGCCTCGTCTACAAGGAGATCGACAAGAAGACGATCTTCACCCTCCTGGCCAAGCCCCTCCACCGGGCCGAGTTTATCCTGGGCAAGTTCCTCGGCCTCGTCCTGACGCTCTTCGTCATGACCGCAGCCATGACCGTGATCTTCCTGGCCATCGTCTACGCCCACACGCTCCAGGTCGAGGGCCGCCTCCTCGTCGCCGTCGCCTACATCTTCCTCGAGCTCGTCCTCATCACCGCCGTGGCCATCCTCTTTTCGTCCTTCTCGACGCCCATCCTCAGCTCTCTGTTCGCCCTGGCCTTCTATCTCATCGGGCACCTGTCGTGGGGCCTCGAGCTCATCATCAAGAAAATGGCCCCGGGGACGGGCCGGACCCTGGTCCGGATCCTCTATCTGGTCCTGCCCGACCTCGAGAACTTCAACTTCAAGACGGAGGTCGTGCACGGCCTGCCCATCCCGCCCGGGATCTATGTCTCGTCCGTCCTCTACGGCGTCTGCTACACGGCCTTCATCCTGGGCCTGGCCGTGCTCGTCTTCAGGCGCCGGGATTTCGTCTGAGCATCGATGAAAACGCCGCTTTCCTCCGCCGGCCGCCAAGGCACGGCCACGATCCTCCTGATCGTCTTCCTCCTGGCCGCGGCGGCCGGGCTCGTGGGCCTCAAGGCGGCGACGGACAGGATCGTCCGCGAGGAGTTGCCCGGCTCGTCCATCATCTACATCCCGTCGGGCAAGTTCCTGAAATACGCGACGTTCGGCTTCCGCGGCCTGGCCGCCGACCTCATCTATCTCTGGGCCATCCAATACTACTCGACGCCGACGATCGACGACCGTTTCGACCACCTCGACCACATCTTCGCCATCATCAACGAGCTCGACCCCCGCTATCAGGACCCCTACGAGGTCGGGGCCCTGATCGCCGTCCAGGAGGCGCGCAACGTCGGGGCCGCCTTCGCCATCCTCGACCGGGGCGCGGCCAACAATTCCGACCAATGGATCTACCCGTTCAACGCCGGCCACATCGCCCTGATGACGATCAAGGACTACGCCCTGGCCGAGACCTACTTCGAGAGGACGATGAAGATCCCCGGGGCCCCCGACTTCGTCGAGAGGCTCAGGGCCAACGCCATTTTCAAGAAGGGCGACCTCGGGACCTCCTGGGAGACCTGGCTCGACATCTACGAACGGGCCGCGGACGAGAGAACCAAGAAGATCGCTTCCAACCACCTCTATAACGTCAAGGCGACCATCGACCGGACGGCCCTCGAGGCGGCGGTCGCGGCCTACCGCGAGCGCTTCGGCCGGCCGCCGGCCGACCTCGACGCCCTGGCCCGGACCGGGCTCGTCCGCGAGGTGCCCAAGGACCTCGACGGCAAGGACTACGTCTATGACCCGGAAACGGGCCGGGTGAGGACGGCGATCAGCCCATGGAGACGCTGACCCTCGTCCTCGTCGCCGTCGCCGGCCTGGTCCTCGGCAGCTTCTTCAACGTCGTCATCTACCGGCTGCCGCGCGGGCTGAACCTGGCCCGCCCGGCCTCGTCCTGCCCCGGATGCGGCGCCCGCATCAAACCCTACGACAACATCCCCGTCCTTTCCTACGTCGTGCTTCGCGGCCGCTGCCGCGGGTGCGGCGCGCCGATCTCCCCCGTCTACCCGGCCGTCGAGGCCCTGACCGCGGCCGGCTTCGTGCTGGTCTACCTCCACGCGGGCCGCGCGCTCGGGCCGGAGTTCTTCGCCGGCTGTCTCTTCACCAGCGCTCTCATCGTCCTGGGCTTCATCGACGCCCGCCACCAGATCCTCCCCGACGCCATCACCCTGCCCGGTCTCGTCCTGGCCCTGGCCTACGCGCTCGTCCGCGACGATCTGAGCTTCCGCGCCGCCCTGCTGGGGGCGGTCGTGGGAGCGGGATTCCTGCTCCTCGTCTACGGCGCTTACCGGCTTGTGCGCAAAAAGGAAGGGCTGGGCATGGGTGACGTGACCATGATGCTCATGGTCGGCGCCTACCTCGGGACGGCCCGGACGCTCTTGGTCCTCATCCTGGCCTCGTTCACGGGGGCGGTCTTCGGGGTCTATCTCATCGCCCGCAGGGGCAAGGACGTCCAATTCGCCCTGCCCTTCGGGACCTTCATCGCCCCCGCGGCCTTCGCGGCCATGCTCTGGGGGGAGGCTATCGTCCGGGCCTATCTCGGGCTCTACCGGCGCTAGGCCTTCGGGCCTCGGGCCCGGGGAC
>Ga0116197_1000095_pt1 | contig 16644 bp, 10 predicted proteins | sample ZodSprsou2mmetaG_FD_94480 | JGI IMG/M metagenome (GOLD analysis project Ga0116197, IMG submission 94480) | Hot spring sediment microbial communities from Zodletone spring, Oklahoma to study Microbial Dark Matter (Phase II) - Zodletone Spring... ...
GATTCAAACTGGCGGTGGATATCGCCGGGCATGACCCGTACAGGGCCGTGACCCACAACAAGGGGATCTTTAACGGAATGGATGCGGTGGTCATGGCCACCGGGAACGATTTCAGGGCCGTGGAGGCCTGCGGTCATGCATATGCCGCGAGGAACGGCAGGTACACCGCACTCTCACACGCCGGGTTGTCAGGCAACACATTCCGCTTCACCCTGGAGGTCCCCCTGGCCCTGGGAACGGTGGGGGGACTGACGGGAGTACATCCCCTGGCCGGGGCTGCCCTTGAAATCCTGGGAAATCCTTCGGCCGAAAAACTCATGCAGGTGGTAGCGGCGGCCGGACTGGCCAATAATTTCAGTGCCGTCCGCTCCCTGGTCACATCCGGCATCCAGCAGGGTCACATGAAAATGCACCTGAGCAACATCCTCAGGCGGCTCGGAGCCAGCGCAGAAGAGACGGTGAAGGTGGAGCATTATTTCAGGGACAGACCGGTCTCCTATGCCGGAGTGGTGAAGTTCCTCGGGTCCGTCAGGGGTGAATCAACGGAATAATGAATGATTTTTATGCACATGGCAAATTACTGCTGACTGCCGAGTACATGGTGATCCACGGCTCAAGCGCCCTGGCCCTCCCCCTGCGGGTGGGACAATCACTGAAAAGGATCCGCTCGGACCGACGCGATGTCTTCACCTGGATGGCCCTTTATGAGGACCGTCCATGGTTCAGTGCAGTCTTCGATCCCCTCCATCTGAAGGTTCTGGAGAGCAGCGACCCGGAGAAAGCTTCAAAGCTGACGAGGATCCTGGAAGCATGTATCGAGCTGATGCCCTCCTTCCAGAAAGAGCTGTTCACATGGGATGTGGAGACCAGCCTGGAATTTTCCCCCTCCTGGGGATTTGGGAGCAGCTCTACACTGACAGCGCTTCTGGCCGAATGGGCGGAGGTAAATCCACTGGACCTGCACTTTCTGACCGCACCCGGTTCGGGGTATGATGTGGCATGTGCCATCGCCGACGGACCCATTGTGTATAAAATCCGGGACGGATCGCCCCATTACAGGCATATTCCCTTTCATCCCCCGTTTTCCGACCGGATCTATTTTGCCTGGCTGGGCAGCAAACAGCAGACGGAAAAACACCTGAAGCAGGTCATTGATAAAATCCAGGTGGGATATGAGGAGATTCACCGGTTCAGCCGGCTCACAGAAGAGATGATCAGCGCCACCGATCTAGGCATTTTCGGAAAACTGATGGAGGAACACGAAGAGGAGCTCGCCGGGATCCTGGGAATGGAAAGGATCGCGGCAACCCGGCTCAGGTCACTTCCAGGTCACGTAAAATCCCTGGGAGCATGGGGAGGGGATTTTGTCATGATCATTTCCCAGGTGGATGAGGAAGAACTGTTTGCATATCTGCATGAAAGGGACATCCTGGTGATCTTCAGGTATGATGACCTTGTCCTGGACAACATCAGCCGGAACAAATCCCCGGAGACACAATGATCAGAAGTCGAACGCTGGAACAGATGGTGAGATGAAACAACCCTACGAGAAAAACCTGCTGGAAGAAATCCGGAAATCCGGGGGACCGGTTTACCCGCCCGCCGCAGGGAACACAGGCTGGTCCTGTCCCTCCAACATTGCCATTGTGAAATACTGGGGCAAAAAGATCTTCCAGATCCCCACGAACCCATCACTGAGCATGACCCTGCATGAGGCGAGGACCCTCACCCGGGTTGAATATGATCATGATCCGAAGCGCACCCGCCGGGAGATCAGCTTCCGGTTCGAAGGCAGGGAGATCCCCGCTTTCGAAGAACGGATCACTTCATACATCAGCCGCATGCAGGCCTACATCCCCTGCCTGTCCCACACCTCCCTGATGATCGATTCACGGAACACCTTCCCCCACTCTTCAGGGATCGCCTCCAGCGCCTCCTCCATGGCCGCACTGGCCATGTGCCTGGTCACGCTGGAACAGGACATCACCCGGGGGACCGCACCTGGTAATCTCCTTAAAAAAGCTTCTTTTATCGCCCGTCTGGGCTCCGGCAGTGCCGCCCGCTCCGTTTATCCCCGCCTGGCCCTCTGGGGAAAAACGGATGGCTGGTCCGGTTCCAGTGATGAATTCGCCATCCCCGTCACCGGTTTTCATAAGGAGTTCGAAGGGATGCGGGATGCCATCCTGATCGTGGAATCGGGACAGAAGAAGGTCTCCAGCAGCGCCGGTCACCAGCTCATGGAAAAAAACCCTTTTGCACCGGTGCGATTCGACCAGGCCCGCGGGAACCTCCTCAGGCTGCAATCCATCCTGGAGCAGGGCGACTGGACCGGGTTTATCGCAGTGATGGAGGAGGAGGCGCTGACGCTTCATGCCATGATGATGACCGGCAAACCGGGATACCTTTTGATGCAGCCGGGTACGGTTTCCATTCTCCACCGGATCATGGAATTCAGGGAAGAGACGGGTTACCGGGCAGGTTTTACCCTGGATGCAGGGGCCAATGTGCACCTGCTGTATTCCCGCCAGGATGCCGGTGCAGTGGAACAATTCATCACATCCGATCTCCTGAAGTACTGTGATGAGGGGATGATGATCAGGGACTTCATGGGAGAGGGACCCGAAAAAATCATGTCATGAATCCATCAGGTGCACAGGGTTCCTATCCGTCGAAGATCATGCTGGTGGGCGAATACGGCGTGGTGCTCGGAGGAAGCGCACTGACCGTGCCCTTCCGGAAATTTTCCACCCGCGTCAGGCATGTCAGTGAGGCTTTCTCCGACAGGGCGACTTCCCCCGGCAGGGAGGCTGACGTGCGTATGTCCCAAAAGGTCCTGCAGGACATCTATTCTTACCTCCGGGATCTTCCCCCGAATGCATTCCATGCGGCACCTGACCTTGCACTTTTCCGTGACCAATACCGGGAATACTGGTTTGATTCGGACATCCCCGAGGGATACGGACTGGGAAGCTCGGGTACGGTCAGCGCGGCCGTCTATGACCTGTTCTTCCCGGGTGCCGGGAAGATCCCCCTGGCGGACAGAAAAGAAGATCTGGCAATCATCGAATCCTTTTTCCACGGGAAAAGCTCGGGGGTAGACGCCCTCACCTGCCATGCGGGGATTCCCCTGCATTTTGGAGACGGGGGGACGATCAGGGAGGTGGAGCTGGATCTGACCGGGCTGGCCGGCGGATACCGTTTTTTCCTGCTGGACTCGGGTGTAAAATTCGATACGGGGCCGCTGGTCAGGCACTTCCTTGAACAGATGAAGGATCCGGATTACGAAACCGCCATCCGGGAAGAATACCTGCCGCTGAACGACAGGTTGATCGAAGCCCTGCTGGGCAGGAGCGAGGCGGACATCGGCCTGCTTGTGCGCCTGCTTTCCGATTTCCAGTTCAACCATTTCCGCAGAATGATCCCGGATCACATGGCAGATGTCTGGATCGAAGGACAGGTCTCCAATGATTATTACCTGAAGCTGAATGGTTCCGGAGGGGGATTCATGCTGGGGATCACCCATCACACCATCATGGAGACGCTGGAGGAACGCTGGGGGAAAGAGCTGGTATGGGTCAGCTGAACCGCATCTCCGGGGGTGGATCATTTTACCACGAACGGGATCCGGTTCTCAATGAATATCCCGGCATCGTCATACCCCCTGATCAGGATCTCGTAGGTTCCCTTCACATCCGATGTGTGAAAGCTGAAATTGCCTTTTTCACCGGGATTCAGGTTCACACCCGGATCCCAGAAAAGCGTGTTCCTCAGGTCCGGGAAATGGGGATCCTCCGGAGAGGTTGAAGGAGGGTTGGCATCGGGCACGGCCAGCATCTGGTAGTCCACCAGGAGCCCGGATGAGGGAAGGTCAATATACCCCAGGTTCCCCTCGCGTGTGATCACGTTGACGATCCCGCCGAAGGTCACATCGCCCCTGACATAGGGTGCATTCACCACCTCGATCCTGTCCACAAGACCGGGAGAAACAGCAAGCAGGGCTTCCACATCAAAGATGGCCACCCCGTCGATCATCACCAACGGTTTGTATACCGCCAGGTCTGGATGTTCCCCTAGTACCTGTAATTCTTTGCCTCCCCTGTTTTTCTGCACCACCACATGATGTACCAGTTCGATGAAATACTCTTCCAGGTTGGCCAGGTTTATAAAATCGTCGAAACGTATGGCAGCGGACGGACGGCCGTAGAAGAATCCACCGGCAGTTTTAGTTTCGTCTTCGTTGAATTGGGGATCCAATGGATCCGGTTGAGGACCGGGGCCATACTGCTGCATTACCTGTGCATTGACCGAAAGCCCTGTAGCCAGGCTCCTGGCCGGATCATCCGGGAGGAGAGGAAAGGAGGGGAGCCTGATGTTCCCGTTGCTGAAATCCTGGTCGATCAGGAGCTCAATGTGCTCATAATCCTCATGGTGGGCGGAAATAAAAAGATCCTCACGGCCGTGACGGCCCGGGAACGCCAGGTAAAACCGGCCTTCCGAATCGGAATAACAACAGTAAAAATTGCCCTCCTCGCCTAAAACGGATACGTAGATGACGGCATAGGGCACCGGCACTTCTTCCTGGCCGGTCACCGCGGTACCCGTCAGGGCCGCATCCCTGGTTTCCGGAATGAAATCCATCCGCCCCTCTCCGGAGATGCTGCATCCCGGACCTGAACCATACTGGGACCCATGTGTTCCATCTTTGGAAACCGAAATACAGATCGTGGCGGCGCGGTCAGGATCGTTCCATTCCAGCAAGGCCTCCACCTTCTCCCTGGATCCGTATTCATTTCCGGGGAGGATGCAACGGAGTTTTCCGGCCTGGTCCGTGTCGGGGTACAATATGGTAGGATCTGCCGTGAAAGTTCCTGCCGTATCGGTCTCCAGGACCGAATTGGTGAATGGATCGATGATCAGCAGGGGTAGGTATGTGAATGATCCCGGGCCACAGTTACGCATCCAGCTGGTATAAGCTTTCAGATAGTGTGTACCCGATGCGATATCCTGCGGAATGGTGATCACTCCCGTTCCGCCGTTGGGACCCACTGAGAATTTTTCCCTTGCCAGCGCCATTCCGGAAGGGGTAATGAGTTCCACGTGAAGGACTTCGCTCCAGGGAAGCGATCTCACCGTTTCACTGCTCCTGTTGAAGATCCGGAACCGGATTGTCTCCCCTGAAATATAGATGCCCCGGTCGGTCATCAGTACAAATGCTTCTCCTTGCACTGCCACTGCAGCACTGTGCAGTACAGGAAAGATGCCCTGCGCAAACAGGGCGATCCAGAGGATGCGGAGAACGATATGGATCCGGTTGTTTGTCATCATTGGGGCCAGAAATCAGGCGGTTCTCCCGAGCTGCCCCGGTACAGGCGGCAATCCAGGCACTCCCGGTCGGTTTCTCCTGTAATGATTTCTCCCGTTTCCGGCCAGGTGGCCCTGGATAAAAAGATCGGGAGATCCTGCAGGCGGAAATAGTTTAACCTGGGAAATTGGAAAGTCGGGAAACAGAAGATACGGTCAGGTACTTCCAGCCCTTCCACATCCCTGATAAAGATCCGCTTCTCAGATACCGCCGAAACACTGAAAAAGCCCAGCACCCTTTCTTCCGGATCGTCACAGCTGCAGATATTTCCCGGGGTAATGGATGGCTGGGTGTCAAACAGCGCGCCTGCCTCCTGGACGTTCTTTTTCAGGTTATCCCAGTACCTGAAAGCGGCCTCATCCAGGGATAGCTGCCTGACAAGCAGGCTGTATCCATGCCTGAGACGCTGGGTCTGGTTGGATACGAAATGAAGTGGCTTCATGGAGTAGCGCCCCGCTGCAAGATTCCCTGTTTCCTGTGTGAAGATCTCCGGGATATGCCGGGTGATCCAGCACTGCCGGTCTGACATGTTGTCCGGCAGCGGCCTCAGCACACGGTCCAGGTCATAAATGAATCCTTCATAAGGGGGATTGTGGAACTCATACGTTTCGGTCACATCCCACATGAGGAACCGGTCGGCTCCCGGATCAACAATGAAGTCCATATAGAACCTGAGGCCCTCCACTGTCGTGCCCGGATCATCGCCCGGAGCAGTTTCAATCCTGTAGTAAACCGAATCGATGGTCAATGCCGGATGCAGGGTGGCGAACTCAGATTCATACCTGTTCCCGCCGGAAGTGATCAGCAATAGCCGGTAGCTGCCGCCTTCCTGAAGAAAATCATCCGGAAGATCGCCCAGGTAATCGCCACCACCCGATTCGGCGAAATTGATCATGTCGCCCCTTTCATTTTCCACCTGTACTACAGCTCCTGATTCGGGCTTGTATTCAGGAAAAATGAGACCGTCACTCCGGGAAAGATTGATGGTCTGGGTGCCTGGGCCACCTGTAAGATGTGCATTTACCACCAGGATCCCCGTAAGGTGATCTGTATTCCCGGGATAATACCTCTCCACACAGGCCGTAAGGAAGGCGGCCAGCACCATGAAAACCCACGCCGTCCTAGTTGCTTTCATAATTTCCCAGTTTTACGTTCCAGGACAGGGTGAATACGGGGACCCCGATCACTGAAAACGCATAACCCCTCACAAAGAAATCCTCGGACCTGAAAAAGATCGACTGCGGGTTTTTCCTTCCCAGCAGGTTGTATACATTGAAGCTCCATGTGGAGTGCATCAGCTTTTCTGCCTTCAGGTTGCCCTCCACGGTCAGGGACAGGTCGACCCTGAAATAATCGGGCACCCTGAACTCGTTGCGGGCGTAATAATCAATATAGGCCACCTCTTTGATATAATAAAGCGATGCGGGGAAAGTGACCGGCCGTCCTGACATGAAAACAACATTCGAGGCCACAGAAAATCTCCGGTTTACATGATAGTTGGCCACCAGATTGAGGACATGGGGGCGGTCGTAATTCGAGGGATAAGGATTCCCGTGGTTAATGCTTTCGGACTCTGTGTCGCCGGCCACCAGCATTTCGGAACGGGACAGGGTATAGTTGATCCAGCCGTTCAGTCTCCCCGAAGTTTTCTGCAACATCAGCTCTGCACCGTATGCATTCTGGGATCCCTGCAGTACCTGGGTTTCAGTCAGAGGGATGTTGACAAAGTCAGCCCCGTCCCTGTATTCCACAATATCTTTTGAATACTTGTAATAAAGCTCTACGGATCCGGATACACCGATGCCTGGAAAAATATGATATGCCCCAGCCGAAAACTGGTAACCGGTTTGCGGGTCGATATGGTAATCTGATAATTTCCACTGGTCGGTGGGTGAAATGGTGACCGTGTTGCTGAGCATGAAGAGATATTGCCGCATCTGGTTGAAAGCCAGCTTAAAAGAGGTATTTTGTCCTCCCTTCATATTCATGGCGATCCTCAATTCCGGCCCCGAGTTGAACCGGACGGGGCTGAATTTCCCGAATGAAAGCGAGTCCACGATTGTGTTTTCAGTCTTTGGTTTTCCGGATTCGTACAGCATCACCGTTTCCGGTCCCAGCTTAGAATAGTAACTGTACCTGAACCCCCCGTAAAGGTTCAGCCAGGAGAGCAGGCTCATATCGTCGCTGATGAAAAAACTCCCTTCCACCCCATGTTCAAATCCAAGATCCAGCCTTTTTCTGATGGAGGACGGGCCGTATGGTTCCACCACGCCGCGGTCGAGCCTGTAATAGATCAGGTTCGAGCCGAACTCCACACTGTGCCTGATCGCCGGCACCCAGGTGAAATCGGCCAGGACCTCGTTGTGGTTTAACAGGTATTCGTGGGAATAGGCCCTGGAGATTTCGCTCTTGTCCGCATTGCGGAAACGATATGCAGATGCGGTGGCGGTAACTTTCGAAGTAAGCGCCGGTGAGATGTTCCGGCTCCAGTTCAGAGAGCCCCCACGATTGGCATATTCATAATCGGTGAGTTCCGCGTACCTGAAATCATCGAAGCTCTGGTAATAGAAAAGCTGGAGCGTGTTTTTCTCTCCGGGCTCAAAATTCATGGATGCGGCCACATCATAGAAAAAAGCATCGCTGTTGCTTATTTCCGGATCATCGATCCGTCTCAGGATCCAGTCAGAATAGGAGGACCGTCCGCTCACGATGAATGAAGAATGATCCTTCCGAAGAGGCCCCTCGAAAGTCAGGTGCGCGGAGACCGGACTGATCCCTGCATGGGCAGTATATATTTTGTTGTTCCCTTTCCGGGTAAGGATGTTGAAAACCGAGGAGAGCCGCCCTCCGTAATTGACGGGCACATTGCCCTTGTAAACGGAAAAGTCCCTGATGATATCCGAGTTGAATGCCGAGAAGAACCCGAAGAGATGTGAGGTATTGTATACCGGCAGCCTGTTGATGTAGAATATATTCTGGTCCACGTTCCCTCCCCTTACATTCACACCCGTTGAAGCCTCCCCAGCACTTGTGATCCCGGGGAGGAGTTTGGATATCTTGATCACATCCCGTTCACCCATGAAAACGGGAAGCTGTTTCAGGGATTTCATGCTGAAACGCTCCACCCCGATATCCGTACTGCTGATGTCCCTGTACTGCTCTCCCAGGATCTGGACCTCGTTCAGCGCGATCACCGCAGGCCTCATCTCCAGCTTGAATTCTCCATCAGAATAAACCTCCAGTGCTGCATTCAATTTTTCCATGCCGATAAAGCTGAACTGAGCGGAATACCTTCCGGGTGCAAGTGCCATGGCCACATTTCCGTACTGGTCCGAGATGCCCCCTTTGCCGGATTCCAGGATCACCATGGTGGCTCCTGCCACCGGCTCGCCGGTCTCCACGTGAACCAGTTTCCCTTTCACCCGGGCCACGGATCGGGAGGTCCGGGAAGAGGGATCGCCCACGGTAATCGTCCGGGTGATCTGTTCCGGGCGCGTACCCTGTATATACTGCGAGCCGTTGATACCCATGTATTCTCTTTTCGCATCAGAACTGCCCTGCAACGCCTCCACTGATAGTATTTCCGGGAGACTGGTATTGAGCCTTCGCTCAGGTAGGATGACGATGGCCGATGAAGATACAAAACCATAATGCAGTCCAGTCCCTTTCAGCACCTCCCGGATGGCCTCCTCAGGGGTGACCGAATCTCTCCTGTAATCCACCCTTATTTCCCCGAACCAGTCCGGCCGAAAGTACACCCGGATCCCTGTCCGTGTCTCGAACTGATCAACAAACTCATTAAAAGTCGCACGTGACAGGTCAAGGCTGAGCTTCCTGGCCGGTTCCTGGGACAGCAACCCGTTCCATATAAATAGCAACAGTATGATCGCAAGCTTACTGTGCCTCATCTGTTATAGAATTACAATATTCCATCAGGGATTCCATCTGACTTCCAGATGCGGTCCTCACGTTGATATGATGCTGGCGCATGAAATGCCTGATAAGCTTCTTGTTCTCCTTGTCGAATACCCGGCTGAAACTGCGGTTGCCGCCGTAGCTGTAAAACGCATGGCCCCTCACCAGGTAAGCTTCTCTGACCGGTTCGGTAAAATAATATTCCCCTGAACCGGATGTGGCGTCCAGCCTGTATTCCTTCTTCCATGCATAATAGCATGAGATTGGGCCTTCATACACTACCTGGAAGAATTCTTCTTTCCCTTCCGGTCCCTTCATTTTTATGAAACTGCGCCGGTCATCACTGAAAGCCTCCAGCCGGGAATTGGGTAATACCAGGCTGGAAGTCGCACCGTAGACATCTTTATATTCGAGGACCAGCAACTGGTTATAGATATCGTACCTGATCGCCTGATCCTTAAAAACATTTCCCCCGATATGCAGGATAGTCTTCCGCGGGGATGACTCCAGGAACGGATCCCCATCTGACCGCCTGTAAGGATAATAGTATTTCTCACCGTTGACCAGGCGGGGATCATTCCCGTATTTCTGATCGTACTGTTCCAGCTGTGCGGCAAGGGAACGGTCCTGAGACCAGAGCGGCTGTAGCCCTGAAAAGCATATGGCTGCTACAAGGCACGGCATCCATATTTCCGGATTGATCCTCATCCCATACCCGTGTTATAGAAAGTTTCGAATTTAATTAAAAAACATTCCAATTACCAGAATTCCGGTCTGATGTGCGTGCTGTTCTTTAAGAGCCTGCAATCCACACAAAGTAATTTTACAACGCCGCATTTTGTCACACCGTCAATATTGGTGCAGGCATAAACCTCGTCAGGAGAAAGCCTGTACCCCGGACCCGGGATCCGCACCTCACAGTAATCCGGATCCCGGCTTGTGTCGATTCCCTCCACATACTGCGCGAAGACACGCGTTTCGGCCATTCCCGACATGCTGAAATAACCCAGCACCACCTCATCCTCATCCCGGATATTGCATATGTTGGATTGTAAGATGGCCGGCTGCCGGTCAAAAAACGTCCCCGACTCACGGGAGGTATTTTTCAGCTCGTCCCAGTAATTGAAAGCCTCCTCGCTTAACGAATATTGCCTTACAAGGAGGCTGTATTTCCAGTGCAGCTTTTGTTCCGCGGGGATATTGGGTACGAAGTTGAGCTGTTTCCGGATATAGCTTCCCTTTTCAAGATTGGCAAGGGAGAGGGTCGATATGTCAGGGGTCTGATTCGTGATCCAGCATATCCTGCACCTGCTTGTTTCCGGGAGCGAGCCGGATCTGTCACTGACGTTGTACAGGGGCGGATTGTGGAATTCGTATGTTTCCACCATGTCCCACCGCAGGTACCGGTATGCATCACTGTCATAGGTGAAGTCGCAGTAGAAACGGATCCCCAATCCGTCCCGTGAACCGTTCTCCTCAGCGTCGGGATCGGACTCCACCCGGAAGTAGACTGAATCGATCTCCGGCACGGGTCGCAGCATCTCAAAATCGGACTCATATTCATTGCCCTCCGGCGTGATCACATGCAGCCTGAAGGACATGCCCGTCTGCAGGAAATCCCCGTCCAGCAGGCTGGTATATTTCCCGTTCCCGGCATCCGAAAATTCCTGGTTGGCCCCGTCATCCCTGACCAGTACTGCGTAGCAGCCCTGAACCGGTTCATATTTGGGTACCCGCAGGGTGGTGGACCGGCTGATCTCTATTTGCTGCATGCCCGGCTTGTCAGTCAGGTGGGCATTGATGACCAGGATGCCGGTTTTCAGGACTTCCTCCTCGGGATCATAGCGTTCCACACAGCCTCTCAGGATCAGAAGTATCAGGATAAAACTAACCAGACATGTGATTTGTCCCTTCTGCATCTTTCTTCTGCCTTCGCTTCGCGGCAATGTCTGAAATAACATGCCCGAATTTATAAAACAAATAGGACATGGTTCATCCAATCTTTGTATTTTCGGTCTGTCAATCACAGTTCGATGAGCCGCGGTTTCCTGAAGGTTTATTCTGCCATTACCTGGGTTACGATGGTGATCACCTCCCTCATCATCACGCCTTTTTTCCTGCTGGTGTGGATCTTTACCTTCTGGTGGGACAGGCGGCGGGTGGCGGCCCACTTCATGGGGACCTTTTGGGCATGGCATTACCAGTCGCTCGTGCCCTTCTGGAAACTGCACCTGGAGGGCAGGGACAAGATCCCCTGGAAACGCCCGGTGGTGCTGGTCTCCAACCATCGTTCACTCGTGGACATCCTGGCCCTCTATAAGCTGCGGAGGCCTTTTAAATGGACCTCTAAAGCGGAGAATTTCAGGCTCCCTTTCGTCGGCATGGTGCTTTCCCTGACCAAATCGGTGAGGATCCGCCGCGGATCGGCACGCGCCGGACTGCAGTTCCTCTCCCGCGCAGAGGAGGAGATGAGAAAGGGCTCCTCCATCCTGATTTTCCCGGAAGGAACACGCACAAGGACCGGGACCATGCGGACGTTTATGGACGGAGCCTTTGTCCTTGCTAAGAAAACGGGGAGCGGGATCATCCCCATCGTTCACACCGGAACCGAGAATACCTTTGACAGCGGGTCATGGGTACTGAAGGGAAGGGCGGATATTTTTATCCGGGTACTCGACGAGATCACCCCGGAGGAGGTAAAGCAAACGGAGCTGAAAGATCTCATGGAAAAGACCAGGCAGATCATGGAGAGGGGACTGGCGGAACTGGAACGGGACTGACCCCCCATGATTTCAACCGTCTCTCAAAACCGTGGTGTTGAAAAATTGAATGGTGCAGCCCCCATTCTTTTGGTTATATTTGTGCTGCCATTGGGGGCTTACAGAGAGATGGATATGACAGCGATTTATTCGGAAGAGACGATCCGGACACTTGACTGGAGGGAACATATCAGAAAGCGTCCGGGAATGTATATCGGGAAGCTGGGCGACGGTTCTTCACCGGATGACGGGATCTACCTCCTGCTCAAGGAGGTCATTGACAATTCCATAGATGAGTACATGATGGGATTCGGGAAGACCATCGAGGTGAGCATTAATGAGCACAGGGTGACCATCCGCGACTACGGGCGCGGGATCCCCCTGGGGAAGGTGGTGGATGTGGCCTCCAAAATGAACACAGGGGCCAAGTATGACTCCAAGGTCTTTAAAAAGTCCGTCGGTCTGAACGGCGTGGGGATCAAGGCGGTCAACGCCCTTTCCTCCCGCTTCACCATCGAATCTTTCAGGGATGGCAAGGTCAAAACCGCCGATTTCAGTGAAGGCAACCTGCTGAAGAACCATCCCCAGAAAAACGATCCCGGCAAAAACGGGACCCTGATCACCTTTGAGCCCGATCCAACCATGTTCGGGAAGTTCAACTTCATGAACGAGTATGTGGAGGCGATGCTCCGCAACTATACCTACCTGAACACCGGTCTGACCATCATTTACAACGGGGAGAAATTCTCTTCAAAGAACGGTTTGCTGGATCTGCTGGAAGAGAATATGAGCGGCGAAGGCCTGTATCCCATCATCCATCTGAAGAACGGGGAAATCGAAGTGGCCATCACCCACGGCAAACAATACGGGGAGGAGTACTTCAGCTTTGTGAACGGACAGCATACCACACAGGGCGGAACCCACCAGATCGCATTCAAGGAGGCTCTGGTCAGGACGATCAGGGATTTCTTCAGGAAAGACTTCGATGCATCCGATATCCGGACCTCCATCATTGCCGCCATCAGCATCAAGGTGGAGGAGCCCGTGTTCGAATCTCAGACCAAAACCAAACTGGGATCGAAGGACATCGCTCCGGGCGGCCCTTCCGTAAGGAATTTCATCATGAATTTCCTTACTTCCAAACTGGATGATTACTTGCATAAACACGGTGAAACCGCCCACATCCTGCTCAGAAAGATCCAGGAATCGGAAAAGGAGCGGAAAGCGATCTCCGGGATCAAGAAACTGGCCAGGGAGCGGGCCCGGAAAGCCAATTTCCATAACAAGAAACTGAGGGACTGCCGCATTCATTACAACGGAAAGGATGAACGGAAGAATGAGAGCACCCTGTTCATCACCGAGGGCGATTCGGCATCGGGATCCATCACAAAGTCGAGGGATGTGAATACCCAGGCGGTCTTCAGTCTTCGCGGCAAACCGTTGAATTCGTTCGGGCTGACAAAAAAAGTGGTCTACGAGAACGAAGAATTCAATCTGCTCCAGGCGGCCCTGAATATCGAGGACGGGCTGGACGGACTGCGTTACAAAAATGTGGTCGTTGCCACGGATGCGGATGTGGACGGAATGCATATCAGGCTGCTTTTGCTTACCTTTTTCCTCCAGTTCTTCCCCAATCTGGTGCGGAACGGACATCTCTATATCCTCCAGACCCCGCTGTTCAGGGTCAGGAACAAGAAGGAAACCATCTACTGTTACTCCGAGGAAGAAAAAGCGGCCGCGCTGAGATCCCTGGGACAGAATGCGGAGATCACGCGATTCAAGGGACTGGGAGAGATTTCTCCCGACGAATTCAAACATTTCATCGGTCCCGATATCCGCCTGCAGCCGGTCCGCCTGAAAAAGGATGATGATCTGCACGACATCCTGAGCTTTTACATGGGTAAAAATTCTCCCCAGAGACAGGATTTTATCATCGACAGGCTGCGGGTGGAAGAAGATCCGGTGGAAGTAGCCTGATCCACAGTGACGAACCGCTCAATAAGAGATTTTAAAGGATCATCGCAGAAATAAATGACAGATTTCGACGATACTGCTTTTGATGCAACGGGCGCCCAGGACCATCCCGGAGAAGAGGTGAAGATCACCCACCTCACCGGGATGTATGAGGACTATTTCATCGACTACGCATCCTATGTGATCCTGGAACGTGCCGTTCCGCACATCATCGACGGACTGAAGCCGGTCCAGCGGCGTATCCTTCATGCCATGAAACGGATGGATGACGGCAGGTACAACAAAGTGGCGAATATCATCGGAAGCACCATGCAGTTCCATCCCCACGGCGATGCATCCATCGGGGATGCACTGGTCCAGCTCGGCCAGAAAGAGCTGCTGGTCGACACCCAGGGGAACTGGGGAAACATTTATACGGGCGACGGGGCCGCAGCGCCCAGGTACATCGAAGCCCGCCTTTCAAAGTTCGCCAATGAGGTGCTCTTCAACCCGAAGACCACCGAGTGGAAGCTGTCGTACGACGGCCGGAACAAGGAGCCGGTCACCCTCCCGGTGAAATTCCCCCTCCTGCTTGCATTGGGCGCGGAGGGGATCGCGGTGGGCCTCTCTTCAAAGATCCTTCCCCACAACTTCAATGAACTGATCGATGCATCCATCAGGTACCTGGAGGGAAAACCGTTCGAACTGTTTCCTGATTTTCCTACCGGGGGACTGGCCGAGGTAAGCAGGTATAACGACGGGGTGCGGGGAAGCACCATCAGGGTCAGGGCGAAAATTGAAAAACTGGACAATAAATCCCTGGTGATCCGTGACCTGCCTTACGGACGAACCACGCTGAATCTGATCGAATCCATTGTCAAGGCAACCGAGAAAGGGAAGATCAAGATCAGGAAGATCGACGACAACACGGCCGAACGTGTGGAGATCGTGGTGCATCTTGCGCCCAATGTGTCCTCCGACAAGACCATCGATGCGCTCTATGCCTTCACCGACTGCGAGGTGCCCATCTCGCCCAACTGCTGCGTGATTGAAAACGGCAAACCCAGGTTCGTGGGAGTCAGCGATGTATTGCGGATCAATACGGACCATACCAAGGAGCTGCTCAAACAGGAGCTGGAGATCAGGCTGGAGGAACTGCAGGAGGAGTGGCACCTCTCCTCCCTTGAAAAGATTTTTATTGAGAAGCGGATCTACAGGGACATCGAAGAGTGTGAAACCTGGGAGAGCGTGATCGAGACCATTGACAAAGGGCTCGAACCTTACAAAAAACTGTTGCTCCGAGAAGTCACCCGGGACGACATCATCAAGCTGACAGAGATCAAGATCAAACGCATTTCCAGATACGACGTCCTCCGGGCCGACGAACACATCAGGTCGCTGGAGAAGGAGATGGAGGAGGTGAAGAACCACCTGGCCCACCTGGTGGAATACACCATCAACTACTTCAGGCAGATCCGGAAAAAATACGGGAGCGGACAGGAGCGGAAGACGGAACTGAGGAGCTTTGCCAACATTGAAGCCACCAAGGTGGTTGCGGCCAACCAGAAGCTTTACATGAATGCAAAGGACGGGTTTATCGGAACAGGCCTCAAAAAGGATGAGTATGTCTGTGACTGTTCGGATATTGACGACATTGTCGTTTTCATGAAAGACGGGAACTTCATCGTCACCAAGGTCTCAGAGAAGCAGTTCATCGGGAAGGACATCATCCATGCCTCCGTCTTTAAAAGAAATGACAGGCGGACCATTTACAACGTGGCTTATTATGACGGGAATACGGGAAATGTAATGGTCAAGCGTGCCCCTGTGACGGGGATCACCCGGGACAGGACCTACCAGATCGCCAGGGAGCACAAGAATACCCGCATCCTTTATTTCAGCGCCAATCCCAACGGGGAGGCAGAGATCATCAAAGTCTACCTGAAACCCCGGCCCCGCCTTAAAAACACGGTTTTCGAATACGACTTTGCCGACCTGGCCATCAAAGGAAGGGCCGCCATGGGGAACATCCTCACCAAACATGCGGTTCAGAAGATCGTCATCAAGGAAAAAGGGATTTCCACCCTGGGTGGAAGGAAGATCTGGTTCGATGAGGATGTCATGCGGCTGAATGTGGATGGCAGGGGCCGGTTCCTGGGTGAATTCTCGGGTGATGACAGGCTCCTGGTCATCACCAAATCTGGCCATTTCAGGACCACCAGCTTCGATCTGAGCAACCATTTCGAAGATGATGTATGGATCATTGAAAAATTCCGGCCCAAAAAGATCTGGTCGGCCGCCTATTACGATGCGGACCACGATTACTATTACGTGAAGCGGTTTCTCATTGAACCCACCGCAAAAACCGCCCGGTTCATTGGTGACAATCCCGAATCCCGGCTGATAAGGATCACGGAAGTGGAATATCCGCGGCTGGAGCTGAAATTCGGCGGAAAGAACAAGGACCGGGATCCGGAGATCATTGAGGTGGCCGATTTTATCGGGGTGAAAAGCTACAGGGCCAGGGGAAAGCGCCTGTCCAGGTACGAGGTGAAGGTGATCGAGGAACTGGCGCCCCTGGAACAGGTCGAGGGACACCAGCCGGTCGTTCCGCCTCCCTCCGAAGGGGAGGAAGAACCTGATACACCCGAAGGA
>Ga0116197_1000096_pt1 | contig 16490 bp, 10 predicted proteins | sample ZodSprsou2mmetaG_FD_94480 | JGI IMG/M metagenome (GOLD analysis project Ga0116197, IMG submission 94480) | Hot spring sediment microbial communities from Zodletone spring, Oklahoma to study Microbial Dark Matter (Phase II) - Zodletone Spring... ...
ACTACAAACTCTTCCAGTATCATACTAACATATTTAGTTGATAATTTAGATATTCTTATCGTACAAGGGGTCGGATTTATCCGACCCAAGTATTTTGGTATTTTTTCAGTGGGCTCGATGAATTGAGACCCTACTTATTACTTGTTACTCATCACTTATTATAGTACTTGATATGGTGATTCCATTTTATTGCTTCTAATCAAAATATCTTGGTGAATTCCCAGTTTTATCATTTGATTATAAAGAGCATCAACGAAAAATTTTTCCGTATCAAAATGTTCAACATCCAAAACATTCAACCCCAATTCTTTGGCTCGGATTGCAGTATGATAGGTGATATCTCCAGTTAAATATAAATCAACATCTTGCTGGCTAACTTGTTCTAAGAGAGAACCACCGGCTCCAGTACATAGGGCTACTTTTTTTATTTTTCTATTGTTGGATTTAATAAGTCTGGTATAGCGAGCTTGGAGTTGATTTTTCACTTCCAGGGAGAATTTAGAAATTTCTACTTCTTCATCTATCTCTCCGATTAAACCTATCCCATAAGAAGGTTTTGTTTTAAGTTCGTATAGATCAAAAGCCGGTTCTTCGTAAGGATGAATATCTTTTATTGCGTGTACAACTGATTTCAAATTTCTTTCTGTTACCACAGTCTCTATTTTTATCTCTTGGACGGTCTCTTTTTTACCTATTTTTCCGATAAATGGATTGGTTCCTTCCATTGGTTTAAAAGTTCCTTGGCCGGCAACATTAAAAGACGTTTCAGTATATTTGCCAATCTTTCCCGCTCCTGCTTCAAAGATTGCCTGGCTAACTTTATCGGCATGCTGACCAGGAACATATACTGCCAGCTTGAAAATTTTTTCTGAACTGCTCTGCAGAGGAGAAATTTTCTTTATCTTTAATAAATTAGCTACATAATCATTTAATCCCCCTTCGGCCAGGTCGTAATTCGTATGCATTGATAAAAGATTGATTTGACTGCTGATGACCTGATAGAGCAGAGGATTTTTTTGCTTGGTAATCTGTTTCAAGGGAGAAAAGAGAAGAGGATGATGGACGATAATTAAATTTGCTTTATTTTCTATGGCTTCATCTAAGATGCTTTGAGTTAAATCTAAGGATAGCAATATTTTTGTTATCGGAGATTCAAGGTCGGCAAATTGAATACCACTATTATCAAAACTTTCCTGCAAGAAAAAAGGGGCAACTTTATCTAAATTATTTAAAAGATTTTTTACCTTCATTTTTTCACCTTCTCTTGATAGAGCACACTTATTTCTATCTTTTTTTCACCTATTTAACCAGGTAATTAATTAAACAACTAACTAATTTTCAATTCGATACCCGATATTATATTCCCCCAGCCTATTAGGCGAATTTATCTAAACTATGTTATCATTATAGTATATTTTTTACAATTTGAAATAAAAATAGCAAATTAATTGAATTGCAAAACTACTTCAATCAAGAGGGGATAAAAAATGAAAAGACCGGAATTATTGGCCCCGGCTGGCAGTTTAGAAAAATTAAAGATGGCAATTATTTATGGAGCAGATGCCGTATATTTAGGCGGCGAAAATTTCGGATTAAGAGCAGGAGCGAAAAACTTTACTCTAAAACAATTATCAGAAGGGATAAAATTTGCCCATGAAAGAGGTAGGAGGATTTATCTAACTCTTAACATAATTCCTCACAATGAAGACCTGGAAGGATTACCCGAATATGTATCAAAATTAAGGGAATTGGGTTTAGATGCAGTCATCGTATCAGATCCAGGGGTGCTAAAAATAGTGAAAAATATTATTCCGGAGATGGAGATTCATTTAAGTACCCAGGCAAATTCCACTAATTACGCAGCGGTGAATTTCTGGTATGAACAGGGGATTAGAAGGATAATTCTATCTCGGGAATTATCCTTAAGCGAGATAAAAGAAATAATAAAAAAATCTCCTCCTGATATGAAAATTGAAACCTTTATACATGGAGCTATGTGTATTTCCTATTCGGGTAGATGCCTATTAAGTAATTATATGATAAATCGGGATGCCAACCGGGGAGATTGCGCCCATTCCTGCAGATGGAGATATTATCTTATGGAAGAGACCAGACCGGGGGAATATTTTCCGGTATACGAAGATAAGAAGGGGGCTTACTTTTTTAATTCTAAAGACCTGTGTATGATAGAACACATTCCTTCACTAATAAAAGCAGGGATATCTGCTTTTAAAATTGAAGGGAGAATGAAGAGTTCGTTTTATGTCGCAACCGTGGTCAAGGCTTATCGCCAGCTTATTGACAGTTATCTTTCAAAACCGAGTGAATTTTCTTATGATGAAAAATGGTCAGATGAGATAAAAAAAGTGAGTCATAGATATTTTACTACCGGATTTTACTTTAGCAAACCAGGCGGAGAGGAACAAAGATATGATAGCTGCGATTATGTCCAGACTTATGATTTTGCCGGACTGATACTTGATTATAATACTGACAATCAGATAGCTATCATAGAACAGAAAAACAGGATATTTGTAGGAGATGAAATTGAAATATTTGGTCCGGATAATGATTTTTTCACCCAGAAAATCGAGAAAATGTGGAATGAAGAGGGGGGAGAAATCGAAGTTGCCCCCCATGCTAAACAAATTATCAGAATAAAAATGTCTAAAGCGGTCAAACCCTGGTATATTATCAGAAAATTTAATAAAGTTTAGAAATAATAAATTTTCCAAATTACAAGTCTTCTGACCTCTATGTTACCCTCTATCTCTTATTTAAACAGGTAAAAATCTTTCTTGAGAATTCTTTCTGATTAATATCTACAAATAATTGAAAAAAAATTAAATTTTTTTTAAAAAAAAGAAGGATTTTTAAATTTTATTTGGTATAATATTATTATAAGCATGGTATACCGTATACCAAAATAAATAATCGCTTTAGCATACCAAGGGAAAAAAGAATTAATTCCCTTATTTTATCAAGGATATACGAAGGAAATTGCTAAAATAGTGGAAGAGATGAGCTTTAAAGTAAAGACTAACAACCTTTTATAAAAGCTTAATATAAAAAGTGTGACTTGTTGTGGTTTATATTATTTGAATAGTGAGAACATTTCGATATAGGTTAATCGATTAAAATTTTTTATGAAGAGAAAGCAATATAGGAATATCCCAAGTATTTGCAAGAGCTTTAATCTATCATATGCAAATAACTGGGAAATAAAAAATGAAAGGAGGTGAAAAAATGTCTATCAGATTTAAAATAAAGGCCTGTTCTTTAATAATAGTGGTTTTACTGGTCAGTATTTTTTCTATTTCTGTCTTTTCTGCTCAGCAATATGATTTGTTAGTGATGTCTTCGGTTATAGGTGGAATTGGTTTTCAGTATTCTTCAGGCGTAGCAAGGGTTTTAGGTGTAGTATTGCCGGATGCCAGGGTAACCATGGAAGCAACTTCAGGTTATATCGATAATGCTAAAAGATTATATGCAGGTTTTGGAGACTTGGGTATCGTATCTCATGATACAGCTCGAGAAGTTTATTTGAATGAAGGTGCTTTTGGAGGAAAAGGAACTTCTCTGCTAACGATAGCTCCAATACACATCCTATACTGGAATCTGGTTGTCAATGAAGATAGTCCAATTAAAACAATTTGGGATCTGGAAGGTAAGAGAGTCAATCTTCAACCAAAGGGTTCTTCTGCCGAATCAACTGCTGCAAAATTATTTGAAGCATTAAAAATAAATATTATACCATCTTACTACCGTCATACTGAAGCGGCTGAAGGTATGAGAACGGGAGCCATTGATTCTCATTGGCAGGGAGGTTCCAATCCTACCTGGATGGAATATTCTGTGAGGAAACCGGTTCGAGTGATTGAATTTAGTGATGAAGATGTTGCTAAAATTCGTAAAGAATTGCCTTTTTTGAGTAAAGTAAGTTTCCCTGCAGGTGATTATTATGAAGGTTCGGGCAATGTTCAGGTGGTAGGAACATGGGCATTATTAATGTGCCGAGAAAATTTGGAAGAAGATGTTGTTTATGAGATTACCAAGGGAATGTATGAACACAAAGATCTTATGTTAGCGGCTCATCCCGGCGCTGCAGATATGGGTCTGGATAAAGTCTTAGATTGTACCGTCCCTTATCATCCAGGCGCAATTAAGTATTATCAAGAAAATGGCGTTCAAATACCATCAGAATTAATTCCATAAGCAGATTCAACAAAAAGAATCGTCAGTCTCCCTGATTAAAAATATCGGGGGGACTGATGATGGAAATATTCTTCATTTTAATAGAAAGAAAAATAAAGTTGGTGTTTTATGACAAAAGACAATGAAAAGGATAAAAATATTGATAAGATAAGTTTATCATTCAGTAAATATATTCAGTTAATGGCTATTTTAATGTCTGTTTTTCATCTGTACACTGCCGCTACCATACCTTTTGATGTGTTTGTTCAGAGATCTGTCCACTTAATGTTTGTTTTTTCAATGATATTTTTATTACACCCCTGGCGCAAGAAAAAAATTAGCTGGATTGATATTATTTTTACTGTTTTAGGTGTGTTAAGTTGTATCTATATATTTGTAAATTATGTCAGTATCTCGATGCAAGGTGGTTTATCTATTGGTATTCAATATTTATTCGGCATTATTGCAGTTTTATTGATTTTGGAAGCCTGTCGCAGAGCTATAGGTCTGGCACTGCCAATTTTAGCCATTGTGTTTATATTATATGCTCGATTTGGTGCTTACATCCCTGGTATATGGGGGCATCGGGGTTTAAGTATAGAAAGAATATTCGGATTTTTATATCTTACTTCCGATGGTATCTGGAGTATACCTTTAGGAGTGTCTGCAACTACAGTGGTAATGTTTGTTATTTTTGGACAATTTTTAAATGAGGCTGGAGTAGGTAAATTTTTTATGGAATTTTCACAGGCTATTGCGGGTAAGATGGTTGGAGGACGTGCACAGGTTGCCGTTATCAGCAGTGCTTTATTTGGGACAATAAGTGGAAGTTCAACTGCGAATGTAGCGACAACCGGTTCATTTACCATTCCTCTTATGAAAAGTTCAGGGTATAAACCGGAATTTGCCGGTGCGGTAGAAGCTGTGGCTTCAACGGGGGGACAAATTATGCCGCCGGTGATGGGTGCCGGTGCTTTTATTATGGCTGAAATGCTGGGAATGAAGTATTTTTCAATCTGTAAAGCAGCTGCCATCCCGGCTATTCTCTACTTCACGAGCGTTTTTTTATGTGTTCGATTCCGTTCACTATTAATGGGATTCAAAAAGGAAAAATCATCTATTCAATTGAAAAGGGTATTATTTAAAAATGGTTATCTGATATTGCCTCTTATGGTCATTATATATTACATTGTCCAGGGATTTTCACCAATGAGAGCCGCTTTCTATGGTGTTATCGCAACAATCATTGTTAGTCTATTTAACCGGGAGGTTAGAAAAAATCCCAAGATATTTTTTAAAGCACTGGAATATGGAGCAAAAAATACAGTGGGGGTGGCTATTGCCTGTGCCTGTGCAGGAATTGTGTTAGGTATTGTCTCTATGACTGGTTTAGGGATAAAAATGAATACAGTGATTTTAGCAATGAGTGGTGGCAATATTGTTTATGCTTTATTATTAGCCATGCTCGGCAGTATTATTCTTGGTATGGGTCTTCCCACGGCAGTTGCTTATATTATTGCTGCGATTGTCGCCTGTCCGGCTTTAATTGAATTGGGTATAGCTCCATTAGCAGCTCATATGTTTGTTTTTTATTTTGCTATTTTAGGGACAATTACTCCACCAGTCTGTTTGTCTGTCTATGTAGCTTCGGGAATAGCCCAATCTAACTGGCTAAAGACTGCTTATTATGCCATGATGATGGCTTTGCCGGGATTTATTATCCCCTATGTATTTGTGAATGATTATTCAATTCTCATGATAGGAACAACATCTCATATTTTAAGAACATCAGTTACTGCTCTAATTGGTATATTCGCATTAGCTATCGCTACGATGGGTTATTTTCTAATCCGGGTTAATTTCCTGGAAAGAATCTTTATGATGATTGCTGGTATTCTTCTAATCTTTCCTGATTTTAAGATAAGTATATTAGGTATTATTATAGTTGTTTTTGTTTACCTCTATCAAAGGTATAGAAGAAAAGGTGAAGAAAAACAGTTTTTAGAGGCAAAAGCATAGTAGAATTAAATTTAACTTTAATTTTTATGGAGGAAACAGATGAATTCAATCACTCAAACGGATAAAAAAATTGTTGATATATTTGAGCAGATCGATCATTTAATTAATTTAGATATTCCCGGAAGGGGAGTAGTTAAGTTTTTGTATCAATCTATCAGGGAGAAAGTAGATTATCCATTAACTTTACTTGCTAGTCAAAAATTAAATCAAATTTTAAAAATGGGAGATATTGTTTTTATAGCTACTGGCTGGCCGGATAGACCGGAAATAACTCCTGATATTGCAGAAACAGATGGTCCGCCGGGAGCAGCAGCTTTAGCTAGAGCTATTAACAGAGCCTACCATGCTGTACCATTCATCTTTATTGAAGAAAACTTGGTTCAGGCCATGACAATGGTAGTGAATGCAGCGGGTTTGAAAGTATTGCCACCTACACAAGCGATAAAAACGCCGAAATATCATGCCCCAATTAATTCAGCCTCAGTCCTTTCTTTCCCAATTGAAAAAGAAATAGCAATGAAGAAAGCTTGCGAATTTATTGTGAAATATCATCCCAAAGCAATGATTACTATTGAAAAAGGAGGAATGAATGAAAAAGAAGTGATTCATACCAGCAGAGGTGCTGATTCCACGAAGTATATGGCTAAAATTGATTATTTGGTTCAGGAATCAATCAAAAACAATATCACTACCATTGGTATCGGAGATGGTGGAAATGAAATTGGAATGGGCTGTATTCGGGAGGAAATAAAAAAATATCTTCCTTTTGGTGATAGGTGTAAATGTCCTTGTCAAGCTGGAATAGCTCCGGCAACCAAGACGGATTTTCTTATTACAGCGGCAATTTCGAATTGGGGCGCCTATGGATTAGCTGCTGGCCTTGCTTTATTGAAGAATGATATTAATATCTTTCATGATAGGGAACTAGAAAAGAGAGTATTACAAAAAGCAGCTGATGCTTGCTTTATTGACGGAATAAATGGATATACTGAACCTGGTGCTGATGGTTTACCTTCTAGAGTTCATGAGTCCTTTGTTGAAATCTTACAGGAATTAATAGCAAAAGGGGTGAAGCAATTATAATTGAAAGATATAGTTTGATTATAAAGACAAGTAAATATTTCGTTAAAATAATTTCTGAATGAACAAAAATTAAAAAAGAGGAATTTTAAAATGGAAATTAAAACAATTACTATCTGCGGAGGAGGCAATGCCGCCCATGCCATGATTCCCATTATCCGAAAACATTTTTCCGGTCAGCTCAATCTTTTTCTTCCCTATGGGGATGAAGCCAATCATTTTCAAAAATTAATTAATGAGAAAAGATTTTTAACTGCAACAATAAAAGATGATAAATTATATGGTCGGCCGGATAAGGTGAGTAAGTTTGCCAAAGAAGTATGCCAAGAAGCAGATTTAATACTCATGCCCTTACCCGCCTTCGCCCACGAACATACACTACTCAAAATGGTTCCCTATTTAAAAGAAGACGCAATCATCGGCGCAATTCCGGCTAGAAGCGGTTTTGAATATGCTGCTTTAAAGATTTTAAAAGATAATCATAAAGAAAAAGTGAAGATATTTGGTATGCAGACTCTTCCCTGGGCTTGTCGAATAACAGAATATGCTATTAGTGTAAATATATTAGGAAAGAAAAAGTCGGTCGGAATGGCTGCCTTTCCTCACCAGATCACTTCTGAATTATCTTCTTTCTTATCCCACGTGCTCGATTTAAAAATTGAACCTTTACCAAATATGTTAACCCTCACTCTGGCAAATGTCGGGCAGATTATTCACCCCGGAATAATGTATGGACTTTTCAAAGGGAAAGAGCAAAAAAAATATAAAGAAGACGAGATACCATTATTCTATCAAGGAGTAACTAAAGAGATTGCCACAACATTAAAAGCCATCAGTGATGAAATATTAGTATTAACTGAAAAAATTAAGGTTAGGAATAAAAATATTAATTTAGACTACGTTTTAGGCCTGAAGGATTGGTTGATATATTCTTATGAAAGTTCTATTGCAGATCAAAGCACTTTACAAAATTGTTTTACTACCAACCAGGCTTATCAGGGTTTGCGTGCACCGGTAAAAAAAGAGAATGATTATTTTGTACCGGATTTTCAAGCACGTTACTTAACCGAAGATGTGCCATTCGGTTTAGTCGTTATCAAATCTATTGCTCAATTGGCCGAAGTGCAGACACCCGTTATTGATGAAATCATTTTAACCATTAGCCAATGGATGCAAAAAGAATATATAAAGGGAGGTTTCTTAAAAGGAAAAGACATAAAAGACGCTAGAATTCCTCAGAATTACGGAATTAAGAATTTAGAAGAAATTACGATATATTAATTTATTTATTTAAATTTCAATATTTTTTTACAGTGAAAAGGAGAGAATAATGGATAGACCGATAAAAAGAAGAGTACTAAACTGCTCTATTGACCCTTGTGTTCACACTTTAGGGGTCGAAAAATTTGCTGAATGGATGGAAACGATGGGGATAGGTTATCTTGCGATAAAATTAGGCCCTGCTGTATCCATTGATGAACTTATAGATAAAATAAGAGAATCAAAACCGGAAGTGGTATCTTTTTGTTACCGCTTAGGTGATCTGCATGTTGATGAAATAATCGTTGAATTGGTAGAAAAAGTTTACAAATATGGACTTGAACCGGCCAAAAGCGGCATTCGTTATTGCTTTGGAGGTTTAAGGCCGGCTGCTAATCTAGTGAGAGCAATGAGTGGATTACCTATTTTAGAAGATAAATTTTCCCCCAATAAAGACCGGCATTTTAATTTAGAAAAGATTGCAGAGGATTATAGGGGAAATGAAAAATTTCAAAATTTCTTTGCTTTAGTGGTGGATGATTATGTTACTATGGCTGAATTGGATGAGTTCGCACGTAATCGGATCAAAATTGCCAAAGAAAAAATTCTTTGGTCTGATGATCTCTTGGAAAGAATAGAACAGGTGCGCGATTTAGAGGGAAGGCCGATTATTCGAGCTCATATCGGAGCTGCAGCTGAGACCATCAAACCAACAGTGGATGGTGTAAGAGCTTTAAGTGAAGCAGGGTGTTTGGAAATAATTTCTTTGGCGCCTGATCAGGTTACTCAAGCTTTTTTACCAAAATTTGATCGGGGAGAAGAGGACCCCAAGAAATACCGTAACGGAGAAGGGGGAGCTCCTATTCGAAGCAGAGAAGATTTAAAAGCTTTAAAAGATGCAACTAAATGTGGTAACTGGCCTATGACCAGAATTTATTCCGGAACTGATGAACTAGTGGAAGCGGCAAAAATATTTGAGGAAACACTGCATATGCCTTTCCCAGCAGTGCCAATATTTTTTTACAATCGTTTAGATGGAAGAGGACCGCTTTCAATTTTAGACGGAATCAATGAACATTTTAATACCATGCGTTGGTGGGCTTCCATTGATAAACCTCTGGAAATCAATGACCCTCATCAATGGCAGCTGCGAAGATGTTCTGATGATATGTATGTTACAGACCACATTCTTTGTGGAGTTGTCGCCTTAAAAATGGGGCTAAAAAACTATGTTATGCAGTTGATGTTTGATCTCCCCCCGGAAATAGAACCTTTAAACGATTTAGCTAAAATGAAAGCCGCCTTTGAGATTATCGAGCCTTTAACCAGACATTTTGATTATAAAATTATTAAAGAAACTCGAGGGGGACTTTCCAGTTTCCCACCCAATTTAGATAAAGCTAAAAGCCATTTGGCTATGACTACTTACTGGCAGATGTTTATGGAGCCGGATATTGTACATGTAGTCAGTTATTGTGAAGCTCACCATGATGCAAAACCGGAAGATATTGTTGCCAGTTGTGATATTACCAAACAATCCTTTGAAGAATATTATCGAGCGCCCCTTCCAGGCATTTGGAATATTCCGCAGGTAGCTGCCCGCAAGGAAGAGTTGAAAAAAGGAGCCATGTATAATATTTTTCATTTAGCTTTAATGGGAGGATATGAGGGAAAAGTAACTTTAGAAAATTTCTCAAAATTTTCAGTTTCCAAAGAAGAATCTGCAAAAAGAGAAAAAACAGAAGAACAAGAAATGAATTATGAAACGTTATTATTAGATCTCATCGATGGGAAAAATTATCCTTCCGGTGAGTGCAATATGATCAGTGCCGATAATCTAGATTTAGCTTTACAGGTAGGATTATTTCAGGCACCACAGGTTACCGTCATTGATAAACGTTATGAATTGTCCGGTATGTGCAGAACTAAAATTGTTGACGGAACCTGTAGAATCGATACTTTTTGCGGGGGGAAAGTTAATGACGAATTTGAGAGAGTGGATATAGTGAGAAATAAATTCCCCTGGTATTTTGATAAAAATGTCAGCCAATCAGATGATTGGTCAGTGTTAGCAGATTCAAAAGATGTCATTGAAGAAGATAGTACCCAGGCTTTTAGAGCAGAATTAGGAATTAACAACTTTGAAAACAAGAAAGTTCTTGCCGTTGATTTTGGCAGTACCTATACCAAAGTAGCCATTTTTGAAACGGGTACAGATGATGTTGATTTACGCTATATTCCCACTACTATTAATGATATTCGGGAAGGGTTAGCGAATGGATTAGGATGCCTTCCCGAATGCCAAAAAGCAGGAAATTGGGATCCTTTGAAGGAAAAAATGGATGAATTTGATATCAAATTACCCTGTAGTAGTGCAAAGGGTGGATTAAAGATGATTACCGTATCCTTGACCGCTCGAGAAAGTGGTTTTGCAGCCGACCTTGCTGCTTTGACTGCCGGAGCAAAACTTTTAAATAGCTACCACGGGAAATTATCCGAAGAAGAAGCAAGAAATATATACTTAAATGACCAACCAGAGATCATACTATTGACTGGTGGAGTTAATGATGGTGGTGATTCGGGAACAGTCCTGCATAATGCGAGGATTTTAGCCAAGACCGCAAAATTAGCAACTTACGCAAAATATGGTATACCAATCATTTATTCAGGAAATGAAGATGTAAAAGAAGAGGTAAAAGATATTTTCCAAAAACATAATATTGATGCAAAGGTTACCGAAAATCTTATGCCCGAAGTGAATAACTATAATATTGAAGTAGTAAATGAAGCTATTCGGGAATTATTCCAGACCGTGGTTATCCGGGGTAAGGGATTTGATGTGGTTGAAGAATATATGAGTGCAAAGTTTATTCCTACTCCTCGAGCTGCCTTCCTGGGCATTAATCTGTTGGCACGCGGTTATGGGAAGGAAGAAGGTTTGGGAAATATTGTAGCTTTGGATGTCGGGGGGTGCACTACTGACTTCTTCTCTAATGTACGTTCTAATCCATTATATCTCTACCCCTGGGAAGATCCCAAGAAAAAAGCAAAAAGAACTATATTAAAAACCCCCAATTATCCTTTAGCTTACCGAAGAGTAGAAGGAAAATATGGATTAGCCTATAATGCAGAAAATTTAATGGAATTAGATAAATTTAAAAGCGGGAGAATAGAAAAGGAAATTAGTGAAGATTTTAATCAAAAGTATCCTAATTTTAAGGGAAATGGTGATAATCTTGGTCAATTTCTTAAGAAAAAAGACGGAAAGTGGTCTATACAACTAAGTAAATACCTGAAATGGATTCATAATAATCCGCATATAATGCCTAAAACAGAAGAAGAAAATTTTGTAAGAAGTATTCTTGCTAAAGAAACTTTGGCTATTGCTACTGCTAATAATGTAGGACATGTAAAAGAGACCGATGTCTATTTCCTACAGGAAGGGATCAATTTCTTTACTCAAGATTGTACTTTGGTTTTAGTGGGTGGAACCATTTACCATAAGTGTAAGGAAAATAAGGATTATCTTTGGGAAAACATAAAGACGATTGCTAAAGGAGCGCTCTTTAACGCGGAGGAATATACAACCTTACGCTCCAATAGTAAAGTATTGCTTGATGCTTCTTATATTCTTTCAACCGTTGGTGGGCTTTATGGAAGGCTTGACCCGGAAAAAGCTATCCGTATTTTGAAAAAGCATTTCAAAACTTTAGAGTTATAGATAAAAATTTTCAAAATAAAATAGTATTATTGGTAATACTTTGAAAAGTAAAGAAATATTTTGAATAAGGAAGGAAAATATGACATCAATTCGAACGGATAAAAAAAATATATTTAACAGAACCAGCGTATTGTTTTGGGGTGGATTACTATTTGCTATTGCTCAATTAACACTTCCTATTTTTTTATCTTTAATAGATTTGCAATTGAGGGCGATTCATATTATTTTAGGTATTTCACTTGCCTCATTAGCTTTCCCTTACGGTAAATCAAAGGTAGAACAAACGAAGCTTTCCATTTGGGATTTATTTGTCATTGTGGTAATAGTAGCCGCTAATGTCAATACATTTTTAAAGGCTATGCAGATTTATATGGTTCCTGGAAGTGCTTCTACCATTGATTTAATTATAGGCTCGGCTTTAATTTTAATCATTCTTGATGCAGCTCGTAGGTCAGTAGGATGGGCTATACCAATATTTGTTGCACTTTTGTTTCTCTATGTCTTAGCTGGTCCAGTAATGCCGGGGATGTGGAGGTTAGCAGGCCTATCCTGGAAATTTGTTATTAATTCAGTCTATTTTTCCCCATTAGGTATTTATGGAAGCATTACCGGAATGTCGGCAACTTTTATTGGTATGTTTATCATTTTTGGTGCCCTTATCTCTGGTGCCGGCGGGGGAAAGACCTTTATTGATCTTGCTCTCGCCCTAACTGGGCGGTATCGCGGCGGACCGGCCAAAACCGCTGTGGTATCCAGTGCACTTTTTGGCAGTATCTCCGGAAGCGGAGTGGCTAATGTCTCTGTTACCGGAAATTATACTATTCCTTTAATGAAAAGATTGGGTTATGACCCTGATTTTGCTGCCGGAGTGGAAGCTATTGCTTCAACCGGTGGTGGTATTACCCCTCCTATTATGAGTGTAGCAGCATTTATCATGGCCGAATTTTTAGGGTTACCTTACATGAAAATTATTGGTTATGCTTTGATACCCTGCTTACTTTATTATACTGGTATCTTTGCTGGGGTTCATTTTGAGACCATACGTTGTGGATTAGCAGCTGTACCAAAAAGTGAAATTCCCAGTTGGAAGAGTATTTTAACATTTAAAAGGCTTGCCTCATTAGTTATTCCCACCGGAGTTCTATTATATTTTATAGCCAAAGGAGTTCCCCTTGTTTTTGCCGGATTTTATGCTTGTGTGGCTATAGTAATTGTCTTTTTGTTATCTAATCTTTCCCTGTCCGGAGCAAAAGAGACAATTATTCAGATAGGGAAGGGATTGAGCGAGGGAGGATTAGGATTAGCGAAAATTGTTCCCATCCTGGTTTCAGTTAATATATTAGTGAATATGATAGGAATCACCGGAATAGCCCCAAAATTAAGTGGATTAATATTGGATATTGGGGGAGAGAATCTATTTTTAGCGCTTTTTATTGCCACCATTATTCCTTTCCTATTGGGAACCTCTCTTCCAGTAGTTCCTACCTATATATTGTCTCTTTCTATCCTGGCACCCTCACTCTTGGAATTGGGAATCGATGAGATAACTGTACACTTGTTTTTTATTTACTGGGCAATTTTAGGCGGGGTAACACCTCCTACCTGCACCCAGGCAATTGTTGCCGCTGGCATTGCTAAAAGTAATTGGTTTAAAACTGCCATAGTTGCAGTGAAACTTGGTATTGTGGCCTTTATTATACCTTACTTTTTTGTCCTTAATCCCGCACTTGTTGCCCGGGGTGACTTTCTTATTGTAATCATTTGCAGTGTAAGTGCATTTATAGGTGCAATTATGATGGCTTTTGGTTTCTTTGCTCGTATAGACAGTCATTTTCACCTTATACTAAGGATATTATTTGTCGGAAGTGGTCTATTGTTGATGTATCCTAACTATACTCTTTCAGCTATTGGTTTTTTGATTGGAGTTCCACTCTTTTTATTTCAATCCTCTATAAATAAAAAATTAGACACTGTAGATGCGTAGTAGATGAGTAAGGTATTTTATAGTAAAAAATATTACTTTCAACTATTTATTATTTTTTATCTACCATCAATTTTATAAAATAAATAGTTGAAAAAAATCCAAAAAAGGAAGGAGGTGAAAAATAATGAAAAAAAGATTATTAACTGGTTTAACGTTGGTTCTAGTTTTAGTTCTTTTAGTAGGCTTAAATACAGCATTCGCTAAAACAACATATCTAAACATGGGGAGTACTTCTTCGACTTCAGGGTTATATGCCTGGGCAGTAGCAACTGCTTCAGTTATCAACAAAGCTGATAATGATATCAGGGTAACCGTTATTGAAAGTGGAGCAGCTCTAGATAATTTAAGACGAATTAAAGATGGCGCTTTTGATTTTGCTTTATGTGTAGATTCTGCTTCCGCCATGCAGCTTTATAAAGGAATAAGCACTTTTGAAGGAGAAGGCTGGGAACCAATAAGGTGGTTGTTCCTTAGAAATGCAATTACTAATAGACTTCACGTTCGAGCTGATTCAGGAATTAAAACTTTTAAAGATTTAGCTGGAAAAAAATTCTGTCCTGGATTCCCAGGGGCTTCCTCAACTACGAATTTTGTAAACTTTAATGAAGTAACAGGGACTGGTATTGAATTAGTACTTGCATCTTTAGGAGATGCAGTTAATTCCTTTAAACAAGGTAAGATTGTAGGATTACAGAAATCAAGCTCCCTAGCTTCTTTAGATTCTTCCTTAATCGAGGTGAATTTAAAAACTCCACTTGCGGTCATCGGTTACAGCGAAGACGATATGAAGAAGATAAGAGCAGCATACCCCTATATCATTTTCTTTGAAACACCAGCTGGTAGCATTAAACAACTTCCCGATCATCCGACCATAATGGAAGAAGGGCAGGTGGTAGGTGCAGTTGCTTCTTCAAATATGTCAGAAGAAGTTGGTTATGAGATAGTAAAAGCTTACGTAGAAGGCCTTGAAAAAGTTGCTGCAGCTTATGCTGGAATAAAGGGATGGGATCCGATTGGAGATGCATTTAAATTGATTGCTCCAGGCGGTGAAATACCAATTCATGCCGGACTTTACAAGTATTGTAAAGAAAAAGGAATCGAAGTTCCAGAACGCTTTATCCCACCAGAATGTAAATAAAGAGAAGATGAAAATGATTAACTTAAATCTTTAGATAGATAAATGCATTGGGAGGTGCTTAAAAATGATGAACTGGAAAAAGCCAAGCTTGTTTTTTATTATAGCACTGTTATTAATTACCTTTGGTTCTATAGTTTTAGCTGCTGATCTCCAAGTTCCCAGTCTGGTGGTTACTCCACTTAGCGGAGAACCTGGTGCAAAATTGACTTTTTATGGTGCTGGATTTATCCCCGGTGAAAAAGTTAAAGTTATTATGACAGTCGATGAAGTGCCCTTTGCTTTTGCTGAAGCAGAAACTGGAGGATTTGTAACCGTTAATGAAAACGGTGCCTTTAAACTTCAATCAAGAGGGGGAATCCCAAAAGTAATGCTAAAACCTGGTATCTATACTATTGAAGCTATTGGAGATAAAGGCTCAAAAGCTTCCGCACCCTTAGAGGTTCTAGAAAAAAAGTAATAGAAGGTAAAAAATCAAGTAATAGATAGTAAGACAATTGGCTTATTATAAAGACGGCCTGATCCAGGCCGTCTTTTATCTAGTTTTATTTAAGAATAAATATTTGTAAAATCAATGTTTTTATTATATATTAAAAATATATAAGGAAGTGGAAATTTGATAAAAAATTCGCAAAGCAGAGAGTTAACTGAATATAATCTAAGATCCGTCCTTAGTGAGAGGGCAGTTACCAGGGATAAAGTCTATTCTATATTAAGCAAAGCTATCTTCCGTGGTGATCTCCCACCCGGCCAGAGATTAGTTGAATCAAAATTAGCTAAATTGATGAAAGTAAGCAGGACTCCGATTAGGGAAGCAATTATAGAATTAGTACAGAAAGGTCTGGTCGTCTCTTCTCCTCCCAAGGGAGTAAAGGTTGCCCCTCTTCCCACTACTAAAGAGCTGAACGAGTTTTACGATATCAATAGCGTTTTACGAGGTTTGGCCACTCGTAAAGCAGTCCAAAATATTACTTATCAAGAGATAAATCAGCTAAAAGAAATTATTCAAAAGAGTGAAGAATATCTAAAAGAGAATTCTTTAAAAAATATTGCTAAATTAAATGTAGAATTTCATTTAGTTATTGAAAAATGCAGCG
>Ga0116197_1000097_pt1 | contig 16479 bp, 16 predicted proteins | sample ZodSprsou2mmetaG_FD_94480 | JGI IMG/M metagenome (GOLD analysis project Ga0116197, IMG submission 94480) | Hot spring sediment microbial communities from Zodletone spring, Oklahoma to study Microbial Dark Matter (Phase II) - Zodletone Spring... ...
GCCAGGGCGCCGTGCCCGATCTCGCGGCGGCCCGGGCCCCGGAGAAAGCCGACCTCGCCGACCGAGAAGGGCGGGAAGTTGTAGTGGAGCATGAACCTCTTCTTGGATTCCTCGCCCAGGCTGTCAAGCCTCTGGGCGTCCTCGAACGTGCCCAGCGTGACCGTGGCCAGGGCTTGGGTCTCGCCTCGGGTGAACAGGGCCGAGCCGTGGGTCCGGGTCAGAAGCCCGACCTCGGCCGTGATCGGTCGGATGTCGTCGAAGCCGCGGCCGTCGGTCCGGAGCTTCTTCTCCAGGACGAGGCGGCGGAAGAGCTTCTCCTCGAGCTTGGCGAACAGGCCTTTCAGCTCGAGCCTGTCCTCGGGCTTGTCCTCGGGGGCCTCGGCCAGGACGGCCTCGCGCACGCCCGCCAGGGCGGCTTCGCTGGCCTTTTTGCCCCGGACCTGCATGGCTTCGAGCAGGGCGGGGCCGTGCGCCTCCTCGATCCGGGCCAGCTTTTCGGCGTCGACGGCCTTTGGCGTGAACTCGCGCTTCCGGATGTCGAGGCTCGCGAAGAGGTCCTTTTGGGCCCGGATGATCCTGAGATTCTCCTCGTGGGCCAGGGCCAGGGCCTCGAGGACCTTCTCCTCGTCGATCTCCTGGGCGCCGGCCTCGATCATGATGATGCCGTTCTCGTTGCTGACGACGGTCAGGTTCAGGGGGCTCCGGTCGAGCTCGTGGTCGGTCGGATTGACGACGTAGGCCCCGTCGACGATCCCGACCTTGACCGCGCCGAGGGGCGTCGTGAACGGGATGTCCGAGAAATAGAGGGCGGCGGAGGCGCCGATGACGCCGAGCGTGTCCGGTTCGCTCTCGAGGTCGGCCGAGAGGAGCAGGCCGACGATCTGGGTGTCGAAGAAGTAGCCCTCGGGAAAGAGGGGCCGGATGGGGCGGTCGATCTGGCGGGCCATGAGGATCTCGCGTTCCGAGGGCCGGCCCTCGCGCTTGAAGAAGCCGCCGGGGATCTTGCCCGCGGCGTAGGTGTTCTCCCGGTAGTCGACGATGAGGGGAAGGAAATCCTTGCCCTCTTTCAGCTCCTTGCGGGAGGTCGCCGCGACGAACATCATCGTGTCGCCGTAGCGGAGCAGGGCCGAGCCGTCGGCCTGCTTGGCGACCTTGCCGATCTCGATGCTGAGGGTTCTCTTGTTGATCTCTAGACGGATAGTATGTGACATGGGGGTTCCTTTGCGAGGCGGGGCCTACTTGCGCAGGCCGAGCTTGCGGATGAGCTTTTCGTAGCGGCCGACATCTTGGTTCTTGATGTACTCGAGGAGCCGCTTTCTCCGGCCGACCAGCTTCATGAGGCCGGCCCGGGAGTGGAAGTCCTTCTTGTGGTCGCCGAAGTGTTTGACGAGCAGGTTGATCCGCTCCGTCAGCAAGGCGACCTGGACCTCAGGCGATCCCGAATCGACGGGATGGGCCTGATTGTCCTTGACAATCTTCGTCTTCTGTTCCTTGCTGATCACGCTTGTCTGTTCTCCTGATTATTTTTCCGGGATATTCTAACAGAAACGGAGCTGAAAGACAACACAATCTTGGATTTGCGGGCCGGGGGAGAGGGGACGGTCCGCGGATCAGGAGGACAGGGCCTTCTTGCGGGCCAGGAGCTGGCGCGCGTACGTCGAATCGAGGCCGCCCTGCTTGTCCCGGCACTCGGCCAGCTTGGCCTCGATCTCGGCCAGGGTCAGGGCGTTCATTTTCTTCCTTTTCGGCGTCGTTTCCTGCTTTTCGTCGGCCATTCGCTTCGGTCCTTTCGGGATGTCCAGCGGGCGCCGTCTCGGGCCCGGGAGCGCTAATCTACCAGAATCCCCCGGGGAAGGCAAATCGCCCCGACGGCGTGACGAGCGGGGCCCGTTTACTCGCGGTCGATCTTGAGCTATCATGAGCGGGACATGACCAAAATGGATCGGAGAGCGTTCATCCGGGGCGCCCTGAGAACGGCGGCCGCGGCCTCCGCCGGAGGCGCGGGCCTGCTGCTCAAGGGGTGCTCCAAGGGCAAGGACCTCGATCTGCTCATCGCCGGGGGCACGGTCTACGACGGTTCGGGAGGACCCCCCGTGAGGGCGGACGTGGGCCTCGCGGATGGGGCCATCCGGGCCATCGGACGGATCCGCCGGTCCCGGGCCGAGGCCGTCATCGAGGCCGAAGGCCTGGCGGTCTGCCCCGGATTCATCGATGTCCACGACCATACCGACATCGGCTTGCTCGTCAATCCCCGGGCTGAGAGCGCGGTTCGCCAGGGCGTGACCACCCTCATCAGCGGCCAGTGCGGCGGCTCGCCCTTCCCGCTCACCGACGAGGAGGCCGCGGAGATGGGCCGAAGGCTGGCCAAGGAGTACGGTCTGGAGGCGGATTGGCGCGACATCCGGGGCTTCCTGGCCCGTCTCGAGCGGACCGGCGCCGCCGTCAACTACGCCACGTTCGTCGGCCATGGCACGGTCCGGGCCGCCGCCATGGGCTACGGCGACCGGCCGGCGTCCGAAGCGGAGATGGCGAAGATGAAGGCCCTGGTGGCCGAAGCCATGGCCGGCGGGGCGCTGGGCCTGTCTTCGGGCCTCGAGTACACGCCGGGCAGCTTCGCCCCGACGGAAGAGCTCATCGAGCTCAGCCGGGTGGCCGCCCTGGCGGGAGGGGTCTACGCGACCCACATGCGCGACGAGGAGGCGGGCGTGCTCGAAGCTGTCGACGAGGCCCTGCGGATCGCCGCCGAAGCGCCCATCCGGCTCCAGATCTCCCACCTCAAGATCGGCGAGGCCGTCAATTGGCCGAAGATCGGCCCGCTCCTGGCCAAGGTCGATGGCGCTCGGGCCGCCGGCGTCGAACTCCGGTGCGACCGCTATCCGTACATCGCCGGGGCGACCGGCCTGAGCCTCCTGTTCCCGATGTGGTCGCGGGAGGGCGTCGGCGACGACTTCGTCGCCCGGCTCAAGGATCCCACGCTCGACGCGCGCCTCCGGGAGGCCCTGGCCGACCAGGAAAAGCGCTATGGCACCTGGGACAAGGTCCTTATCTCGGCAGTGGCCACGGAGGCGAACCGGGTTTTCGAGGGCCGGAGCGTGCTCGAGGGCTCGCGAGCCGTCGGGAAGCCGCCCTACGAGTTCATGCGCGATCTCCTCATCGAGGAGTTGGGGCGCGTGGGGATGATCAGTTTCTATGGCGATGAGAGCGTTCTCAAGCGCATCCTGGCCCATCCCCTCGTCGGCGTCGGCGCCGACAGCGAGGCGGTCGCGCCCTATGGCCCCCTGAGCGAGGGCCGGCCTCATCCCCGGTATTACGGGACTTTCCCGCGCGTCCTGGGGAGGTATGTCCGCGAGGAGAAGCTGATGCCCCTCGAGGAGATGATCAGGAAGATGACCTCCATGCCGGCCGATCATATGGGCTTCGTCCGCCGGGGCCGGCTCAAGATCGGCTGGGCGGCCGATATCTGCCTGTTCGACCCGGACCGGGTCGTCGACAAAGCGACCTTCAAGGAGCCCGCGGCCTACCCCGAGGGGATCCCCAAAGTCATCGTCAACGGCCGGGTCGTCGTCGACGAAGGGACCCACACGGGCGAGCTCCCTGGGAGGATCCTGAGGAAGAACGCTCAGGGTTCCGTGGCATGAGCGGCTCCGCCGGGCCGCAGTTCCGTTGGCTTGCCGCGGCTGTGGCCGCGCTCCTCGCCTGTTTCGGTGCGTTCACGGGCGGCGCCCAGGAACGGGCCGAGATACCGGCTCCGGTCGTCCGTCTGGCTTACCGTTCCCTCCAACCGGGCGAACCGCTGCTCGTCCTTCTCGAATCCGCGAGCACCGTCCGGTCGGCCGCGGTGACGTTCCTCGACCGGACCGCGGAGCTGAGGCCGGCGCCGGACGGCGGGGGCGTCTTCGCCTTTCTCGGGATCGACCTCCAGACCAAGCCGGGCGCTCACGCGCTGATCGTCAAGGTCGTCAAGACCGACGGGACCGTCGAACGCGTCGAGAAAGAGCTTCTCGTGGTCGACAAGGACTTTCCTTCGACCAAGCTCACGCTCAAGGCCGAATACGTGACGCCACCGGCGTCGGTCCTGGGCCGGATCAAGCGGGAGTCCGAGCTCATCGCCCTGGCGATGAGCGTGGTCACGCCGGAGTGGCTGGGCGACGGGCCGTTCGCGCTCCCTCATGTCGCCCCGTCCTGGTCCAACTTCGGCCAGAGACGGCTCAACAACAACGTCCTGCAGTCGCTCCACACCGGGCTCGACCTTCGGGTCCCGTTCGGCGAATCCATCAAGGCGACCAACGCCGGCCGGGTGGCCATGGCCAGCGATCTCTATATGGGCGGCAAGACCGTCATCATCGACCACGGCCTGGGCGTCTTCAGTTCCTACGGCCACCTGTCGGAGCTGCTCGTCAAGAGGGGAGAGGCCGTGACGAAGGGCCAGACGGTCGGCCTGTGCGGTTCGACGGGCCGGTCGACCGGACCTCACCTCCACTGGGCCTTCAAGATCCTCGGGGCCCGGGTCGATCCCGAAGCCATGCTCCGCCTGCCTCTCTGAGCTGGACGATCCGCAGGGACGCAGGTCCTCTCGAGAGGTCAGAGGATCCCAAGACCGGCCTTAGAGTTCTCCGGGCGAGCCGGGACCTTCTCTCCGGCTTCGGATGGAACAAATACGGCTTGCGCTCCGTATGGAAATGAGAATAAACTGCCAATCCGATGAGCATCGAAGTCAAGGACCTGAGCTTTCGTTACGGACGGATCACGGCCCTTGACGGCGTGAGCATGAAGCTCGAGGAGGGGGCCGTAGGCCTGCTCGGGCCGAACGGGGCCGGCAAGAGCACCCTCCTGCGTATCCTCCTCGGCTTCCTCGTCCCGGAGCGCGGCGAGGGCAAGGTCCTGGGTTACGACATCCGCCGCGAGCAGGCCCTGATCCGCCGCGCGGTCGGCTACATGCCCGAGAGCGACTGCTTCATAGCCGGCATGGACGCCGTGACCTTCACCTCCTATTTCGGGGAGCTCTCGGGCATGCCCCGTCAGGAGGCCATGAAGCGGGCCCATGAGGTCCTCTACTATGTCGGGCTCGGCGAGGCCCGCTACAGGCTCCTCGACACCTATTCCGCGGGCATGAAACAGAGGCTCAAGCTGGCCCAGGCGCTCGTCCACGATCCGAAGATCCTGTTCCTCGACGAGCCGACCTCGAACCTCGACCCGACGGGACGCGTGGAGATCCTCGAGCTCATCCGCGACATCTCCTCGAACAAGTCCATCCAAGTCCTCCTGTCCTCGCACATCCTCGACGACATCGAGGCGCTCTGCGAATCGGTGGTCATCCTGAAGCAGGGCCGACTCGCGGCCGAGGGGCGGATGGCCGATCTCAGGGCCATCCACTACAGCCTCTACGAGGTCCGGATCAAGGGTGACGGGGGTCCCTTCCGCGAGGATCTCGAAGGGTTGGGCGCCCGGGTCGACGAGACGGCCGACGGACTCGTCAAGATCTACATGCCCGAAGGGGGGGACCGCATGGACATCTTCCGGGCCGCCGTCCGGGCCGGCGTCCAGCTGCGCTCTTTCGTCAAGAGCCGGACCTCGCTCGAAGACCTCTTCGCCGGCGTCGTGGGAGTGGATTGATGGGCGCCACGGTCCGCGAAAAAGGCTACACCCATTGGGACGGAACCCTCGTCGAGCGACGGTTCCCCTGGTGGCCCATCACCCGGACGGGGATCCTGCTGGCCTTTCGCAAGAAGCGGTTCAAGCTGGTCTTCGCCGCCGCGTTCGTCCCGGCCTTCATTTTCCTCGTCGGGATCTACATCTCCGAGCGGCTCGAGGACTTCGAGAGGTTCCTGCAGGGGAGCGACCGCTTCCTCAATATCGGGCCGAAGTACTTCAGCACCTACTTCACCAACGACTCGCTCCTCTTTTTGATCGTCCTCGTCCTGGCCTACGGCGCCGGGGGGCTCATCGCCGACGACCTCAAGCACAGTTCCCTCCAGCTCTACTTCGCCCGTCCCCTGGTCAAGAGGGACTATCTCATCGGGAAGATGTCGGTCATCGCCTTCTTCGTCCTCATCCTGACGGCCCTGCCGGGACTCGTCCTCGTCGCCTTTAAGCTCGTTTTCGCGGGGAGCTTCAAGTTTTTCCTCCAATACCCCTGGCTGCCCCTGGCCATCGTCGGATACGCGGCGCTCCTGACCGTCTTCTTCGCCTTCTACGTCCTTCTGCTGTCCTCGGTCAGCAAGAACGCCCGCTATGTTATGGTCATGATCTTCGGCGTCTACATCTTCTCCAACGTCCTCTTCGGCATCCTCCGGGGCATTTTCAAGACCCCTTACATGGCCCTGTTCTCCGTCCCGGCCAATCTTCAGCAGGCGGGGGCTTTCCTCTTCGGCCAAAAGCTCCCCCACGCCGTGCCTGCGGTCTGGTCCTTCGCCGTCCTGGCGGGCCTCTGCCTCCTGGCGGCGGCCGTCCTCGACCGCAAGATCCGCGGCGTCGAGGTGATCCGATGACCGCCGTCATCGCCGCCTTCCATCTGTCCAAGTGGTACGGCAACGTCTTGGGCCTCAATGACGTCAGCCTCGACATCGAGGAGGGCGTCACCGGGCTTCTCGGCCCCAACGGCGCCGGCAAGTCGACTTTCATGAAGCTGATCACGGGTCAGATGAAGCCGGCCCTCGGAACCGTGACCGTCCGCGGACGGAAGACCTGGAACGATCCGTCGGTCTTCCGGGAGATCGGCTATTGCCCCGAGCAGGACGTCTTCTATGAGGACGTCACGGGCTGGGAGTTCCTGACCGGGCTGCTCGGGTTCTATGGCTACGCCCGGCCCGCGATCGAGGAGCGGGCGGCCCGGGCCCTCGACATCGTCGATCTCACGGAGGTCAAGGACCGCCTCATCCGAGGCTATAGCCGGGGCATGCGGCAGAGGATCAAGTTCGCCCAGGCCATCGCCCACGACCCCGAAATCCTCATCCTCGACGAGCCGCTGAGCGGGCTCGATCCCCTGGGCAAGCGCAAGCTCATCCGGCTGATCAAGGGGCTCAGGGACCAGGGCCGCACCATCCTCGTCTCCAGCCATGTCCTGCCGGAGATCGAGGCCCTGACCTCGCGGATCGTGCTCATCCACCAGGGCAAGATCCTGGCCCAAGGAGACATCCCCTATGTCCGGGAGCTCATCGAGGCTCACCCCCATCAGATCTCGGTCCGGTCAAGCGACCCGCGGGCCCTGGCCGCGAGGTTCGTCGGCGACGTCTCCATCCAGAAGATGACCTTCGGGCCCGACGGCCGCACGCTCGTCGTCGAGACCCACCGCCGCGACGATTTTTTCGGGCGCCTGACCGGGGTCGTCCTCGAGGCCGGGATCGAGGTCGACGAGATCTCGTCGCCGGACGACAACCTCAAGTCGGTCTTCGAATACTTGGTGGGGAAGTGATATGACCGCCTCGAAATCCGTCGGCCGGACCTTCAAGTTCTTCGTCTTTCTCGGCCGCAGGACCGGCAAGACGCGCGTCTTCGCCGTCCTCGGGCTCATCCCCGTCGCCCTGGCCGTCGTCGTCAGGGTTTTCCTCCGCGGCCGGACCGGGCTCATGGCCGACGTTTCCACCGAGATCCTGATGGTCTTTTTCCTGCAGTTCTATATCGTCCTCCTGGCGCTCTTCTACGGCACGTCGGTCACGGCCGAGGAGGTCGAGAACCGCACCCTGTCCTATCTCATCACCCGGCCTCTGCCCAAGCCCGCCTTCGTCCTGGGCAAATTCGCGGCCTACGCGTTCGTCGTCTTCATGATGGTCGCGGTCAGCCTGGCCCTGTCCTACTTTGTCCTGAACGCGGCCCGGCTGGGCGAGCCGGGACTTTACGCGACCTTCCTCCGCTATCTGGGCGTCCTCGGGCTCGGCATCCTGGCCTATATGGCCTTCTTCACCTTTCTCGGAACGGTCCTCAAGCGGGCCATCATCGTCGGCCTCATGTTCGGCTTCGGCTGGGAGAACGTCATCCAGTATTTCCCCGGCTCGACGCAGAGGTTCTCCATCGTTCACTACCTGAAATCCCTGCTGCCCTATCACGCGGGGAGCGTCAGCGGGGGGAAGGGGGTGGCCCTTCTCCTTTTCCGGCTGGAGCCCACGGACCCGTTCCTGGCCGCCCTGGCCCTCGCGGCCATCACGGCCGTTCTCCTGGCCCTGGCGTGCGTGGTCTTCCGGACGAAGGAATACCTGTTCGAGGACTAGATCGCGGCCCTATCTCTTTTCCTCGGCGGGCTCATCCTTCTTGGGCTTCATGAGATCCCCGGCTTTGGCCTGGGCCAGGGCCCCCAGCTTGTCCAGGGTCTCCTGGGAGACGGTGAGAAAGAGCCTGGTGTGGTCGCGGCCCGACGAGATATCGAGCCCGTTTAAAAGCTCCCCGACGACCGGCTGTTCGGCCGCGAACATGGCGCCCAGGCTCTTGAAGCCGTTGAGCGCCGCGGCCAGATCGGCGTTCTGCTCCTCGGTCCCGCCGAGCGCCCGGATGTCGGCGGTGAGGCCGGACATTTTGGAATCGAAGGCCAGGACCACGGCGGTGACGCCCTCCAGGACCTTGAGCTGGGGGCTGGACTCGAGGGCCTTCTTGACGAGCTCCTGCGGCACGGCGAAGGCGCCCCAGACGATCGCGGACTGGTCGGCCTGATCGAGGACGGCGGCCATCCTGGCGTCCTTGGCCAGCGGCTCGGCTTTCTTCTGGTGGACATCGATGATGCCCTTGACGACGCTCTCGCTGCCGGCGACGATGTGCCCGGGATCGAGGAAAGCCGCCCGGGTCCTCTGGTTGCCCTCGGCGCCGTCGAGGTTGGCGTAGATGGTGACGCCGTTGTAGACCTCCTCCGTGACCTCGGGGGCCTTTTCCTTGATCAGTCCGAGGAGTTTGTCGCGATCGTAGGTCATGGCGATGATCAGGCCGCCCTCTTGGAGCCCCGCGGCCGTCGTCCCCTGGAGGCCCATGGCCATGTACGAGATGTCCGTCATCGGATCGACCCCGCTCATGGCCACGAACTCGTCGTATTTCGCCTTGGCCTCGGGCTGCTGGAGCGCTTTTTGGGCCGCCTCCGTCGCCATGGCCCGTTGAACGTCGATGGCTATGACCCCTATCGATCCCTGGGGCATAAGCTTGATCAAGGCCTCTCCCGCCGCGGCCCCGGACTTGACGCCGGCTTTCGGCGTGCAGGCCGCCAGGGCGGCGATCAAGAGGACCGTCATTCCTAAAGTCATCGCTCTTTTCATCGTCGGAACCTCCTCCATTCTCGGGTCTCGGGTTTTCCGCCGATCCCGATCATCTTCGGACTATATCACTATCGACGCCCTCTCGGCAACCGTCCTTCGGGCAGCCCCGGCAGGCCCACCAAAAGGCGAGACGCCTCGTCCGGCCGCCGTGTCGTGTTGCCGGGGACGGCGATTTAATGTATTTTGGAGGACTCCGGACCCCGATACGAGGCCCGGGACGGGAGACGTGCCAGATGCAGGACCGAGCCAACACTCCGGGAGAGATCGCGACGCCGCCCGGCCTCGACGGTCCCGGTCCGACGCCGCTCCAGCGGGTCCTCGGCGGGCGCCGCAGCATCCGCCGGTTCATGGACACGCCGGTCGAGCCGGCCAAGCTCAGGGCCTGCCTGGAGGCCGCCCGGATCGCGCCCTCGGCCCACAACGTCCAGCCTTGGCGGTTCATCGTCGTCGACGACCCGGTCCTCAAGGCGAAGCTGGCGCAAGAGGCCTTTGCGGGCATCTACCGCAGCTCGATGTTCGCCGCCAGGGCTCCGGTCATCCTGGTCATCCTGGCCCGGCCCGGCAAGGCCGCGGTGAGGCTGGGCTCGAGGATCCAGGGCGTCCCCTTCTATCTCCTCGACATCGGGATCGCCGGCGAGCACGTCGTGCTCCAGGCCGAGGAACTGGGGCTGGCCACATGCTGGATGGGCTGGTTCAACTATCGGAGGGCCCGCAAAGTCCTGGCCGTCCCCCGGGACTTCAAGCTTGTGGCCCTGATGCCGCTCGGCTACGCCGAGAAGCGACCGACCCGCGAGCCGCCGCGCCGCCCCTTCGAGGAGATCGTCGCCTTCAACAAGGCTCCCCGGGCGTGAAAGACCGAAGAATGCTCGTTTTCGTCGTCATCGCCCTGGCCGTCTACGGCCTGGTCAATCTCTATATCGGCCGTCGAGGCGCCCAGGCCCTGGCGTCTGTCCCCGGGGCCCGGACGGTCTTTCTCGTCATCTTCGTGGGTCTGGCCCTCCTCTTCCCCCTGGGGCGCATCATCATGGCTGTCGCCAAGGGGAAGCTCGCATCGGTTCTGGTCATCGTGGGGACGTTCCATCTGGGCGTGATGCTGTACGGCTTCATGGCCGTCCTGGCGGTCGATCTGGTCAGGCTCGCGAACGCCTTCGTGCCGTTCCTCCCGCGAGGCCTGTCCGCGGCCGGCGCGCGGACCGGGCCGGCCGTCTTCGGCGCCGTCGCCGGGGCCGTCGCCGTGACCTTGGCCGCCGGCGCGTGGAACGCCACCCGCCTGCGAACGGTCGATCTCGTCCTGCGCATACCCGGCCGGTCGGCCCAGGTGGAGAAGCTGACGGTCGTGGCGGCTTCGGATCTCCATCTGGGGACCCTGGTCGGGCCGGGGCGGCTCGCCAAGGTGGTCCGGCGGATCAACGCCCTGGAGCCGGACGTCGTCCTCTTCGCGGGGGACATCGTCGATGAGACCGTGACCGAAGAGATCGAGGCCAAGCTCGGCGGCATCATGGGGCGCCTCCGGGCGCCTCTGGGCCTCTACGCCTGTCCGGGGAACCACGAGTTCTACAGCGGCCTCGAAAGGAACTTGGCCTGCCTCGCGTCATGCGGCATCACGGTCCTCGAGGACGAGGCCGTCGAGGTGGGCGGCGCCTTCATCCTCGTCGGCAGAAGGGACCCCAGCTCGCTCGAACCTCAGGAAAAACGTCTGTCCATCGAGGGCGTCCTCAACGCGAGCGGACCGGCCTCGGACCTCCCCGTGATCGTCCTCGATCATCAGCCCATCGCGCTCGAGGAGGCCGAACGGGCCGGGGCGGCCCTCCAGATCTCGGGCCATACGCACGACGGGCAGGTCTTTCCCATCGGCCTCATCAACGGCCTGATCTACGAGCACAACTACGGCTATCTGCGCCAGGGCGGGACGCATGTCTATGTCACCAGCGGCGCCGGGACATGGGGGCCGCCGGTGCGGATCGGCAGCCGGGCCGAGATCGTCCGCATCGAGCTCTGCTTCGATCGGGCCCCCTGAGCCGGGGCTCCCGCTCGAGAGGGGATCGGGTTCTCCCTTCATTCCCGTTCCCCCCGGGAGTCACTCTGGAGAGAGGGGCATCCGGGAATCGGGAGAAGAACCGAAAAAAAGGGAGAAGGGCCTCGGCCATTCTCCCCGGCGCTGTTCGGGAACGAGGGCTACTTCTTGGCGGGCGGGGTCGCCGACTTGGACTGGTCGTAGCGCTTGACGATCTCCTCGGTGATGTCGATGGTCGGACTGGCCGTGACGACCCCGCTCGTGGCCGTGTCGAGGACGATCTCGAGACCGCGCTCCTTGGCCAGGGCCTCGATGATCGAGACCATCTCGACCCGGATCTTCTGGATGAGGTTGGCCGAGAGCTGGTTGATCTCCCTGGCCTGGTCCTCTTCGTAGCGCTTGCGCTCGGTCGTCTTCTTCTCGATGTCGGACTGCAGGCCCATGAGGGCCTCCTGGGTCATCGTCAGGCGCCCGGTATTCAGGCGGTTCTCGAGGAGCCGGATGGCGTCGTCCATCTTCTGGATGTCGGCCTTGATCTTCGCTTCGCGGTCCTGGAGCTGGCCCAGGGCCTTTTTACCCTCGAGGGACGTCTCGAACGCCCTCTGGGAGTTGATGATGGCGATCTTGGACACCTGCTGGGCGTACGCGGCCGCGACGACGGCCAGGACGAAGAGAACGACAAGGGGGGCTATGTTACGGACTCTATTCATGCGGGCCTCCTATGGTCCTAATCCTCATAACTCCCTTCCGCGAGGGAAGGATTCGCTATCTTACCATGTTCAGGCGATTTTTTTAAGTGTCTCGCCGACGAGATCGAGAGCCTTCAGGAGATAGCCCCGCTCGGGGCCGTAGCCGAAGCGCAGGTAGCCGTCGGTCTCGAAGTGGTCGCCGGGAACGACAAGCACGCTCTTCTCCCTGATCAGGCGCTCGACGAGATCGGTCGAGTTGATCCCCAGGGCGTACCGGGCGAAACAGATCGCGCCGGCCTCCGGCGGACAGAAGGCGAAGAGATCGCCGTGCCTCTCGAGCCAGGCGGCCAGAACGGGGAAATTGGCGTTGAGGATCGCCCGGGTGCGGGCCAGGATCCTCTCCCGCGTCCCCGGCGACAGCGCGATCGTGGCCAGCCGATCGCTCAGGGCCGAAGGGGAAATGGTCGTGTAATCGTGATAGGGCCAAGTCCTTTTGACGATCTCCTCGGGGCCGACGATCCAGCCGATGCGGAGCCCCGGCAGGCCGTAGGCCTTGGACAGGCCGTTGACGACGAGGGTCTTCTCCCAGCGGCCCCAAAAGCTCGGTGTCGCCCGGCCCGAGAGCTCGGCGCCCTGGTAGACCTCGTCGGCCAGGATCCAGGCCCCGGCGCCCGAGGCGAGCTCGACGATGCCGCTCATGGCCTCCGCGCTGAGGACCGCCCCGGTCGGATTGTTGGGATTGGTCAGGATGATGAGCTTCGTCCTGGGCGTGACAAGTTCCCTCAGCTCGTCGAGGTCGGGCTGCCAGCCCAGGCTCTCCCGGAGCCGGAAGGGCTTGACCTCGGCCCCGAAGGCCTTGAGAAGGCCGGCCATCTGCATGTAGTTCGGGAGCTCGAAGAGGACTTCGTCGCCTGGCTCGATGAGGCTCCACATGAGCAGGAAGTTGGCTTCCGACGACCCGGCCGTGGTCAGGATCTGCTCCAGTCCGACGCCCGGATAGAGGGCCGCGATCCTCTCTCGGAGCGGGATCGTGCCGTTCGTCTGGGTGTAGCCGAGTTCGACTTCGGTCAGCGCTTCGATCTCGGCCGGGGTCAGGAGCTCCTTGAGGTTCAGAGGGTGGACGCCGCTCTCCGACAGGTTATAGTCGACGACGTTCTCCCAGGTGGACTGCATGCGCTCCATTTTGAAGATGTCGATATGCATGGGACCTCTCTCGATAATGGGATCAGATCTCGACCTTGAAGGCGCCCTTGAGGGCGAAGCCGAAGGCGACCGAGAGGACGAGATAGGCGACAAGCCAATGAACGCGGAAACCGAAGGCCGTGAGGGTCTTGGCCGGGTAGAGGACCTCGACGGACCGGACCGGGCTCTCCTTCGGGAGCGGCGGCTCACCCGGATAGAGAAGCCGCTTCCAGAACGACCCCCGCGAGGCCAGGGCCGAGACCTTGGTCAGGGCTTGGCCGCCGACCGTCACGGATTTCTCGACGGCCTGGCCGCCCCCGCGAAGAACGAGCCGGCCCGTTCCCGGGGCCAAGGCCCTGATCCGCCAGACGATCTCGCGTTCGTCGGGGATGCGCACCGGGGGCGCGGTGATCTCCAGGCCGGGCGGTGTTTCGAGCTCCAAGCCGAGCCCGACCGGGTCGGCCGCGGCCTCGAGGCCGGCCTTGACCAGGGTCTCCTCGCCCGGACGGAGCGGGGCCCGGTCGAACCAGAGGCTGAGCTGGGCCAGGATGAGGACGAGTGGCACGATCATGACCGCCAGCGGCTTCAGGTTGGCGCCCATGTAGGCCAAGTTGGCCCTGAGCATGCCTCCCTGGGCGGCCAGGGTCACGCGCATATTGTCCTTGTACAGGCGCAGCTCGAGGAGATGGGCCTTGATCCGGTCCTTGGCCCGCCGGATGGCCGCCTGGTTCGAGGTCAGCTTGTAGACCCCGAGCATGAGCAGGGCCGTCAGGAGCGAGACGGCCGTCATCCCGAACCAGGGCGGCAGGCCCCTGAACGGCAGCAGGACGAGATCGACGACCCGGCCGAAGACGAGATTGACGACGGACATGGGCCTCAGCCGATGTATCCCAACCCCTTGAGTTTTTTCTTGATCTCGTCCTCGGAGTCGGCCTCCTCGATCCTGGCGATCTCCCGTTCGAGGCAGTGAGTGACGAACTCCTCGGCCGAGGAGTAGCCCGACAGCTTGGCGTATTTCGCGACCTTGTCGAGCAGGGCCTTGTCGATCTTGACTTTCGCGCTGGCCATGGCGATTGCTCCTTTCGCGGGCTATTCGAGGACGTTCCGGCCGATCATGTCCCCGGGCTTCTCGACGCCGAAGGCGCCGAGAACCGAAGCGGTCAGGTCCTCCAGGGCCGGGGCCTCGGCCGTGAAGGCGCGGTTGGCGAAGGCGATGCCCGGCAGAACGCCGGGGGCCGTCATATGGTCTCCGCTCCACCTCTGCGTGTTGTCCTCGATGATCTCCCGGGGGAAACCGCCGAGCGGCGACTGCCACGAGATCCGATAGCCGCGGTTGAAACCTAGGACGATGTCCGGTCCCGCGTCCCGGTTGGCGCCCCGGTAGGCCTCCCTGGCGACGAACGCCTTGAGGACGGGGTGCTCGCCTGTCAGGGGATCGGTCAAGGCCTCGAGCTTGCGGGCGATCTCGCGCACGAGGTTGTCCTTGTCGGGACCGGGGGCGACGATGCCCTCGGCCTCCCGCCCGCGCTCGTTGATGTAGAGGCTGTTGAGCCCGACGCCGTAGGCCCGGGACTTGGCCCAGTCGGTGTTGTCGAAGAGGGACGACTGCTCCTGCCGCCAAGGCCGCTGCAGCCGGTGGTAGCCCTCGCGGAGAAGCCAGGTGTTGAGGTTGAAGCCGCGGCGGAAGGAGCTGAAGCCGTGATCGGACATGACCAGGACGACGGTGTCCTTGTCCGCCCGGCCCAAAGCGAGATCGAGGGCCCGGTCCATCTCGGCGTAGACCCCGGGGATGACCTGGCCGAAGCGGGCGGCCAGCTTCGCATCGTAGGCGGGATGGCCGGGATCGGCCAGCCGCCAGAACATGTGCTGGCGTTGGTCGGCGTTCGAGAAATAGTAGAACAGGAGCCCCTCGTCGAACCGACCCAGCTCGTATTCGAGCATGGCCATGCTCTCCTCGTAGACCATGTCGTCGAGCCTCAGGAACTCCTCCTCGTCGAGGACCCCGTTCTCGAGGGCGCTCGTGTCGGCCGGGAGTCCCTTGGTGAAGAAGGGGCCGAACCGCCGCTCGAGCTCCCGGGCGTAGGACTCCGGGGTCGACAGGGGTAGGGCCGGCCGGGCCGGGTCGATGTTGACCGGGGAGATGTAGAGCTTGAACTTGGGCCTGACCTCCTTGAGGTAGAAGAGGCAGATGCCGTGGACGCTCTGGGTGGGGATGAGACCGAAGCGGACCGGGATCCAGCCGCTCCACTCGCGCTCCTTGAGCACGAACTCGTTGCCCTGGATGACGATCTTGGCCGCCGGGTGGGAGGGGTCGATGAAGACCTGGAAGGGGATGGTCGTCTCCGGGGCCTCCCTCTTGAAGGTGTTGGTCGGGCCGGGCAGCTCGGCCTCCACGCGGTTGCCGATGACATAGACATCGTGGACCCGGCCGCCGCCCCCCGCCTCCTGGACGAGCGAGGTCGCTTCGTTGGTGTAGTAGTTGAAGATGCCGTAGGATCCTTTGACGTCGGGCGTGTTCATCCCGGCCAGGGTCCGCTGCCCGGTTTCGGCCGGGGGGTAGTTCGTGGGCATCTTGAAGATGGTCGACCGGACGCCGCCTTCCTCGAGGGCCTGCCAGAAAGTCGTCCCCCGCCGCAAGCTCCGGACCCGGCCGCTCGAAAGGGGGATGATGGTGCCGCCGATCCGGACGGTCTTGGCCGCCCCCGTCGTCTCGGTCGACGAGAAGACGGGGATATAGGTCGCCGGGTCGCGGTGGATGAAGTCGAAGATGGCGTGGCCGCCGGGGTCCATGCCGGTGATGAAATTCGACCAGGCGACCGGGGTCTGGGGCGGCAGGCTCGTCCCCAGAGGCCGGAAATCGCCGCCCTGGCGGAGGAGCTTGGCGAAGGCCGGCAGCCGGCCCTCGTCGATCCAGCGTCGCGTCAGGTCGGGATCGAGTCCGTCGAGGCCGAGGACGATCATCTTCCTGGCCGCCCGGGCCCGTCCGTAGACCTTGGGCGTGAAACGGGCCGCGCCGGCGAGGCCGAGGGCCGCCGACGCCGCGGCGCCGGACTTGAGGAATTCGCGGCGGCTCAGGGCCGCCGCCCGTTTTCTTGCGCTCATGACAACTTCCTGTCTTGGCTGATGCCGTGGCCCGGCGGCCGGACCGCGTCGACGAGCGCGCGGCCGTCCATGTGGTCCGGGGGCGCGATCCCGAAGAGGGCCAGGGCCGTCGGGGCGATGTCCATGATCGACGGATCGTCCGTGTCGAGCTTCAAGGTGGAGAACAGGACGCCCGGGACGAGGGCCGGATCGATGCAGTGGTCGCCGCTCCAAGCCTTGGTGTTGTCCTCGATGACGATATCGTCGACGATGCCCGTGACCC
>Ga0116197_1000101_pt1 | contig 16104 bp, 13 predicted proteins | sample ZodSprsou2mmetaG_FD_94480 | JGI IMG/M metagenome (GOLD analysis project Ga0116197, IMG submission 94480) | Hot spring sediment microbial communities from Zodletone spring, Oklahoma to study Microbial Dark Matter (Phase II) - Zodletone Spring... ...
GCATCGGCTCTCTCCTTTTCATCTCCCGGAGGGAAAGTCCCCGTTGGGGAAAGCCCCAATCTCAGGTGCTGAAAGTCCCCCGGACCAGTAGCCGGCCGTCGGCCATCAGGCGACGGCCCCGGGCGAAGACGTCGGCCAGGCCGAGATCGCCGTCGAGAACGAGGATGTCGGCGTCCCGGCCGGGCTCGATATGCCCCTTGCGGCCGAGCTTGTAGAAATCGGCCGCGTTGGTCGCGAAGACCCGCAGGGCCGCTTCGAGCGGCAGCCTGCCGCCGCGGACGATCTCCTGGAACTTGCGCAGGAGGTCCGCCTCGGTGGCGACGGCCAGCCGGACGAGCCGTCCGGCCGCGTCGAAGACGGGCAGGCTGCCGTTGCTGTCCGAGCTGGCCGTCAGCCGGGTCAGGGGCAGACCCCGCCTGTCGAAGGCGGCCAGGACCTCCTCGAAGCGGAGGTCGGTCTCGTCGGGGGCGGGATCGGCCCCGACGGTCACGTCGATCGAGCCGCCGCCGGCTACCCAGTCGAGCGCCTGCTCGAAGAGCTCGGGGTTGCGCGAGGCGTGGGTGGGGATGATCTGGGTCACCGGGATCGCGGTCTCGCGGACGACCCGGAAAAGGAGTTCGAGGCCGCGCCGCCCGTCGCCGAGATGGAGGTGGAGGATGCCCGCCTTGCCGCCGAGCATCCCGCCGACCCGGCACTCCGCCGCCAGGCGCGCGATCTCGTCGAAGGTCGGCTGGGACGAGCGGTGGTCGCTCACGGCGATCTCCCCGGCCCCGATGACCTTGTCGATGAGGACGAGGTCCGAGCGGACGCTCCCCGTCAGCGTCTGGACGGGGACCTCGTATGAGCCCGAGTAGATGAAGGTCGAGACGCCCTCGATCTCGAGGGCCCGGGCCTTGGCCAGGAGCGAGGTCATTTGGCGCGTGATCCCGTCGGTCCCCAGGCAGCCGATGACCGTCGTGACGCCGCTGGCGACGATGTCCTCGATCCTGATCTCGGGGGCCCGGGTGGCCGGCCCGCCCTCGCCGCCGCCGCCCAGGATGTGGACGTGCGGGTCGACGAGGCCCGGCGTGACGCTCTTGCCCGAGGCGTCGACGGTCTCGACCTCGCCGCCGCCGACCTCGAGACGGCCGGGCTCGGCCACGGCCTCGATGACGCCGCCGGCGAGGAGAAGGTCCTTGCGTCCGAGCGGCTCCGGCGCGAACACCTCGCCGCCTCGTATCAGGGTGATCATGGGCGCCTCCTCGGAGATATGGAGGGCCCTAACGTAGCACGCCGGCCGGGCCTTCGCAAGCGGCTGCGCCGGTCGCGGCGCTTTGATATTCGGGGCCGGTTTGGGTAGAATGGCCCCGCGGTCATGGGCACCTACGAAGACGAATTCAAATCCATCCGGTGGTTCCTGGGCCACACGACGCGCCTGATGCTTTTTCCCAAGAAGACCGAGGTCCGCGGGGCGGACCACTTCGTCCGCGAGGGCCCGAACATCATCGTCGGGAACCACAGCGGCAGCTACAAGGACGTGTCCGTCCTGCTCCAGAACGTGCCCCGCATGATCTATTTCACGGCCAATCAGATGATCTTCACCCGGGAGGGGGCCTCGGAGCTCGTCTCGCGCCATCTCCACCGTCACATGGGCAGGTTCGGCGGCGTCATCCACCTTCTGCTCGGTCCGTTCTATAATTTCATGGTCGACTACGTCTCCGGCCACATCGCCCGGATCGGGACCATCCCCGTCGACATCTACGGCAGCAAGCGCGCGTCCATCCTGAGGTGCCAGGACTACCTGCGGAAGGGACGGGCCGTCATCGCCCTGCAGGGGCGCGGCCGGGTCCACCCCAAGGAGCCTAACCCGTACGTCAAGGAGTTCCGGCGCGGGGTGTCCATCATGGCCTACAACCTCTTCAAGGAGAGCGGCCTGTCGGTCCCGGTGACGCCCCTGTCCCTGTTCGGCACGCACATCATGTGGGGCGTCCCGGCCACGATCAAAGTGAACGTCGGGCCGTCCCTCTACATCAAGGACCACTGGACCGGCGAGGAGGTCTCGACCGTCGAGGCCTTCCGGGCGGCCCTGCAGCGGACCGTGACCGGCCTGCTCCGTGAGAGCCTGAGCTGGTGATCCGGAGAGGGTCAGATCTACTTTTTTCGAAAAAAAGTAGATTTGACCCTCTCTGATCTTTTGTTATAATCGCCACGATTTGAGAGTCGTGACGGTCTTTCCCATTCTTCGCCGAGGAGGGTGACGCATGTTCAAGGGACATCCCAAGGGCCTGTTCGTGGCGTTCTTCGCCAACATGGGCGAGCGCTTCGGCTTCTACACCATGGTCAGCATCTTCGTCCTGTTCATGCAGGCCAAGTACGGCCTGTCGGCGGCCGCCGCGGGCTCCATCTACGCCACGTTCCTGGTCGGGGTCTACATCTTCCCCCTGCTCGGCGGTTTCCTGGCCGACCGCTTCCTCGGCTACGGCCGGACCATCAGCCTGGGCCTCGTCGTCATGTTCCTCGGGTACATCCTGCTGGCCCTGCCGACGATGATGAACACCGGGTTCGTCCTCGTCGTCGCCGCCCTGACCGTCGTCGCCCTGGGGACGGGCCTGTTCAAGGGCAACCTCCAGGCCCTGGTCGGCAACCTCTACGACGATCCCAAGTACTCGCCCCTGCGGGACCGGGCCTTCACCGTCTTCTACATGGGGATCAATATCGGAGCCATGTTCGCCCCCACCGCCTCTGAGGCCGTGTCCAACTGGATCCTGGGCCGGGCCAACCTTTTCTATGACGCCCGCATCCCGGCCTTGGCCAACGACTTCCTCAAGGACAAGCTGGCCGACGCCGCCAATTTCTTGAATATCGCCCAGGCCCAGGACCCCCAGGTGACCATGGAGACCCTGGGCGCTTTCGCCACCAACTACATCAACCAGCTCAGCAAGTCCTATCACTTCGGCTTCGGCGTCGCCTGCCTCAGCCTGATCCTCTCCATGCTCATCTTCTGGGGCTTCCGCAAGCACTATAAGCTCGCCGACATGACCGAGCGGCAGAAGGCCAAGTCCGAGGCCCACAAGGACCAGGTCGTCGAGCTCTCGCCCGAACAGACGCGCGAGCGCCTGGTCGCCCTGGGCCTCGTCTTCGGCGTCGTCATCTTCTTCTGGATGGCCTTCCATCAGAGCGCTGTGACCATGACCTATTTCGCCCGCGACTACACCGTGCCGAGCGTGGGCAAGGCCGCCAATCTTTTCTTCGATATGGTCGGGCTCCTGCCCGCCTTCTTGTCCGTTCTGGGCCTCGTCTTCCTGGTCAAGAAGTCCTCGGGCCGCTTGGGCCGGGTCCTCGGCGGGGCCGCTTTCGTCGGCTTCGGCGCCCTGGCCTACCTCCGTTACAGCGGCTACGCCGCCGTGAACCCGTTCCAGCCCCAGATGTTCCAGCACTTCAATCCCTTCTTCATCGTCGTCCTGACGCCCATCATCATCGGCCTGTTCGGCTGGCTCAACCGCAAAGGCAAGGAGCCGTCGTCGCCGCGCAAGATCGGCATCGGCATGCTCATCACGGCCGTGGCCTATACCATTTTGGTCATCGGCTCGCTCAGCCTGGCCAGCCCCAAGGCCCTTGGCGGCCTGGTCGCGCCGGCAGATTCCCAAGTCTCCGTCTACTGGCTCATCTCGACCTATTTCATGCTGACGGTGGCCGAACTCTTCCTCAGCCCGATAGGGATCTCGTTCGTCTCCCGGGTCGCGCCGCCCAAGTACAAGGGCACCATGCAGGGCGGCTGGTTCGCGGCCACGGCCGCGGGCAACGCGCTGGTCGGGGTAATCGCCTGGTTCTGGATGAGGGTGCCCCTCTGGGGGGTCTGGGCCATCCTGGTCGGGGCCTGCCTGCTGTCGGCCGCGTTCATGTTCGCGGTCATGAAGCGGTTGGAGCGGGTCGCCAGGTCCTAGCCGGGGGCTCCCGCCCGGATCGGCTTGCCCGAAGGGTCAAAGCGGCGTTGTGATGAAAAGTCCGGGCTACAGGATCGCTTTCTTCTTGTCCAGATAATAGAGGTAATTCTCTAAGGTGACGTCCGGCGGGACGCGGTGGTCGACACACGGCAGGTAGCCGCCCCGCTCGACCAGCGGATGGAGCTTTTCGAGTTCGCGGTCGATGGCCTCTTTGCCGGCGATCAGGGCCAGCTTGTCGACCCCGCCGAGCAGGAGCACCTCGTCGCCGTGGTCCCGCCGCAGTTTCCAGGGGTCCGTATGAAGGGCCTCGATCGGGAACATGCAATTGATCCCGCCCCGCAGCCACCCCGGCACGAGGTCGTAGATCCGGCCGTCGCAGTCGAGGACGTTGACGAAAACGCCCTTGGCCTTGAGGGCGTCCGTGATCCTCTTGTAGCGGGGCACCATGAGCTCTTCGAAGAGGCTGGGCGACAGGAGCGGGCCGTGGTTGTAGCACATGTCCTCCCACCACCAGGCCACGTCGACCTCCCCGCCGCCCGGGATGTGCCTCTCGATGAGCTCGAGGTCCATCCGGGTGACGTGCTCCATCATCTCCTCGACCCAGGCCTTCTCGGTCAATAGGGCGATGGACAGGTTCTCGAGGCCCATCCAATCCCTGAGCCAGCCGTAGAGCGAGCCGCAGTGGAAGAGGATGGGCATGCCGGCGGCGTGGGCGGCCGCGACCGCCGCTTCGACGTCCCCGACCCGCCCCGGCTGGCCCGGATCGAGACGCTCGTCCCTCAGCTTCTCCCAATCCGCCCTGGTCTCGACGGCGAACTTGAGATACCTGGGCATGGAGGAGTCATAGTCGAGCATCTCCGTCAAGGCCCCGTCCTTGGTCTGGACGACCCTCCGCTCGCCGCGCCTCTGGACCGTCACCTCCTCGAAGGCGGGACAAAGCCCTTTCTTGATGGGCACTTCCGGGATGATGGACAGGCCCTCGAGGCCGAGGTGCCGCTCGACGTCCTCGTTGGTCCGGCACTCCCGCGGCAGGCCCTGGTCATGCCAGACCGCGATCGTTTTGTCCCAGTAGCCGAACTCCATGTCCGGGAGGCGGTCCGGCCGCTCACTGCGGAAGACCCTGTTGAAGCGCTCCCTGACGGTCATGGCGGGCCGATGATAGCACGGATCCTCGACCGGAGACAGCGGCCGCGGCTCCGGCGGGAAACCCCGGCTGCGTTGAAATGGGCCCCGGCCTGTAATAGAATGGACACCACGATGAGCGAACATCCGGTCGTCGGCGCGCCGGAGCGCATCCTTCTGCCGAGGAGGCTGCGGGCCCCCGAGGTCGTCTCGCTCCTCGGCGATATCCGTCGCCGCCAGGGAACGGGGCCGCTCGTTCTCGACTTCCGGGAGGTCGAGGAGTTCGACAGTTCGACCCTGGCCCTCCTCAGCTACGTCAGGAACGGCCCGGAAGGGCTCTCCCCGGTCAATGTCGTCGGCGCCCTGGCCCGGGCCGAGGAGAGCTTCGCCCGGAAACGTGCGGACGGGGCCCCCGCGGCCCGACCCGAGGCCGGCGGCTGGGCCGGCCGCTTCTTTCGCTCCGTCGCCGACCGGTTCCTCGGTTCGATCCGCAGCGTGGGCCTGTTCCTGACCATGTTCGGCGACGAGGTCTACCACATCGGCGTCTACCTCAGGAAGCGCAAGGGCGTCTATCCGGGAGAGATCTGGAACCAGATGTTCTTCATGGGCTACCAGTCGTTCCCCATCGTCTGCCTGCTCCTCTTCCTCGTCGGGGTGACCATCTCCATCACCTCGGCCGAGCAGCTCCAGCTCTTCGGCGCCGATATCTACATCGCCGACATCATCGGCTACGCCATGCTCCGGGAGCTCGTCCCGCTTATGACCGGCGTCATCCTGGCCGGCAAGGTCGGCGCGGCCATCACGGCCGAGCTGGCTAGCATGACCGTGCTCGAGGAAGTCGACGCCTTGAAGACGATGGGCCTCATCCCCGAGAAATTCCTCATGGTCCCGCGGCTCCTGGCCATCACCCTGGTCGTCCCTCTCCTGGTGGCCATGGCCGACGTCGCGGGCATCTTCGGGGGCATGCTTGTCGCCCAGGTCACGTTCGGGATGACCCCCATGGCCTTCCTCGATCAGATGGTCAACACGGTCGACTGGATCGATTTCGCCTGGGGGCTCATCAAGACGGTCGTCTTCGGCTGGGCCGTCGTCGTGGGCGCCGGGTACAAGGGACTGACCGTCGGCCGGAGCGCCGAGGAGGTCGGCCGGGCTACGACGGAATCGGTCGTCCTGTCCGTCACCCTGATCATCGTCATCGACTGCATCTTCGCCTTCGTCATCTACTGACCATGGATATCATCAGCGCGCGCGGTCTGGCCGTCGGCTACGGGACGGCGGAGGTCCTCCGGGACCTCTCGTTCGTCATCCCCGAGGGCCTCATCTCGGTCGTCCTGGGCGTCAGCGGGTCGGGCAAGTCGACCCTCCTCAAGACCTTGGCCGGCCTCCTGCCCCCCCTCGAAGGCGGCTTCGAATTCTCGGGCGCGCCCGTGGATTACGCTTCCGAGGCCTCTCTCGGCGCCCTCTACCGGAGGATCGGGGTGCTCTACCAGGGAGGGGCGCTCCTCAACGGCCTGACCCTTTTCGAGAACATCGCCCTGCCCATCCGGATGCACTTCCCGGAGATGCCCGAGGAGATGGTCAAGGACATGGTCCACAACGGCCTGGCCCAGGTCGATATGGCCGACGCCGCGGCCAAGTATCCGGCCGAGCTGTCGGGCGGCATGCGCAAGCGGGGCGCCCTGGCCCGGGCCCTGGTCCTCGACCCGGACGTCGTCTTCTGCGACGAGCCCTCGTCGGGCCTCGACCCGATCACCTCGTCGCTCCTCGACGACCTTCTGCTCCGGCTCAAGGATACGTTCGGGATGACCCTGGTCGTCGTCACCCACGAGCTGCGGTCGATCGAGCGCGTGGCCGACCGCGTCCTCGTCCTCAACGCCGGCCGCCTCCATTATGCCGGCGACGCCGCGGGGCTTTCGGCCTCGGGCGATCCCTTCATCCGGACATTCTTCCTCAAGAAGGACAGCCAAGATGACGCATGAACAAAGGACCCGCCTGGGCATCTTCCTGTCGGTCGCCACGGTCGTCTTTGTGGCCGTGGCCGGATTCTTCGTCGCGCCCCTGCTCCGCGACCCCGGCACCGCCTATATGATCAAGTTCCGGGACACCTCGGTCCACGGGCTCATCGTCGGAGCGCCCGTCAAGTACCGGGGGGTCGAGGTCGGCCGGGTCATCCGGATCGATGTCAGCCAAATGGACCTCGACTGCGTCGACGTCGAGGTCAAGATCACGCCGGGCTTGGTCGTCAAGACCGACATGATGGCCGTCCTGGTCTATGTCGGCCTGACCGGCCAGAAGTACATCGAGCTCAGCGGGGGCAGCCTCGAGGCCGAGAACCTCGGGGCCCGCGGCGAGATCCCCACCGGGCGGGGGCTCGGGGAAAAGGCCGACGACATCGTCAACAACATCCAGACCACGGCCGAGCGGATCACGGAGCTCCTGTCGCCCGAGAACATCGAGCGGTTCGCCGCCTTCCTCGAGAACGCCGAAAAGAGCTCGGCCTCGATCTCGGGCCTCGTCGACTCCCGCCGGGCCTCGCTCGAGAACACGCTGGGGAGCCTGGAAAAGGCGTCCGTCGAATTCGCCCGGGCGACCGAGACGTTCGTGCCCCTGACCGAGGACCTGAGCCGCCTGGTCCGGACCGTCGAGGCCAACTCGGAGAAGACCTTGGGCAACATCTCCGAGCGCTTCTCGGCGGAGGAGCTCGGCATGGTCCTCAAAGACGTCCGGGCGTTCCTCGACACGGCCACGGTCAGCCTGCGCAAGGTCGAGAGCGTCCTGCTCGAGCAGCAGTCGGAGCTCCAGCGGACCTTCGCCAGTCTCGGCGAGGCCATCGAAAACCTGGCCCGTTTCTCCCGCGAGATCGCGGAGGAACCGTCCTCCATCCTGCGGATACGAAAGGACAAGAAATGATGAGGAAACTCGCCGTCCCGCTGGCCGCCGCTTTCCTCCTCGCCGGTTGCTTCAGCTCGACGCCGGCCAAGAGGTATTTCCAGATCGTGGCCCTGGAGCAAGACGCCGGGACTCATCCCGAGATCGGCCGGGCCCTCTATATCGAGCCGGTCCGCGTCGATCCCCTCTATGACGATTTCCGGGTCATCTACCGCGTCTCGCCCTTCGAGCTCAAGTACTACTCCACGGTGTTCTGGGCCAAGAAGCCCAGCGACCTCTTCCGCGAGGCGATGGGCCAGTATCTCCTGAGGAAGGAGGGCTTCGCCCAGGTGACCATCGATATCCTCCAGGGCGATCCCGATGTCGTCCTGCGCTCGAACGTCCGGCTGGTCGAGGAGATCGACAACCCCGACGTCTGGTTCGGCCGGCTGGCCATGGACTTCGAGTTCTTCGAGTTCAAGAGCGGGACGCGTCTGGCCCGCCACTCCTTCGACCGGCGCCTGCCGCTGGGCTCCCGCAAGGTCCAGTTCCTGCCGTCCGCGCTGTCGCGCATCCTCGTCGAGGAGCTCGACATCGCGGTCGGCAAACTGGCCGGAGCGCTGCTCGGGAAATAGCGGCCCGCCCCTCTCCCTCAGGCCCGCCCGGCGAACGCCCCCAGGGCCTCGAACATCGCCACGATGTTGGCCAGGGGAACGTTGGCCTGGATGTTGTGGACCGCATTGAAGACGTAGCCGCCGTCCCGGCCGAAGATCTCGCAGCGCTCCAGGACCTCGGCCCGGACCTCGTCGGGCGTCCCGAAGGCCAAGGTCTTCTGGGTATCGACGCCGCCGCCCCAGAAGACGACGTCCCTTCCGAATTCCCCCTTGAGCCGCCGCGCGTCCATGCCCGCGGCCGAGACCTGGACGGGATTGAGGATGTCGAAACCGCTCTCGATGAAGGACGGGATGAGGGGGAAGACCGCCCCGCAGGAATGCTTGAAGGTCTTCCAGGCCGTGTGCCCGTGGATCCAGCCGTTGATCCTTTTGTAGTAGGGCATGTAGAGCTCGCGGAAATCGGCCACGGAACAGAAGGTCGACCGCTGGGTCCCGAAGTCCGTGCCGCAGACGAACACGGCCTGGGGCCGGTCGCCCACGCGCTCGCGGATCCTGGCGAGGTTGGCCAGGGCGCGCTCGGTCTGGCCCTCGAAGACGGCGTGAACATAGGAACGGCGGGTCAGGGTCGAGACGTACCACTCCTCGACGTCCCGGATGCCCCTGGGGCGCTTGAGGCCGGGTCCGGGGACGAGGGCGATATCGCCGAGGGCCGTCCCGCCGAAGCTGGCGATGATCCCCCGGCCCGTGGCCGCGGCCCGGACGCACGCCCTCTCGAAGTGGGCGAGGGCCTCCTCGCCGATCGGCCCGTATTCCTCGAGGTTGTCGTCCGGATCGAGCCGGGCCTCGTCGGTGGGTTCCTGCCGGATGATGGCGTCGAAGAAGAAGCCGTCCCTGGGCAGGCGGCCGGAGGGCGGGGCCGAACGGTCTCCGCCGGGATGGACGAGGGTGTCGCCGTTCGCGTTTCTGGTCGTCGCGAAGCGGCCGGACATGAGGACCTCGGTCCCGTCGTCCATGCGCCAGGGCGTCCAGTCCTCGTTGCGGTAGCCGAACATCGTGTCGGGAGCGAAGACGCCCTCGACGTCGATCCCCAGGGCCTCCTGGAGGTCGTCGTCGATCCAGCCCAGCATCTGGTAGGGCTCGTGGACCTTGACCAGCCGCTTGGCCAGCCCGAAATGGTCGCGGAGGCCGATGACGCACTTGACGTGCATGCCGGTGACGCCCGTCCCGTTGAAGTCGACGGGGACGCGGTCGGGCTCACGGTGGGCCAGAGCGGCGGCCAGGCGCTCCCGGCTCGTCATCGGCATGGCGGGTCTCCTCCCCCCCTTGGCCCGCGGCGGCTGACCCGCCGCATCAGCAGGAAGACCGGGAAGCCGGCGGCGAAGAAGATCGTCCCGTACAAGGCCTCGCGCGTCTGGGTCGCGAGGACGCTCGCGGCGACGGCCAGCATGAAGAGGATGAAGGCGATCGGCAGGACGGGATAGAGGGGGACACGGTAGCCGACGTAGGCCTCGCCGGAGCGCCGGGCCCTGCGCCGCAGGACGAAGATCGAGGACGACACGATGGCCAGGGTGATGGTGTCGAGGAACATGACGTAGTCGACGATGTTCTCGAACGTCCGCAGGAGGAAGATCGAGACCAGGATGATGGCGCCGAGGAAGGCCAGGCCGAACTCCTGGGTCTGGGTCCTCGGGTTGACCTTGTGGAAGACCGCCGGCAGGGTCCGGTCCTCGGCCATGGAGTAGTAGACGCGGGGGATCTGCATCAGGGTGACGTTGAGAAAGCCCATGGCCGAGAGGAAGATGGCCAGGGACACGACGAGCCGCCCGGCCTCGCCCAGCGTGACCCGGGCCGTCTCCGCGGCGACCAACTTGGCCGCGGCGATGCCGGGCACGCCGAGCGCCTTGACATAGGCGGCGTTGATGGTCAGGTAACAGGCCAGGACGACCAGGATGCCGAAGAAGATGGCCCGGGGGACGTTGCGCCGGGCGTCCCGGACGTCCGCCCCGAAGTTGATCGTGTTCTGATAGCCGCCGTAGGCGTAGAAAACGTAGATGAAGGCGACGCCGAGGGCGAAGAACCAGGGCCTGTCGAGGGGCAGGGCGGAGGGGCCCTCGGGAACCCTCTTGGACAGGAAGGCCGCCGCCGCGAGGACTCCGATCATGACCACCTTGAGGACGCTCAGGACGTTCTGGGCCCAGGCGCCGGTCTTGATGCCGAGCCAATTGACGGCCAGGAGGCCGAGGATGAGGATGACCGCCGTGATCTGGACGGTCGAGGTCGTGGGCGCGGCGCCCGGAAAGGCGATCGGTGTCAGGTACTCCGCGCCGATCAGGGCCACGGCGGCCGCGCCCGCGCCGTTGAGGATGACGACGTTGGTCCAATTGAGCATGAAGGCCAGGCCGGAGCCGTAGTTCTCGGCCACGACCTTGTAGTAGCCGCCGGGTTGGGCGAAGCGGCCGCCGATCTCGGCGAAGGTCAGGGCGCCGATGAAGCTGACCAAGCCGCCGAGGGCCCAGGCCGCGTAGAAGAGGGTCGGCGTCTTGGCCGCCGCGGCGACCAGCGCCGGGGTCCGGAAGATGCCGATGCCGATGATCAGGCTGACGACGATCATGGTGGCGTCGAAGGTGGTCAGCTTGGCCTTGATGGTCATGCGGCGTGTCCTCGCTGGAAATCATTCTATCCAGGGCGTCGGCTTTTACAAGGCCCGCTAGGACAAGGGGGACATGTTCCGGAGGCACGTGTCCCCGTCTTCGAGCGGGACGTCCGAGGGCGCGGGACTGAAAGTCCTGGCTTTTCGCCTTCTCTTTTGATAGAAATTTTTCCAGGGACCCGCCATGAGCTGTTGTCAAAGGGGACAATCCCCGCGGGGGACCGTCCCTTCAAGGTTTCGGCGAGCCCTCGGCTTCGAGGCCGGCGCCCTCCTCCTGCTCGCGGTTGCTCTGACGGGCTTGGGCGGGTCTCTCCCGGTTTCCCGAGCGGAGGGCACGGACCCAGGGTCCATGTCTCCCCCATGCGCCTTGTGCGGCCCCGGCCGGCGGCCGGAAGCCGGATTCGCGCCCATGATCGGTGTCTGCGCGTCGATCGATGACGCGGCCATGGCCCGGAGCGCCGGCTGCGACTACATCGAGGAGAGCGTCCGGGGCTTCCTCGTCCCCGACCGGCCCGGCCCGGAATTCACCGAGAAATTCGCCCTCCTCGAGGCCTCGCCACTGCCCGTCCTGGCCTGCAACAGCTTCCTCCCGGAGGCGCTCAAGTCCGTTGGCCCCGAGGCCCGCCATGACGGGATCATCGCTTTCGCCGCCACCGCCTTCCGCCGGGCGCGGCGGGCCGGCGTCAAGCATATCGTCTTCGGCAGCTCGGGGTCCCGGGCCATCCCGGACGGCTTCGACCCGGCCGAGGCCAGGCGCCAGTTCATCGGCCTGCTCCGGCGCTTGGGGCCGGTTGCCCGGCGCCAGGGTGTCGTCGTCGCCCTCGAGCCGCTGCGGCGGGCCGAATGCAACTTCATCAACACGGTGGCGGAGGGGGCCGGGATCGTCCGCGAGGTCGGCGATCCCGGCGTCCGCCTCCTGGCCGACATCTATCACATGCTGTGCGAGGACGAGGGGCCGGCGTCCATCCTCGCCGCCGGTCATCTGCTCGTCCACTGTCATATCGCCGAAGAGGAAGGACGCTCGGCGCCCGGGGTCCACGGGGAGGATTTCAGGCCCTACCTCGAGGCGCTCCGGCGGATCGGCTACGCCGGCGGCATCTCGTTCGAAGGCCGCTGGACGGATCTCGCCGAGGAGCTCCCGGTCGCCGTCAAGACGCTCGAGGCCCAGATCGCGGCGGTCGCCGGCTCGGCCGGGAGGACATAGAAGAGATGCCCGAGACCAAGGAGACCCCCATGACGGAAAAGAAGGCGATCACTCGGCGCGGCTTCCTGGAGGGCGGCGCCCGCCTGGCCGCCGGCGCCCTGGCCGCCGGGGCCGTGCCGCCCTTGAAAAGGGCCCGCGCGGCGGCCGGGGGAGCGTCACCAAGGTCCGGGAGTTCCGCCCGCCGGGCTCCCGGCGCCAACGACCGCGTCAACATGGGCTTCATCGGCGTCCGCGGCCGCGGCCGGGACCTCTACGGCTATTTCGGCGGCCTCCCCGGCGTTCGGATCGCGGCCCTGTGCGACATCGACAAGAACGTCCTCGCAGAGCGGGCCGCCGACGTGCAGAAGAGTTTCGGCGAAAAGCCGGCCGTCTACCAAGACCAGCGGGACCTCCTGGCCAACAAGGACATCGACGCCGTGGCCATCGCCACGCCCAATCACTGGCACGCCCTGGGGACGATCTGGGCCTGCCAGGCCGGCAAACATGTCTATGTCGAGAAGCCGTGCTGCCACACCCTCTTCGAGGGCCGGCGCATGGTCGAGGCCGCCCGGCGCTACGGCCGCATGGTCGGGGTCGGCTTCCAGAACCGCTCCATCCGGGGCGTTCGTCAGGCCATGGCCTTTCTCCGGAGCGGCGGGATCGGGGAGGTCTACGCGGCCCGCGGCCTGTGCTTCAAGGCGCGCGACTCGATCGGGCTCGTCCCCGACGGCATCGGAACGGGCGAGCGCTTCAAGTATTTCGTCTGGAACAACTCGGGCGTGACCTACGACCAGGCCTACATGGACAACGTCGACTACGACGCCTGGCTCGGCCCGGCCCCGAAGCGGCCGTTCAACTACAACCGCTTCCATTACAATTGGCACTGGCACTGGGATTACGGCGACGGCGACTGCGGCAACCAGGGCCCCCACCAGTGGGACATCGCCCGCTGGGGCCTGGGCCAGGACGAGCACCCCCGGACGATCAGCTCGAAGGGCGGCTACTACGGCGAGACGTGCGCCCAGGAGACGCCCAATACCCAAGCGGCCGAGGTGATCTACGCCGACGGCCGGATGATCGAGTTCGAGGTCCGGGGCCTCCATACCAACGCCGAGGACGGCATTAGGATCGGCAACCTGTTCTACGGGACCAAGGGCTGGCTCCGCCTCGACGGCGGGGAGTGGCAGTCCTATTTCGGCCGCACGAACGAGCCGGGGCCGGGCTCCGCGACAGCCGGCGACGAGGACTTCGGCGACCCGATGATGGCGGCGGCCGAGGGCGGTCACTTCGCCAACTTCATCAACGCCCTCCGGGCCGGAAAGCCCGAGATGCTGACCTGCCCGATCGATGTCGGCTACATGTCCTCGGCTTTGCCGCTTCTGGCCAATATCTCCTACCGTCTCGATCGCGGCCTCGTCTTCGACGCGCGGAAGGAAAAGTTCGTCGGCGACCGGCCAGCCGACCGGATGCTCAGCCGCGCCTACCGGCGGCCCTACGTCGTTCCCAAAGTCGTCTGACGAAAGCGGCGGAGAGCCCTAGCCGCCGCCTGTCCGGACCGGGTCCTCGGCCAGGACCACGTCCAGCACGCTGACGAGGAGGTCGGCGTCGGCCTCCGAGAAGCACAGGGGCGGGCGGATCTTGAGGACATTGTGGAAAGGCCCGTCCGTGCCGGTGAGGACGCCGAGGTCGCGGAGCCGGTCGGCGACATAGCGGGCCTCGGGACCCGCGGGTTCGAGCGTCGCCCGGTCGCGGACGAGCTCGACGCCGAGGAAAAGCCCAGAACCGCGGACGTCGCCGACGATCGGATGGCGCCTGGCCAAGTGTGACAAGCCCGCCTTGAGGCGGCCGCCGACCCGTCCGGCCCGTTCCTGAAGGCCCTCGTCCTTCATGACGTCCAGCACGGCCAGCCCGGCCGCGCAGGCGACCGGATTGCCGCCGAAGGTGCTGAAGAATTCCATCCCGTTGTCGAAGGAGGCGGCGATCTCCTCCGTCGTCACGACGGCGGCCAAGGGAAAGCCGTTCCCGATGGGCTTGCCAAGGACGACGAGGTCCGGGATGACCGCCTGGGTCTCGAAACCCCAGAAGCGGCCGCCGAGCCGGCCGAAGCCCGTTTGGACTTCGTCGGCGACGCAGACGCCGCCGGCCTCGCGGACATGGCGGTAGGCTTCGGCGAGATAGCCGGGGGGAAGAACGATCTGCCCGGCGACGCTGGGCAGGCTTTCGGCGATGAACGCGGCCAAGCCGCGCCGCGCCCGCGCCGCCTCGGCCAGGCGCCGGACGACCGCGGCGTACTTTTGGCCCGCCTCCGGATCGTCGCGGCGGAAAGGCCCCCGATAGTCGTCGGGGAGCGGCGCGACGTGGACCCAGGGCCTGCGGCCCCGCCCGCCGGGGCCGTCGAACTTGTAGGGGCTGATGTCGACGAGGCCGGTCGTGTGGCCATGATAGGCCGAGTCCAGGACGATGACGTCCTCCCGGCCGGTGTGGGCGCGGGCCAAGCGCAGGGCGAGCTCGTTGGCCTCGCTGGCCGAGTTGAGGACGAAGCAGACCCGGAGCGGCGGCGGCATCAAGGCCGTGAGGCGCCCGGCGTAGCGGACCAGGTTGTCGTGAAGATAGCGGGTGTTGGTATTGAGCAGGGCGGCCTGCTCCGCGACGGCCCGGACGACTCGCGGATGGCTGTGGCCGACGAGGGGAACGTTGTTGAAGGCGTCGAGATAGGCCCGGCCCGTCTCGTCGTAGAGATACTGCATCCAGCCGCGTACGATCTTCAGCGGCCGGCGGTAGGAGACGCTGAGGTTGCGGCCCAGGGTCCTCCTGCGGGCGGCCAGGGTCTCGTCCATGGCCGGTTCGGGGCGGGGGAAGCGGCCGGCCGGGATGCCCAGGAGGAGATTGGGGTCGGGGGACAGGCCGGTCCAGAGCGAGCGGCGGCCGGGCGGGGCGACGCCGGGGAAGTCCTTGTCGAGCCCCAGAAGGTCGAGGATGATCTGGACGTGGACGTGCGGCCACCAATCTCCGTTGGCCGGCGGGGCGCCGACGGCCGCGAACGGGTCGCCGGCTTTCAGGGGCTGCCCGGGCGACAGGCGGGCGACCGAGTCCCGGTCCAGATGGCCGTAGAGGGTGAAGAATTCCGTCCCGTCCGGGGTCTCATGCCGGAGGATGACCAGCGGGCCGTAGTCCTTGGGCGCGGCGTTGTCGGCGACCGTGTGGACCCGGCCGTCGAGAGGGGCGCGCACGGCGCTCCCGGGCGGGACGCTGAGATCGACGCCGAGGTGGACGGTCCGGCGCTCATCGGTCGGGCCGCCGCCGGCCGCAAAGGCGCCCGTGGTGTAGATCGCCCGGGCCTCGTCATAGCGGCCGACGCCGACGGCCGCGCCGGCCTCCTTCATCGCCTTGGCGATCGTGCCGGAGAGGCGCGACGTCTCCAGGGCCGACGGGTCGGCCCCGAGCATCCGGCTGCCCACGGATAGGTCCAGGACGACGGCCGGGGCGGTCCGGAGGTCGTCCGTCAGCACCGGGGCGAAGGCGGCGGCGTTCGCCTTGAGCCAGCCCGTCACGGCCGGGCCATGGGGCGCGGCGGGAAGGCCGCAGGCGTCGCGATAAGCGTAGTGGGCGAGCCGGGGCGGGAGGCGCTCGAAGGCCTCCAGGGTGGCCCAGGCGGGAGCCTCGCTGACGGTGAGATAGGGATCGCCGGGCTCGGCTTCGGCCCGGCGATCCCTATCTCACCGTCAGCGAGGCTCCCGCCTGGGC
>Ga0116197_1000102_pt1 | contig 16042 bp, 15 predicted proteins | sample ZodSprsou2mmetaG_FD_94480 | JGI IMG/M metagenome (GOLD analysis project Ga0116197, IMG submission 94480) | Hot spring sediment microbial communities from Zodletone spring, Oklahoma to study Microbial Dark Matter (Phase II) - Zodletone Spring... ...
AACTCAAAATAGGTATCAAGCAGCATAGAGAGATAACTAAGTCCAAAAATCAGGTCAGGATTGCTGCCTCTTGAAGTACGGTAGTAAAGATCATCTGTCTCATAAGTATCATCAGCGTTCCAGATCGCTTCCACCATCACATCGGGGTTGATATAGCTGGCTTCAATCAATATCTGTTCACTCTCATCTGTCGCTTTTGCCTCTTCCTCCTGGCTCACACCCACCGTCGAGAGTACTTTCCCGTTACCGATGACTTCGACAATCCCTTTTTGTGCGGAACGTACGATCACGGTAACCTTATCTTCATTACGGAAAAAACTGCTTTTATAGGCTCTCAATGCGATCCCCGTTGTATGCATCGCATACTTCAGCATCGCATCAACTTTGTCTTCTGTGCTCTCATCAATCAATGCCAGTCTAAGATCGATAAGGAAACTGCTGTGTACGTGTTCAAGGTTTGCCAGTTTAAAGTGGAGGTCGGCGTCGATCTCTCCCTCCTGATGGATCTCTGCTTCTCTGGCGATACCGAGCTTCATCTTCTCTTCTTGCTTGTACTCAAAGAGCTTCATCTCTCTATCCAATGCGACACTCAGGTCCCTGGCCACACCGTAGATACTCAGACAGTCGCCTCTGTTGGCAGTAAGTTCAAGCTCGATGACCGTATCGGCAACCGTCAGGTACTCACCCAACTCCTTGCCGACCTCAAGTGTACCGATACTCTCATCAAGGATCATGATCCCCTCACCCATTGCAGGCAGGCCGAGTTCGGTGGAGGAACACACCATCCCTTCACTCTCTACTCCACGCAGCTTGGCATGCTTGATCACAAAATCACCCGGCAACACAGCACCGATCGTCGCTACCGCTACATACTCCGCATCCACAACATTGGCTGCACCGCAGACGATCTGCCTTGTCCCTGACCCCACATCGATCTTACAGACATTCAGTTTGTCTGCATCGGGATGTTTTTCACAAGAGAGTATCTTGCCGATAACGACTTTCTCTGGTATTGTGATCTCTTCGATACTGTCTACTTCAAGACCTATGGCATTAAAGGTCCTGTAGAGCGTATCATTGGATACGTCACTGAGATCTATAAATTCGCTTAACCAACTTCTTGTTACTATCATCTAAACTGCTCCAACAAACGAATATCTCCTTCAAAAAGGCTTCTGAGATCAGGGATATTATGTATCAGCATTGCAAAACGCTCTACCCCCAGACCAAATGCGTACCCACTGACATCTTCATATCCTACGGCCTTGAATACATTGGGGTCTACGATCCCGCAGCCAAGTACCTCAAGCCAACCGGTATGCGAACAGACCCTGCATCCTTCTCCTTTACAGAAGACACAGGAGATATCCACCTCAGCAGAGGGTTCTGTAAACGGGAAGAAGCTCGGTCTGAAACGTACTTCCACATCCCCGAACATATAGCGCAAGAAATCTGTCAGAATCGCTTTGAGGTTGGCAAAACTTATCTTGCCTTTATCATCGACAACCAGCCCTTCTACCTGATGGAACATCGGCGTATGCGTCAGGTCATAATCCCGCCTGAACACAGATCCCGGTGCGATCATGCGGATCGGCGGCTTTGTCTGCATCATCGTACGAATCTGTACCGGTGAAGTGTGCGTACGGAGGAGTGAACCGTCACCAAAATAAAAAGTATCCTGCATATCACGTGCCGGATGGTATTTCGGCAGGTTGAGCGCCTCGAAGTTATGGAAGTCATCTTCTACCATCGGGCCGCTCTCCACGGCGAAGTTAAGCGCTACAAAGTAGTCGATGATCTTATCCATCGTCTCCATCACCGGATGGAGTGCACCCTTCTGTACCCTGTTGCCATACAGAGAGATATCGATCGCTTCGGCTTTGAGAAGATTCTCTATCTCTTCGGCTTTCAACGCTTCATAACGTGTATCAAAACGCTCCTGCAGCACAGCTTTGGTTTGGTTGAGACCTTCGGCAAATGCTTTCTTCTCAGGCCCCGGGATATCTTTCATCTTCGCAAACTCTGCAGCAAGCACACCCTTTTTGCCGAAAAGTTCCACACGTACTTTTTCCAGTGCTTCAAGCGACGCAGCCTGAACGATTTTCTCTTCTAATTCTTTCATACAATCCTCTGTAGATCACTTCTATGTATTGCCGTGATTTTATCGAAAAGTTGCTAACAGTGGGATTTATTATGCTTTATCTGTGTTATAATTGCCCATGAAAAGCGTATAAAGGACAAGCAGTATGTGTATATTTTGTAAAATCGTAAACGGTGAGATCCCAAACAATACCGTGCATGAAAGCGAGCATTTTCTGGCATTTCATGATCTCTATCCCAAGGCGCCCATCCATATCCTTATCATCCCTAAAATCCATGTAGACTGTTTTCAGGATGTGGGTGCAGAGACGATGGCGGGACTGACCCTTTTTGCACAGGAGGTCGCGAGAAAAGTGGGTATCGCTGAGACGGGATACAGGCTTATCACCAACAATGGAGAGGACGGCGGACAGGAGGTTTTCCATCTTCACTTCCATATGCTCGGCGGCGCTAAACTCAGCTGGGACCACTCCCACGAAGATGCACATAGAAGTATCTAGCGCTATCTCTTCCCCCTCTTTATCAGAGGGGCTAGAGAATCATCACTGTTACGTTTCATCCCATACTTGCTACACTGTAATCTTTTTAAATAAAATAAAATTTATCCTATTAATCTACTAAGCGCAATTCTTGTATACTTACTGAAATATCATTGTATCTAGGGGTGGTAGTTTTACCTGAGAAATACCCTTTGAACCTGATCCGGGTCATGCCGGCGTAGGAAAGAGCACTTTCATCACTTCAGGATTTCTCCCTTTCACCCGAAAATACACCGATAAATCTTTACCAAGGATAGTATGATGCATACAAAACTGTTACCCCTGTCACTGATCGCTGCTATGGCACTGCAAAGTGCCTATGCAGAGAGTACTACAGAACTAGACCCTATCGTAGTCAGTTCGGATTTCAGGGAGAAAAAACTTTCAGAAACGAGCAATGCCGTCACTGTGATCGGCGAAGAGCAGCTCTATGATAAAGCCTCGCAAGCATTCATTGACGTACTCGGTACTGCTCCCAATGTAAACTTCTCAGCGGGTGCATCCAAAGCAAAATATATCCAGATCAGAGGAATCGGTGAAAGAAGTCAGTTTGAAACACCGATCAATCCTTCTGTAGGGTTGATGATCGATGGCATAGACCTTTCCTATACGACACTGGGGGCAACACTCTTTGATGTCAAGCAGATTGAGGTACTCAGAGGACCACAGGGAACCACTTTTGGCGCAAATGGACTTGCGGGTGTGGTAAACGTGGAGAGTAATTCCCCTACACGGGAAACAGAAGGGCATATCGAAGCAACCGCGGGCAACTACAATACCAAAGCTTTCGGAGCTGCTGTAGGTGGCGAGATCAGCGAAAATCTGCTTGGAAGATTCTCTGTTTATAAAAATACGAGTGACGGATTTATGAAAAACAGTTATCTTGATCGCAAAGATGTCAATAACATCGATGAACTTGCAGCAAAAGCACAACTCAGATGGTTTGCTTCAGACAACCATACCATCGACCTCAACCTCATGCATGCCGATATTGACAACGGATATGACGCTTTTGCACTGGATAACTCCAGAACCACCCACTCCGATCAACCCGGGCGCGATACACAAAAAACCGATGCCCTCTCTTTGAAGTCTACCTATGACCTTGATCCTATGCGCCTTATCAGCAAACTGAGCTATATGCAGTCCGATCTTATCTACAGCTATGATGAGGACTGGTCCTATGTCGGGGAGTTTGATGCTTCGTTGTGGCCCTATATGGGGTTTGACCAGTATGAAAGAGATATAGAACAGGGTGATCTGGATATCCGTGCGCTCTCTACCGAATCAAGCCGACTTTTCAATGGCACGACGGAGTGGACACTGGGGATTTACGCGAAACAGTTTAAAGAGAAGATGGACAGATATCATCCGACTGACTATGGCGCAGAACTCCATTTTGACAGTCACTATAAAACAAAAAACAAAGCGATCTATGCACAGCTGGATTCGCACCTCAATGATAAACTTACGCTGATCAGTGGTATCAGGATAGAGAAATGGGAAGCTGACTATAGCGATTCTCATGATGTCATCATAGAAAATGATGAAACGATGGTCGGAGGGAAGATAGGGCTGAATTATCAGCATAATGATACCCTGCTCTATTACACGACACTCTCAAAAGGATACAAACCCGGAGGCGTCAATGCCGGTACTACCCTGAGCGAAGAGGAGAAAACATTCGGTACGGAGACACTATGGAACCTTGAAGCGGGAGTGAACTCTTCGCATCTCGACAATACACTCACAAGCAGACTGAACCTCTTTTACGGCAAACGCAAGGATATGCAGGTGAAACTCTACCAAGAAGATCTTCACAGCTTTACCGACTATCTTTCCAATGCCTCAAAGGGTACCTACTATGGAGTGGAGTCTCAACTCGATTACATGCCTATCCAGACACTGCATCTTTATGCCAGTCTTGGACTGCTCAAAGCAGAGTTTGACGAGTATACACCTGAACTTGAAGGGAGAGCACCTGCACAATCTCCTAAATATCAATACAACATCGGGTTCAACTACTTCCTCACTGAAAACTGGAAACTCAGTACAAATCTGGAAGGCAAAGGCAGCTACTATTTCTCAAATACCCATAACCAAAAATCAGATGCCTATCAACTCCTGAATACAAGTATCGAATATATGCACGGCAACTGGTCTGCAATCTTATGGGCAAGGAATATTACCGATGAAGACTATCAGGTCAGAGGATTCTACTTCGCAAATAACCCTGCAAACGGGTATATCGATGAGCTCTACATACAGCAGGGCAATCCAAGAACCTTCGGCCTGACCGTAAGCTACAACTTCTAAGGAGCCGCCATGCAGATCTCTGTAGATATCAGTCTCTACCCCCTCAAAGAGATGGGGTATGAGCAGCCGATCCTGGACTTCATCGCCGCACTGGAGAAAGAGCCGAATGTAGATATCGTACGTAATGAACTGAGCACCCAGATCCATGGGGATTATGCTATCATTATGAAACTGCTGCACGAAGAGATATATGCCGTTTTCGAGGAACTTCCCGATTCGGTATTTGTCCTCAAAATTGTAGGAAACAACCGTAAAGGTATCTACTAAATGAACGTTGACCTCGACGCTGTACTTGCCGCTTTTACTGCGATGCAAAAATGGGAAATCATTGCAGTCATACTCGGGATACTCTATGTCATCCTCGCCGCAAAAGAGTCGGTATGGTGCTGGGTCTCGGGTTTTTTCAGTACCCTGATCTATACACTCCTTTTCTGGGAAGGAGAGCTCCTCTCCTCTGCACTCCTCAACTTCTACTATATGGGGATGTCAATCTATGGTTTTATCCTCTGGAAACGCGGTGAAGGCAGAGATGACACACATCTTGCTGTCACCTCCTGGCCGGTTTCAACACATCTCTTTGCTATTGTGGTCGGAGTGCTCTTCAGCCTTTTTGCAGGCTACCTTCTTGCGACCTATACGGAAGCACGTCTTCCTTATCTTGACGCATCCGTCATGGTCTTCTCTGTATTCGCTACATGGATGCTGGCACAAAAGATACTCGAAAACTGGCTCTACTGGATGGTTATAGATGTTGCTGCGATCACGCTCTACTGGTCGACAGGGTACCACGTAACGATCATTCTTTTCACGATCTACGCCATACTCTCCCTCTATGGCTATTTCAGTTGGCGCAAGTCCAAGGAAGGTCTATAGATGGATCTCGAGCTGGAGGGCTACCCGATTTTCCTGAAGGACCCGATCAAAACCCTCTCTTTGCTCCCCGAGCAGGGGTATTGCAATGTCAACTACCTGGCGATCACCGAAAGTACACGCTATCTGCTGAGAAAACTTCAGCCCAATCAAATAGACCGCTCATTTGAGTACCGGGTACAACACCGGGCGCACCAGAGAAAACTCGGGGCCAAACCCGTCCACTATGATGAGGAAAATTACCTTATGATCTCGGATTTTTTGGAAGGAGAACACAAGAACAGGCTCACCCCCAGGGAACTTCGGACCCTGGCCTCCACCCTGCGGAAACTCCACAAGATCAAGCTGAGAAGCAGACCCTACAGACTCAAAAAAGCGTTCAAGCCCAGACACACCAAAGCGCTTCATGCACTAAGGAAGCTAAACAGAGAGCCCAGAGAACTTGTCCTCACCCATCATGACCTCAACCCCCGGAATATCCTCTTTCACAACCAAAAAGTGAAGTTCATCGACTGGGAATATACCGGGCTCAATGACCGCTACTTCGACCTGGCGACCATCGCAGCAGAGTACCACCTCACAAAAAGAGAGGAGCACTACTTTTTAAGAAGCTACTTCAAAAACAGCGCCAGGGTCAACCTCAAAAAACTCCACCTCTACAAAGAGCTTTATACCATTCTCTGTTCTCTTTGGTTCAAAAACCTTGATGCAACAAATAACTTATAAATTGAGTCCGTTGAACATACCGTCATTCCGGACTTGATCCGGAATCCATAGGCTTTAATGCCTTAAAAAGAGTAGATCCTGAATGCCCGCAGGAAATACCTTTTAGGTGCAAGTTCAGGATGACGAAGACAATTATTCAGAGGGTTTAAGTACAGCTAGCGTCAGCCTCTTATGTTTTTATTTTATGTATGCCGTAGGTGCTTTGGGGGGGGTCGTTGCCTACGCGGCTTCACTTTGTTCCTGTCGCTCCGGTTCCTGCCCTACAAAGGCAAAGCAGTTTGCCTTTGCTTCACGGGCTTCATCTTTGTCACATCAACCTTGTGCTTGCACTCTCTGTGAGAAAGAAAAAAATGAACATACCACACTCTAACCAAAGAGAAAAAATTTTGTATACTTTAACACTTATTGTGTCACAAAATAACACATAAAAAAATAACACCAAACAACTTTTATATTAGATTAAAGTTTACTTTGCTATAGTGCGTATAAGTCCTTTCGGGGAGTCCAAAAGGTATCTATTTGCTAAGAGCGCAGACTTTTAGCAAATGGATGCCCAGTGGGCTGAGATGGCAGATGCCAGACCCGTCGAACTTGAACCGGATCATACCGGCGTAAGGAAGAAGGAAAGCAACGGCACAATAACCCTCGGGTTAGCCTGCCATTTTAGAACACTCCATGCATTGATGCATACCTCTAAAACTGCAACTCCCTCTTTTTTACACACAATATATTCCAATATATGAGGTAAAAAAATGACAAAACGATTCCAGGACACATTAAGTGCATCAAGCGAAATTATCACCAGAGACCCCTTACCGGGATCGCAAAAAGTATATTTCGAAGGAACAATACACCCCGATATCCGTGTTCCTATGAGAAAGATCACATTGACCAATGACGACGTACTCCATGTCTATGACACATCAGGGCCATACACAGATCCAAGCGTTGAGATCGATGTGGAAAAAGGGATCCCCGCTATCCGAAAATCATGGATCGAAGCCAGAGACGATGTAGAGGAGTATCAGGGGCGCATTATGGCGCCTGAGGACAACGGCTACAACACCGAAGAGCAGCTCGAGTTCGTGACAGCCGGTTCCAAAGGGCTGGTACGTACACCGCTTCGCGCGAAAGAAGGGAAGAACGTTACACAGCTTCACTACGCAAGAGCAGGGATCATCACACCTGAGATGGAATTTGTCGCGATGCGTGAAAACCAAAATCTTGAAATGACGCGCACATACCTCAATGACGAGGAGAGAGAAGCAAGACTCAAAGGCCATAGCTTCGGAGCGAACCTTCCTGAAGAGATCACTCCCGAGTTCGTGAGACAGGAAGTTGCCGCAGGACGTGCCGTGATCCCTTGTAACATCAACCACCCGGAAGTGGAGCCGATGATCATCGGACGTAATTTCCTCGTCAAGGTAAACGCGAACATCGGTAACTCAGCAACCACTTCCAGTATCGCCGAAGAGGTAGAGAAGATGGTATGGTCGACAAGATGGGGAGCAGACACGGTGATGGACCTCTCTACAGGGAAAAACATCCACACCACGCGTGACTGGATCCTGCGCAACTCACCGACACCGATCGGAACCGTACCGATCTACCAGGCACTTGAAAAAGTAGATGGGATTGCAGAAAACCTTACATGGGAAGTCTTCAGAGATACACTCATCGAGCAGGCGGAGCAAGGGGTGGACTACTTTACGATCCATGCAGGGTTGCTGCTTCACCATGTACCGATGACAGCAAAGCGTGTCACAGGTATCGTCAGCCGCGGCGGTTCGATCATGGCAAAATGGATGATCGCGCATCATCAGGAGAACTTCCTCTATACACACTTCAGAGAGATCTGTGAGATCATGAAAGCCTACGATATCACTTTCTCACTGGGTGACGGTCTCAGACCTGGATCGATCGCCGATGCCAACGACGAAGCGCAGTTTGCAGAGCTCAAGGTACTTGGCGAACTGACCAAGATCGCTTGGGAGTATGATGTCCAGACCCTGATCGAAGGGCCGGGCCACGTACCGATGCACATGATCAAAGAGAATATGGAGAAACAGCTTGAGTGGTGCCATGAAGCGCCGTTCTATACACTCGGGCCGTTGACTACAGATATCGCTCCGGGGTATGACCACATCACATCAGGGATCGGTGCAGCGATGATCGGATGGTTTGGATGTGCGATGCTCTGCTATGTCACGCCCAAAGAGCACTTGGGGCTTCCGAACCGTGAAGATGTCAAAGAGGGGCTGATCACCTACAAACTTGCAGCGCACGCAGCAGATATCGCCAAAGGCCACCCAGGCGCCAGAGCAAGAGATGACGCGATGAGCCAGGCGAGATTTGAGTTCAGATGGCATGACCAGTTCAACATCGGACTTGACCCGGAACGTGCGATGGACTACCATGATGACACGATGCCGATGGAAGCTGCGAAGAGTGCGCACTTCTGTTCTATGTGCGGACCGAAGTTCTGTTCGATGAAGATCTCCCAGGAGGTAAGAGACTTTGCCGATGCACAGAATATGAGTATCGAAGAGGCAAAACAGAAAGGGATGGAAGAGATGTCGATGACCTTCCAGGCAATGGGGAGCGAGGTCTATATAGACCCGGACAAAGCAAATCAATAAGGGGGTTTGTATGAAAAAAGTAGCGATAATCGGTGCGGGACTCCTGGGAAGGGTCACGGCACTCAACCTGTTGGAGAATGAAGAGATAGAACTGACAATCTATGAGAAAGCAGGATACGACGGCGAAGAAGCAGCAGCATCCACGGCTGCGGGGATGCTCGCGCCATTTGCAGAGCTGGAGACTGCGGAGTCGGCGATCCTCGATCATGGAATGCGATCGATCAAACTCTGGCCAGCGATCCTGGAGAAGATCGGTATTCCCGAAGCCTACCAGCAGACAGGAAGCATCATCACTGCACACCCGCAGGACCAGGCCGAACTCGACCGATTCATCTCTACGCTGCACGCCAAAGTACCGGCAGCAGAAGGGATCAGGACACTGGACAACCGTGCACTTGTGGAGCTGGAGCCTTCGCTCAAACACCATACGCAGGCATACCACCTCTATGCGGAGGGTCAGGTCAACTCTGCGATGTTCATCGAGGCATCGACGAAGTACCTGCTGGATCATCCCAGGGTGACATGGCATGAAAACCATCCGATCGATGAGGGGCTCAGTAATGTAGATACCTTCAATGCTCTGCACAGTACAGACTTTGACTGGGTCTTTGATACACGTGGGCTGGGTGCCAAAGCCGATATGCCTGAGCTCCGCGGGGTACGCGGCGAGGTCTTCTGGCTGGATGCGCCCGAAGTGGATATCAGCAGGCCGACCAGGCTGATGCACCCGCGCTACAAGATCTATATCGTTCCCCGTGCGAACCACCGCTTCGTGATCGGTGCGACAGAGATAGAGAGCGAGGATGACTCACCGATGTCGGTACGATCTTCCCTTGAACTGCTCTCGGCAGTCTACAGTATGCACCCGAGCTTTGCGGAAGCACGCATCGTCAAGACAAAGACAGATCTCCGTCCGACACTGGAGGATAACCTCCCCCGGATCGAACAGCACAAAGGATTTACACGTATCAACGGTCTTTACCGCCACGGCTACCTGCTGGCTCCCGCAATCGTGGAGGAGGCGCTCAATACCGGGATAAGGAGAAGCGCATGACGATCTCTGTAAATGGCGAAAAAAAAGTTTTTGAAAAAGAGCAGATAAGCGTGAGAGAGCTGCTGGATACCCTTCAGTACAAAGAGGGTTTTGCCGTAGCACTCAACACCACTTTTATACTCAATACGACCTATGAGACAACGATGATCAAAGAGGGGGATGTACTTGACATCCTCGCACCTGTACAAGGAGGCTGAGATGAGCCATACAGATATGATAGATACACAAAACGACAAATGGATACTTGAAGGCAAAGAGTTCGACTCACGCATGATGATCGGATCGGCACTCTACCCTTCCCCCAAAGTGATGAAAGAGGCGATCGAAGCCTCAGGTGCACAGATCGTCACGGTTTCTCTGCGCCGCCAATCCGGCGGAGACAAAGGGAACCCCTTTTGGGATATCATCAAATCCCTTGGTGTCCAGGTCCTGCCAAATACCGCAGGATGCCACACTGCACAGGAGGCGATCACTACAGCGATGATGGCACGGGAGGTCTTCGGCACCAACTGGATCAAAGTCGAGGTGATAGGCAACCAGTACAATCTCCAGCCTGACCCGTTCGAACTGGTTGAAGCGGCCAAGGTCCTTGTCAAGGAGGGGTTCAGAGTACTGCCCTATACCACGGATGATCTCGTCCTCGCACAGAAACTGGTCGATGCGGGCTGTACCACACTGATGCCATGGGGTTCGCCGATCGGATCGGGAAGAGGCCTGATGAACCCCTATAACCTCAAAGCGATCCGCAAACAGTTCCCGGACCTCCAGCTGATCGTAGATGCGGGGATAGGCAAACCCTCCCACGCGATCCAGGCGATGGAGCTCGGATACGACGGGATACTCCTCAACTCCGCCGTTGCGCTGGCGCACGATCCTGTCCAGATGGCAAGAGCCTTCAGGCATGCCCTTACAGCAGGCAGACTTGGCTACAAAGCGGGTGCGATGCAGGAGCGCGACATGGCATCCCCATCCACGCCTACGATCGGTACGCCCTTCTGGCATCAGGCCTGACCTTTTATCCTCGGAGTATCTCCGGGGATCTACTTATTTCTTACATCATTTCACTATTATTAAATTCTTTTCCCCCTAGACCTTGTTAACGCCGAAGTTTTTGAAAATATTTTCGAAAAAATCCGAGGACTGTTTGAAACAAAAAGAAGTCAATCTTTTTGTTGAGTTCCGCAGATGAGAACCGTTAAGTAAAAGCAAACTGCTTTGCTTTTATAGGTTTGGAACCAAAGCGATGGAACAAAGTGACTCGCGAAGGTAAAACCTAGTTCTGAGGGAAGCTCTGCCGTTAACAACCGTCTAGAGATTTTTGGCTACTTTTTTAAAAAAGTAGTAAAGAAATACGAAGTTTTCTTTATTCTATAACGCAATCAATTCAGCAAACCAGAGAAATGTAAAAAAGCCGATGATATCCAGTGCGGTGATCACGATCACAGAACTGGCAACCGCAGGATCGAAATTCATTCTTTTCAGCAGTATCGGCACGGTTGTTCCCAGTACACCGGCCAACACCAAACTCACAAACATGGAAAGCCCGATCGCTACGGAGATATTCACATTCCCGAACCATACCTGTGCAGCGATCCCGCTGGCAGTACCGAAGAGAAGTCCGTTGGTCAAGGAGATACTGAGCTCTTTTTTGAAGATAGGGCGAAGCAGTTCAAAATTGATGTTGCCCAGAGCCATCTGCCGTATGATCACTGTCATCGTCTGTACAGAAGCAGTCCCCGCCATATTGGCAACGATAGGCAGCAGGATCGCCAGCGCCACCATCACAGAGAGTACCTCTTCAAATATCCCTATCACCAGCGATGCAACGATCGCATTGGCCAGGTTGATCCCCAGCCATATGGAGCGTGTTTCCGTCGATTTGATAAAACTCTCCTGTATCTCTTCGGTTTCATGGAGCCTGCTAAGGTTATAGATCTGCTGCGTAGCACTCTTCTGAACTGCATCCACGACATCATCATGGGTGATACGCCCCAAAAGATGGCCTTTGTTATCCAGCACGGCCAGTGTGGGGAGGTCATACTTGCTCACACTCTCTATCACCTGATCGATACTCTCATGCGCAAGTACACTGTATGACTCGGGATACCTGTCGATGATATGGTCAAAAGTCTGATCCGGCTTCTCTATCAGGAGGTCATCTATCGGGATGGCTTTGATGAACTTGCCTCTTTCATCGGTCACATATACCGACTGTACCGTACCCAGTCCTTCTCTCTTGAGCTCAGCCAATATCTCAATGGCCTCAGCGATACTCTTGTAGCTTGGCACCACAAAGAGCTCTGTCTGCATCAGTGCACCGGCCTGATCCTCCGGATAGGTCATAAGCTTAGAGATAACTTCTTGTCTCTCCGGGCTTAAAAGAGCAAAGACCTTCCGGCTCTTTTCCTTCTCTTTTTTTGCAATAGTCAGAAAAAAATTGGTCGCATCATCACTGTCAAGCGCTTCGATGATCCGGGATAGCCTCACCTCATCACTTTCACGGATATAATCCACCTGAAAGGGGATGGGAAGCTCCATCAATATCTCCGCTCTCAGCTCCGGTGAAAGGAGATTGATATAGGTAAAGAACTTCTCCTCATCATGCTGTTTGAGCACTTCCAAAAAAGCCGCATGATCCGCATCACTCATGTGGATATCATAGGTGCCTTTTTCAAGTTTGTCAAGATAAAGGTCCAGAGATTTCATATCCATACGTTCACTTCCCATTATTGCTCCTCCGTGTTAAGGAGATACGATAGCATAAAAGCGATAAATACTCGCCGCATAGACTTTCCCATATAAACCATCAATTGATTACATAAGGATAAATAGGATAATATATTAATTATAATTAAAGTTTAAAAGGATCTGTTATTAAATTTTTACATATACTTATTAGCATTGTTGCGCTTCCCTTTTTGCTAGCAGGATGTGGCAGTTCATCAGGACCGACTGAGGAGAATACTTCTGGTGATGACAACACTGCATTTCCCGATGCGGTTCCTTACAACGCATCATTTATTTCAGACCATTTTAGCGGTTCTCAAAAATGTGCATTCTGTCATGATGGATTAACAGATCAACATGGAAGTGATGTCTCCATTCATAAAGCATGGCAAAGTACGATGATGTCCAACTCTGCCATCGATCCATTTTGGAAGGCCAAGGTTGCCAGTGAAGTAAATCGCAATCCACATGTCAAAGATATTATAGAAGAGAAGTGTTCCCGTTGCCATACACCCATGGCAAATGTAGAAGTAAACTTTACCGGAGAGCCGGTGACGCTCCTGGATGATGGTTTTTTAAATCCGGATAACCCACATTACGATGCTGCAATGAACGGGGTCAGTTGTAGCCTCTGTCATCAGATCGAAAATACACCTAAATTGGGTACCGTTGAGGGATTTTCAGGTGGATTTGAAATAGCCGAAAACTTTGGAACTGATAGAAATATTTATGGACCGTATAGTGACCCTCTTGTCAATCCGATGATCAATAATGTCAACTTTACTCCTGTCCACAGTGCACATATGAACGAGTCAAAACTCTGCGCAACCTGCCACAACCTTGATACACCGGTACTCCATCCCAACGGAGAGGCTGCAGGGATCTATTTTCCCGAACAAGCACCCTATACAGAGTGGGAATACAGTGACTTTAACGGAACCCAGGAGTGCCAGTCGTGCCATATGCCGGTCGCGGATGGAAGTGTCATTATCTCAACACGTCCACAAAATGGTTCACTCAGTCCACGCTCACCTTTCCGCCAGCATCAGTTCATCGGTGCCAATACCTATATGCTCAATATCATCAAAAACAACAAGGTAAAACTGGGCGCAATCGCTGACGATACGAGCTTTGATCAAACGATCCAAAATAGCCGTGAACTTTTAAAAGCTGCGGCACATACAGAGATTATAAGACCAGGCTTTGCAGATGGCAAATTGAGTTTCAGTATTAAAATAACAAATCACAGCGGACATAAGTTCCCTACCAGTATCCCGACACGTCGTACATGGCTTCATGTTACTATACAAGATGCAAAAAACACTACTCTTTTTGAATCCGGTGCCTTGGCTGAGGATGGAAGAAAAATCATCGGTGTAGATGATAAAACTATCGGGACCTATGAACCACACCATAAGAAGATCGTTGAGCCTTCTCAGGTCCAGGTCTATGAAGGAATCATGGCAGACACGGAGGATCATCTCACCTATACACTGCTGCACGCTGCGAAATTTTTGAAAGACAACCGTATCCTGCCTAAGGGAATGGATAAAACGGATATAAATCTGCCAGACAATATCAAAACCTATGGAGCTGCGGCTAATGACACTGACTTTATCGGGGGAAGTGATACGGTCGATTATGAAGTAGCGTTGCCTCCAAGCACTAGCTATACGATCACTGTAACCCTCATGTATCAAACACTCTCCTATGGGTTCGCGCAAGATCTCTATCAAGATGATGAACTGCCGGAAGTAGCACTGATGAAATCTATGGATGAGAAGACGGACCTTCATTCTGAAAAGGTCTCAAGTGACCAAAAAGTGGTAAATATCCTTCCTTAATAGGGAGGATATTCTCTTTCATCTGTATTCCAATACTTTGTATACCCCAGAAAAACCAGAACTTCTCTTCGTCAATGATGATCAGTGACACTGTTTCTATACATAGTTTTCCTCTTACACTACACACATACCGTGCTATAGTCACACTATGAAGATCAATATATGTAAAAAATTTCCCAAGATCAAAAAGTTTGAAAAAAAGCTTTCAAAAACTTTTCCGGATGCTTCCGTCAAAGTCAACTCCTGCATCGGAGGATTCTGCAAGAAATGCCGGTCAATGCCGGTTGCCAAGGTGGATGGGGTGAAGGTGAAGGCGAAGAAGATAGGGAAGATCATACACTATATAAAAATGCTCTGATCTTTTATCTCCTGTGCTCAGAGCGTATCACCAGCGGGTAGTGGATACACTCTGCTAATCAATAGGAGGTAGCGATTAAGAGAGGATCTCTTCGATCGTGATATAGTCGCCGACTCTACCGGTCATCTGTTCCACATCCGTATTGACCGGAAGAGTTTTCTTGCCTGGCTGCCATCCTGCTGGACATACTTCACCGGTTTTCTCTGCATGCTGCCATGCTTTGACCTGTCTGAGGAACTCATTGACGTTTCTTCCCACCATCGGTGCCTGTACTTCCTGGGCTACGACAGTTCCTTCAGGGTTGATCAGGAATCTTCCTCTAAGAGCGATCCCCTCCTCTTCGATCATCACGCCAAAAGCTCTGCTCACTCTGCCGGTAGGGTCTGCACCGATCGTAAGCTTAAGCCCTTTCAACAGCGGCTCTGTCTCGACAAATCTTTTGTGAGAGAACTTCGTATCAGTAGAGACTGCAAGGATCTCAACACCCATCTCCTGGAACTCGTCATATTTCGCGTTCATTGCCGCGATCTCTGTAGGACATACGAAAGTAAAGTCTGCCGGGTAAAAACATACCACATACCATTTCCCTGCATAATCCTCGCTTTTCACATTTGTATAGTGACCTGTTTTCGCATCATATGCATCCATTGCAAATTCCGGTGCTTTTCTTAGTACTAAAGATGAACTCATTTTCTTTTCCTTTGTTTCTGTATTTGTATTGTTGTTTTCTTCTGAAACGTTTTGCGTTTCTTCTATCGGTTTTGAACCTGTATCACAAGCCATAATCAATCCTTTCTCTAAAGGATAATAATTATCCTTTGATAAAAATTATTCTATAGTAAATAACCTTAAACTTTTATAAATATATG
>Ga0116197_1000111_pt1 | contig 15461 bp, 8 predicted proteins | sample ZodSprsou2mmetaG_FD_94480 | JGI IMG/M metagenome (GOLD analysis project Ga0116197, IMG submission 94480) | Hot spring sediment microbial communities from Zodletone spring, Oklahoma to study Microbial Dark Matter (Phase II) - Zodletone Spring... ...
ATAAACATCAATGAAGCAATGGTAAAACATCTGGTCGCCGTTGTTTTTTTGTTCCAGGGCCCTATCTTTCTTGCAGGACAGGATTCTTTTTTACACAGCGACAATCACATTGCCGGTGAATTCCTGAGTGAGCGGGATACAGTCAGCGTCATTGATAAAAAAATCGGACAGGATGACCGCAGGAACTATCTGGGTGCGGGTCTTCTGGATCCCCTGTTGTACGGAAATCTGAGATTTATATATGAACGCCGGTTCGGACCCGGATCATTCTCTGTGTGTTTCCCTCTTACGATCGGGATGAATGCAGATTTCCTTCAGGCTTCAGATTTCAGAGAGCGAAATTTAGATTTCAGGACCGGTGCGGGATTCAATTTTTATGTGCCGAGACCCCGCGGACCAAGCTGGCTTATACTGGGAACCGGAATATTCGGAGGAAGATTTCACTGTTTCAGTCATGAAAGCTGGACAAATGAATCGAGAACCTTTCTTGCGCTGAACACCAACTGCTCGATTCATCTCCATCTGAGCAATACATTTATTCTGGCTACAGGCGTGGATGTCAGCCTGCTGGGATATAATTACCTTGGTTACATATATTCGCCTAAGATCTCCATGTTGGGTGCTGCAGCGTTGAGGATTGACCTGCTTTTTAATCTCAAATGATCAGGAGGACCATGAAAAGAAGATCAATAACCCTTTTCATCACGCTCAGACAGGGTTATCCTGCGAAATTTATGGTGTGGCTACTTCTCGCTGCATTCATGAACATGATATCAGGTTGCTACTATTATAAAGTGATTAACAGTAAGGAGGACCCCTCCAGCGTGATCAGTGCACAGCAGGAGATGGAAAAATTCTTCATTCTCCATGTTGACGGGAAGGCATGGGAATTTTCAGACATACATATTGATGGAGCAATTCTTCAGGGCAGGATCAATGACCTGGAGGGCCATCATTACTACGAAACCGCCCGCGAGGATCAGGTAAATCGATACAGGAGAAACATACTGGGGGACGAAGTGATCAATGAGGTACATATTACAGCCTCCGCATATGAATCCCTGAGCGGAAATACGATATCAGTACCTGTGGTGTCCATTCAGAAGATAGAAATATACGATCCCGCAGTCGGAGCCACCATTGCCTCATGGGTTTTTTCAGGTCTGGGAATTGCCGCGCTGGAATATGGGATCATTGCTATCATTATTATGCTGACCAAATCCTCCTGCCCTTTTGTGTATACCTGTGACAGTACAGCATATGAATTCTGCGGGGAAATTTACAGCGGTACGATCTATCCGCCCCTTGAAAGAGATGATTATTTGTATCTGGATGGACTGGTTGATGTTGACGGCCAGTACAGAATTCTCCTGAGAAATGAGGTATATGAAATACAACACACCAACCTGGCAGAATTAATCGTCATCGATCATCCGCAGGGATCTCAGGTGTATATTGATAAACACGGAAGTATTTTCACAGTGTCAGATGAATATTCTCCCGTATCAGCCACAAACCTGGATGGTAAAAACATTCTACCGCAGATCTTGCACAGGGACAGCCTGAGTTATTTTGGAGCGGAACCGGATAAATACCGGGATCCGATCGATGGTGTTATCCTAGAAATTGAACTTCCAGGTGAAATTGATTCGATGAACCTCATTCTCAGGGCCAAGAATTCATTCTGGCTGGATTATGTATTCACAAGATTCCATGAATTATTCGGTTCGAAATATGACAGACACATGGATAAACGGGCAAGATCCGACCGGCAAGAGATGGAGAAAAAAATGCTGGAAAACAAACTGCCAGTTTCAGTTTATATTGAAAATGAAGGTGTCTGGCAATTCCTGGATTATTTCAACATCGCTGGCCCCATGGCGCTGCGTGACGATATTCTTTCTATCTCCCTGCCGGAAAATCATGCGAAAACCATTCGGATCAAACTTGAATACGGGATCTATTTCTGGGAAGTGGACCATGTGGGAATCAATTTTGACGGACCAGGAAATGCGGTCGGCAGGATAATCAGTCTGGAGAGTGCAATAGATGGTTATCACAACGATTCGAAAGACCTGCTCGCAGCGGATGATCATCTTTATTACGTCCAGAGAGAGGTCGGGGAATATGCAGATCTGATCTACAGTGCTCCACCCGCCTCTTTGGGAATGGACCGGTCAGTTTTCCTTCACAGCAAGGGGCATTACAGGATCATCAGGGACCTGGAAGGGAAGCCTGATCTCAGGACTCTCCGGTCCTTGAAAAAAGAAAACGGACTACCTCAGTTCTCACTGGAACTGTTGCAGGAACTGACACCAATGACTAAAAACTGAAGAAAGTTCGAGGACATCATAATCAAAGCCTATGCATGCGCGCTGATGCCGGCTTCTCTCTGCAGCTTATGATGCAGTTTTCTGCCCTCCCTGACGATGATCTCGATAATTTCCTTTATATCTTTTTCTGTTGTTCTGAAATTTACGATACAGCCCCTTAAACAATACACATTCCTGACAAGCGCATTTGACAGGAACACCTCTCCCCCCTGCTGCAGTTCATTCAAAAGTGCTTCATTCAATGTATTCAGGTAGATTTCCCTCTTTTTGACCGCATTCCCAAGATCTGAAGGAACATATCTCAGGGTGGTAATACTCAGGTTCTGGGTGATAGCTTCGAGTTCCGGATGATTGCCGGCCTTCTCAAATAGTAATCTGGACAACCTGATATCATCACCGATCATTTTCATATAACCACTTCGTCCGACCTGCTGCAATGCAAGCCATACCTTCAATGCCCTGAAATTTCGTGAATTCTGAAGACCGTACTCGTAATAATTCAGGACTGGATCCTGATCACTACCGGCAAAGTTGTAATATTCGGGATGAGAACTGAAGGCATCAATCAGATGTCCTGGCTCTTTTACCAGGGTACAGCCGGCTTCAAGCGGACTGTACCACCACTTGTGGGGGTCAAGAGCAATCGAATCAGCATCTTCAAGTCCCTTAAAAAGCATCTTTAATTCAGGGAGAACCGCTGCGGGAACTCCATATGCGCCGTCCACGTGAAACCACAGGTCATATGTTTTACAGATTGAGGAAATACCTTCTAGATCATCTACCACACCAGTGCTGACATCTCCGCCAGCAGCAATAACCATGATCGGCTTTCTGTCATAACTTAAATCATTTTTAATACTCTCCTCCAGGATCCTGATATCCATCTGATTGGCAGTATCTAAAGGTATCCGGCGGAGGGATCTGGTACCCTGGCCAAACAGGGTCACAGCCTTGTCAATCCATGTATGGGTCGCGCTGGAACAGTAGATAACCATTTCCGGCGAAGCGCCTGAAATACCATCCTCCTTGATGTTTCCTGGGGCCTTCGCATTCCTTGCAGTCAAAAATGCAGTAAAGTTGGCCATATTGCCGCCGCTTACCAGGATTCCTCCGTAGTCGGGTGAAACACCGATGAATTCCGCAAGCCACCTGATCGTCTGTTTTTCAATTTCGGTGGCAATGGGACTTAATATTTGTGCCCCCAAATTGGGATTCACCGAAGCCGCCAAAAGATCTGCCAGAGCTCCTATGGGAGCTGCAGAGGAAGTGATATAGCCCATGAATTTCGGATGCCCGTTCAACAGGGAGTGACTGAAAAGCAATTCGCAAGCCTCTGAAAGCAGATCTTCCGCCGGAGTTCCGTTTTCCGGTAATCCTGAACTACCCAGGATTTTTTGTAACTGTGCGGGAGACTCTCCCCGGGTGACAGGCCTTTCACTGATCGTTTTGATGAACTCAGAAATTGCATCAATCAGTTGATAACCAATTTTTTTGAATTCTTCACCGCCGATTTCGATCGGAGTTACCCGATTGTTTTTCATATTTGAAGTATTATTCCCGGCTTTCCTGTAAACCGGAAAATCAATTAACTGTAGCTGGTTGGGGCAGGTGTACGAACGGAGGGCTTATCGTACCATTTCCGAAGACTAACAAGTGATTCGGAAAAAAGTTCAACTTTTTTCGTAACTTGCATAGTATTCAGATACTGAAATAAATCCCTGGTGTTACGAATGAGAATATTCACATGGCCGGTTTGTATACATATCTGCGAACAGGTAAAAGTGGACTCCTTACAACAATTCTGATCACCGTTATATTTTCATTTTTTGAACCCGCTTCCCTTCAGGCAGCTCCTGCCGCCAGAAAATACATCATCACTGCAAGTGCGGGGCCCGGAGGAAGTATCTCCCCTTCCGGCAGCATCCGTGTGGATAAGAATAAAGATCTGACCTTCACCATCACCCCTGATCCGGAATTTGAGGTCCTGGATGTCCTGGTGGACGGCTCATCTATCGGTCCCGTCCCTACATACACATTTGAAAATGTGACGAGCAACCACACCATCAGCGCTTCGTTCATAAAGAAATTGATCAGGGTTCTGGATGTGACCATTCCCGATGAACCCATGAAAATAGGCGACATGGTCCCGGTAACGCTTGCCGTGGAAGATGACGCGGGGGTATCTTATACGCTTTCATCAGGTTCGGTAGGTGGTTACCTCATGGAGGGATTTACCCGCATATCTTCCACCGTCTATCAGTCACATTTCATTGTCTATCAGGGAGGGAACAGCTATGAGGCTTCGGAGGACATTCCGGTATCCGGTGTGGTTATTTCGAACGGTGTGAAGCAAAGCGAACCTTTGAATCTGACGATTTCACAGGGAAATGATCCCATTGATGCAGAAGCACCCGGGGTCCTTAAGATGGAAGTCCCCTCCATCGAGGTGGGTGTCGGAGGAGTGGTCAAAGTGACAATCACCGCTGATGGCTCGGGCTACTCTGCCGGTACCGGAACCGTGGTAAACGGAATCTCCCTTGAATCAACCAGGGTCTCTTTTATGGAACGCTCCATGGGTTTGTACGAGCTATCCTATACCGTCGCAAGCGGGGATAATGATGTGTCACCCGGTACCCTCCAGGCCAGTGTGGTGCTTTTGGATGCGGCCGGGAACCGGAGCGATGCCTATTCACAGCTTGTCCCGAACAGCCTGGAGATATATACGACATTGCCCGAAGCCACACTTTCCGCCGTCCCGGAGATCTGTGAAGGAGATGAAACAGACCTGAGTGTTTATCTGAGCGGAAGGCCTCCCTGGAGCTTCACCCTTGAAGAGGGTAGTACAAGTACAAATTTCGCTGATATAGAGGCGTCAACGTTCAAAATCGAAATTTCCCCCGGTGAGACGACCAGCTACCGGATCAGTTCGGTCACCGATGTGAACGGGGTAGAGAATACAGGCAGCGGAACCATCCAGGTAACCGTGTATGACAGAACCGAGGTGGAGATCATCAACCTGGAGGCCGGTTACTCTGTGAATGCGGAACCGGTCAAACTTGAAGCCAATGTTCCCGGGGGTGAATTCTCCGGTCCGGGAGTGATCAGTTCGACGGGATATTTCTATCCGGAACTGGCCGGAACCGCCGATTCGCCCCACACAATATCCTATAGCTATGTGAATGACAATGGCTGCACCAGTATGACCAGCAAACTTGTTTACGTGTCCGGGGGGGAGGCGGCGATCCTGATCCCGAAAAACGCATTCTGTTCCAGTGACGATCCCTTCAGGGTCAGCGTCATGAATGTAAGCGGGACCACCGGTTCCTTCAGCCTGTTGAACTCCGAAGGGGAATCCGTTGCCGGGCTGACAGATCATGGTGACCGGACAGCAACCATTGATCCGGCATTGCTGAACGCGGGTAGCTATACGATCGAATACCGGTATACAGACGGAACAGCGGTTTCCCTCACGGAATCTTTTTCCGTTGAAATAATAAGTCAACCCGTCATCCTGAACCTGGATGACGGTCCCTATTGCCAGAATGCACCCCCGTTCATCCTGCAGTCCGATCCGGAAGGGATGGTATTTGAAGGTCCCGGTGTTTCAGGGAACATCAGCGACGGATTTATTTTTAATCCGTGGGACGCCGGACCGGGAGATATTGAGATCTTCTGCAACAATGTTTCAGAAAACGGGTGCAGCGCAAGCACGAGTCAAAACGTCCGGGTTCTTTATGTTCCCGAAGTGAAGTTCGGCCTGAGTACTGCATGTATTCCTGAAGGTGGTGAGATCGTATCATTTAATAACCAGACAAGTAATATCTCATCAGTTGAAACCTGGACCTGGGATTTTGATGATCCGGACAGCGGGGAAGAAAACCGGAGCAACCTCCCCGATCCCACCCATTTCTACAGGGAACCGGGCCAGAGAAAGATCAGCCTTACAGCCACCACCTATGATGGGTGTGTAGCCACATATGTACTGGATTCCGTGATCGACAGCAAACCGTTGGCCGATTTCACATGGAGCAACGAATGTTTTAATCCCGGCTCGGAAGTAGCGTTTTTTAACAGGACTGTATACGGTTATGCTGCAGTGGATACCATCCTCTGGACATTCAAAACCTCCGATGGTACTGTGCTTGATGAGGTTGGTCCCGAATTTCCCACCGATACAGTTACTTTTCAATTCAGTACGGCCGGAAGCTACCATGTTGAACTGTATACCACAAATGAAGCTGGCTGTTCGGGTAAGGCCAACCGGGAATTGATCCTGAGACCGGTTATAAAACTGGCAGCAGACGGATATGATGAACGATTCGACCAGTCGGAAGGATCGTGGACCATCCATTCAGAAAATCAGGCGAAAAGCTGGGTCTGGGATATCCCTGATTTTGAAGGGTATACCGGCGAGCCAAATGATAAGGCCTGGTACACCCGGTTGCCAGCCGGAGCCGGGGAATACATGGAGCAATCCTGGATCCAGAGTCCCTGTTTCGATCTTACGGGCATGGACCGGCCCCTGATCCGGCTGGATATCATGCGCAGCTTTGTTCCGCATATGGATGGCGCAGTGCTTCAGTACCGGGATGTGGTGGAGGAGGGATGGAAAACGGTGGGCGAAGACACCCCGGGGATAGAATGGTACGATGCAAACAGTATTTACAATCTTCCAGGGGGAGGGAGTACAGGATGGGGAGCAGTTGTGTTCGATCCGGACACGGGATGGGTGACCGCGGCACATGACCTGGACGAGGTGACAGGAAAATCGGATGTTTCATTCAGGATTGCCATAGCTACCGGCGGGCAAACGTACCTGGGTAACCAGGGTTTCGCAGTTGACAATGTGGTGATCGCGGAACGTATTAAACTTTCTGTTCTGGAACACTTCACGGATTATTCGAACGACAGTTCCAGGATCGCAGATGAGATCATTAACGCTGTTAAGAACAGGCATCCAAAGGATATTATCGACCTGCAGTATCATCTGAGTGAGGGTGGAATGGATCCCATGTACCTGAATAATCCGTATCCTTCCTCCACAAGATCAGTCAATTATGGAGTGCCGGGACTTCCCTACTCCATCCTGAGCGGAGGAGCCTATCCCTATCACCGGTATGATCTTCCCGCTCTCAGGGCAGGTGGTATCGAAGACCATGTACGCACACTCTCCCTTGAAATCCCCGAGTTCGACGTTGACCTCACCGTGGACTGGTCAGAAACAGAATTGGCGGCTCAGACCACGGTTACCTGCAAAACGGACAAGTTTGATGACAATATTCAACTGTACCTGGTCGTTTTTGAGACTTCGGTGTCCGGGTACGCCGGGAACGATGGAAGTCCGTTGTTCAGGAATGTGGTCCTGGACATGCTGCCATCACCAGCAGGTAAATTACTGGGAGACAAATGGGTCCGGGGTAAAAGCGATGTCCGTACCCAGACATGGATTTATGCGCCATATGTAGAAGACATCGATGATCTGGCAGTAGCGGCCTTCGTACAGGACCGGAGCTCGAACCGGGTCCTCCAGGCTGCTGTCGCATATAAAGATCCCATGGTCGACCTTCCAGACCCAACTGCCGAGTACACAAACCTGGCGGTTTATCCCAATCCCGCTGCCACAACGCTTTTTGTTGACCCGGGGTTCGTTCCGGAAAATAACGGGGTCATTGAGCTGGTGGATCTCAGCGGAAAGGTTGTGCTGAAGGAACATGTACCTGCCGGAAACCGGGTGGTCCGGTTGAACATATCCCATCTCAACCGGGGAATCTATCTTCTCCGTTGGATAGACCCGGGTCAGGTCCGCGGAGTGAGCAAGGTTGTAAAGATCCTGCAATGAGTTTTTAAGGCCGATCCGGGACCATTTATTCTTCAGGCACCAGCTCCCTTTCTGCCCTCCCGGCGCAGCGGTCGCAAAGATCGGTGATGCTCTTCAGTTCCCTGGCCTGGGCCACCGTGCCTTCGAAAATTTCATCTGTCCGGTCGGTGTTGATATAGGAACAGTCGGGGTACAGATGGTAGCTTTTCCCGTATTTGGTCCAGTACACATGGTTCGCTCCGGTCAGGGCCTCCACCTCCTGCGTTTGCTGAATGATGTCCTCCTGGGAGACAGGGTTGAATTCCACCCCCAGCAGTCCGGCCACCACCAGCGCCACCACGGCGATGCTGCCCACAAGGCCTTTCTGCTTGCCCGTCAGGTTCTTGTTCGTGAAGATGAGGATCACCAGCGGGAGAAATGCAATGATGCTGATGATCAGTCCGAGCTGATTCTGGATGAAGAACTTCACCTGGTCCTTCTCGGAAGCCGGATCAAGCCTGTTGGCCTTTTTCCAGAGCCAGGAACCGATCACAGCAAAGATCAGGGCCGCCACGATCTGGACAATCAGCAACGTGGTGTTGACCGTTGCTTCCCTCAGGGTGAGGATGGCCCAGATCTCGAAACCGATCGCCACGATCCAGGAGATAACCGCGATGATGCGGAAGGTCCGTGACTTTTTCTTGTTCTCGTCACTGACCGTGTAGGATGCTGACTGCTGACCTGCGGAGGAAGCCGGAGTCTCGCCCCCTTCTACCCTCGTGATCTTTTTGGTGGTTTTTTTTTCTGCCATTTCTTTACTTATTTGATTCGGGTGTCGTTTGGTTTTGACTGTTAACAAATATATGCAATTAATTCTTTTCTATTCGTAGCGAAGCGAGTTGACCGGATTTGCGGATGCTGTCTGGTAAACCCTGAGGATCACCGTGACGGCGGCAATGATAAATGCAAGGAAGGTACTGGACAGAAAGATCAGCGGGTCCAGTTGAACCCGGTCCGGATAATTCTGAAGCCAGTTCTTCATCAGGATATAGCCCAGCGGCCAGGCCACCACCGTGGCATACAGGATCAGCCACCCGTATTCTTTCGACAGGGTGAACAGCACATTCCCGATGGAGGCTCCCATGGCTTTTCGGATCCCCACCTCCTTTGTTCTCTGGACTGCCGATAAGGATGCCAGTCCCAGCAATCCCAGGGACGCGATAAAGATGGCCAGCACGGCGAAGATGCTGAACACAGCTGCCGTTTTTTCCTCGTTGCGATAGAGTGTGGTCAGGTCATCCTCCAGGAAGCTCATCTGGATGGGTTGCTGGTTCACAAATGCATTCCAGGTATCCTCAATATAGGAAAGCGTGGATGCTGGAGCGGTTTCGCTGACCCTGACCGAAAGCAGGTAGGGTGTGAATGCCGCAAACCTGATGACCAGCGGTCTGATATCCTGGTGCAAAGACTGGAAGTGAAAATCCTTCACCACACCGATGATTTGACAGGGCTCACCTGAACCTTCACCCAGGGAAGTGATCAGCCTCCTGTTCAGCGGATCTTCGAATCCGAGTGCTCGGACCGCTGCCTGGTTCAGGATCAGTGCAGAAGAGTCCGTTGGATTGTCCCGGTTGAACCACCTGCCCTCAATGATTTCCAGTTCATAAGTCTCCCCGAAGTACCAGTCCGCCCACATGTTGTTGATGGCATAGGTCTGATCCCTGGAGGCTCCTTCGGGTATGTACGCGTTGTCACCGATCAGTTCCCCGGGTACCGTACTGGAACCGCTGACCCTGAGTACCGCAGGATTCTTCAGCAGCTCCTGAATAAAAGCTTCCATTTGATTTTCAAGAACATAGGCCCTATCGATGACCACCAGGTTTTCCTTGTTGAATCCCAGATCCTTGTTCTGGATGAAATTCATCTGGCGATTCACCACAAGGGTACATATGAACAGTGCGATGGTAATGATGAACTGGAAAGTAACCAGGATGCGTCGCAGGTAGGCCCCCCTGATGCCCCTCATCGCGCCGCTCTTCAATACATCCACCGGTTTGAAGGAGGACAGGAAGAAGGCGGGGTAACTGCCCGAGGCAAATCCGACAAAAACACCGATCAGAAGCAGACCGATCAGAAAAACCGGGCGATCCAGGAAACTGAAGACCAGGTCCTTCCCGGTGAGGGTATTAAAAGAAGGAAGAAACAGCTCCACCAGAGCGATGGCCAACACCAGTGCCAGAATGGTGGTAAGGAATGATTCCGCCAGAAATTGCCAGATCAGACGGGTCTTGCCTGCCCCTGCCACTTTCCGGATCCCTACTTCCCTTGCCCTTCTGGCAGCGCTTGCTGTGGCCAGGTTCATAAAATTGATGGATGCGATGATGATCAGGAAGACAGCAATGATCGAAAAAATGATCACAGAGGTCTTGCTGCCGCCCGGATTGATCTCAAATTGCAGGTCGGATTCCAGGTGGATCTTTTTCAGAGGCTGTAAGAAGTACCCGTACCGGTTGCCTCCGCCCAGGAACTCTTCCATGGTCATGCCCAGCAACTGCTCCAGCTGAGGACCCATGTGCTTCTCCAGCAGGGCAGGGAATCTGGCCTCCAGTATACCCGGATCGGAATCCTCCCTGAGCACCACGTATGTGTAATTGTTGTTCCCCAGCCACTGGTCCATGTCGGCAATGAATATGGAGTTCATGGAGCCCAGGATATTGAACCTGAAATGGGAGTTCGGGGGAAATCCCCTGACCACGCCGGTAACTTCGAAATTCTCTTCCTCCTGCCCCACCTTCAGCAGTTTGCCGACCGGGTCTTCATCCCCGAAATATTTTCTCGCAGTCTCTTCGGTGAGTACCAGAGTATTGGGACGGTTAAGCATCCGGTCGGGGTCTCCCCGGATAACCGGCGCTGTGAACACGTTGAAAAAGGTGGAATCAGCATAATAGAAATTCTCTTCCACGAATACCCTGTCCTCATACCTGACGATGGGATCCCCGTCAAATGTGAATAACCTGGTAAATTCTTCCACTTCAGGAAATTCACTCTTCAGGGTTGCTCCCATGGGGGCGTTTGACAGGGCCGCCTCCATTTCGTTTCCCTGGATCTTGCCACTGATGCATATCCTGTAGATATTCCTGAAATGCTCATTGTGGCGGTCGTAACTCAATTCATCCAGCACGAACAAAAGGATGATGATCGAGCTGGCAATCCCGATTGAAAGACCAAGTACATTGATCAGCGCAGACCCTTTGTTTCGCCAGATGTTGCGCAGTGCGACCGACAGATAGTTTCTCAGCATGATAGCTCTGTTTTGAACGGGCTATCTATTTCAGGCAGGTGGTTAATCTGGATTTGTTTTCTATATTGGATCAAATTTATAACAAATTACGGTGATGAAAAATATCTTTTGTCTTTTCCCGGCAGGAACACTGCTGTCCATTTTTCTGTTATCAACCGGTGCGGTCGATACCCGGGCATGTACGATCATTGCTGTGGGCAAGAACGCTTCGGCGGACGGATCGGTGATCATTTCCCACACCGATTGCGGTGCCGATAACCGGATCAGGGTGGTTCGGGGAAGCAACTTCGGTGAAGGAGAAATGGCCCCGGTCTACTGGGGTATCCAGGATATTCACCGTCCGCTGGACGATTTCGGGGAGGTGATCGGGTATATTCCACAGGTGAAACGAACCTTTTCTTATTTCCACTCCGCCTATCCCCATATGAACGAGCACCAGCTTGCCATTGCCGAGAGCACCACCAGCCAGCGCGAAGAACTGAGGATCAACATGGACGAATGCAAACAGATCATCACGGTGGAACAGGCGCAGGCCTTTGCCCTTCAGCGTTACACCTCGGCCCGGGATGCCACCGCTTTTATCGGAAGCCTCATGAGCAGATACGGTTTCCTTCCCTCCTGCCAGGGGGAATCGGAAACCCTGGTGATCGGCGATACCGGAGAGGTCTGGATCTTCGAGGTTTTCAGCGTGGGACCCGGCTGGGATCCCGAAAGCGGTAAGCCCGGAGCCATCTGGGTGGCACAGCGGGTACCGGACGACCATGCCCTGGTCGTGGCCAACTGGGCCATTATCAAGGAGGTAAATCCTGCCGACACCGTGAACTTCATGGTATCCTCGAACTATATGCAATTTGCCATCGACAAAGGCTGGTATGATCCCAGCGGAAGCGAGCCATTCATCTGGCAGGATGTGTACGCACCCCTCCCCAGGGAATGGGCCACCAGCAGGTTGTGGCTTTTTTACAGTACCTGGGCATCCGGTTACCGGGACTGGCCCAGAAGGAGCCTGGAAGATGGTCACATGATGGGGTATAACCAGTATATCCAATATGTGGAACCCCTCTCCATCTATCCCACCTCCGTACGCCCGGAAAAGAAACTCTCTGTCAGAGACGTAATGGCATTTCAGCGGTCCACCTTTGAAGGGACCATCTACGACAAGACCGAGGACTATGACTGGTACGTGCCTGACGGCAAAGGCGGGATGAAGAAAAGCCCGCTGGCCACCCCGTTCCCCACGAGGGACATGCGGGAACTGCTGGATATCAACAACCGCCGCAATGTGGCCAGGCCCATGGGATACTACGGGATGATCGCCCAGTTGCGCGGCTGGCTCCCCGATCCCATCGGAGGGATCTACTGGGTTTTTCTGGACAATGCCTACACCAGTCCCTATGTGCCTATCTATGCAGGTACACAGGAGATCGCCGAATGTTACAGGAATTACGATCCGACCACATACAGCAGCCAGTCTGCCTGCTGGGCCATTGATTTCGTGGACAACCTCCTGTACCTGAAATGGCAGGAAGCCATCAGGGATGTGTGGGAGGTCAGGGATCCCTATGAGGAAAAGCTGTTCACCGAGCGTGATCAGATTGACGCGGAAGCCCTTGCCCTGTATCAGGAGAAACCCGAAAGGGCATTGAAGTACCTGACCACATACACAACTGACTGCATGGAAGAGGTCCTGCGAATGTACAACGACCTGCATGACAGACTGATCGTAAAATACAGCAACAGCAGGTAAGCCGGCTCAGCGGTCTTCGTTTGATCGTTGGAAGCCGGTGGTTATTTTTTCCCGCTGATGGACCCTCTGCCTGTTCTCGGTCCACATGTGCAGCAGGTTTGACAGCAGAATGATCAGGGAGACGATCCCGGCAAGCGCGAACACATAGGTGAGCAGATCACCGAAGGGCACCAGGTAGTATAAAGCGATGACCATCAGGGTGGACCACACACCCATGCACCAGGGACATGTGATGATGGAACTGATTGTGCCCACCAGGTAATAATCCTGCTTGGCCCTGACCAGATCCCTGGCATATTTGAAGATCTTTTCGAAAACCAGGATGCGTGTCACCCGGAAGGAAGCCAGGAGGATCACCACGGCTTCCCGGAAAGTCATCTCCTGTATCTCAATTCCCTGCTTCTCCAGCAGGAACCCAACCAGCACGGCCAATCCCAGGAAGACGAATGCAGACCAGAAATTCCATGCCTGGTGTTTGCGTTCATTCATTGCGGTTGCGATTTAGGGCAAATATATGAAACATACGCGCAATTCATTTATTTTAACATACTTGGTTTGAATTATGGTTGCGCTCCACTGGGGGATTCGTTAACTTTTCGCTAATTTTGAGGCAGGACCTTAAAACCGGCAAACATTAATGACCCTCTACAAGAAATTCCCGATCTCAGCAGCGGTCCTGATCACTGTATCATGCTTTTCGATGTATATGGCTGCGCAGGACCTTCCCCGGGCGGTAAACAGACAACCTGCAGTGGCCGGCTCCTTTTACCCTGCTGACAAAGAGACGCTGCTCGCCACACTGAAACAACTGTTCGAGGAGGCGCCCGCCACCCATCTGGAAGGAAAGGTCCGGCAGCTGATTGTGCCCCATGCCGGTTACGCTTATTCGGGAGTGGTGGCCGCCGCAGGTTACAAAAGCATCCCCCGTAATGCTTCCTACAAGAACATCTTTATCATCGCATCCTCGCACAGGGAACAGTTCGAAGGTGTTTCAGTGTATTCCGTCGGCAATTATCTGACACCCCTCGGGGAGGCCAGGGTGAACAGGGAAATCGCCACGGCGCTGATTGAGGGAAACAGGCATATTTTTTACTATGAAAAGGCACACAACAGGGAGCACAGCATCGAAATACAGGTCCCGTTCATCCAGTATCACTTTGAAAAACCCCCTCCCCTGGTACCCATCGTGATCGGCTCCTCCTCCCTGTCCGTTGCCCGGGAACTGGCCCTTGCCCTGCTTCCTTACTTCAATGATGATAATCTTTTCATTGTCAGCTCCGATTTTTCCCATTACCCATCCTACGGGGACGCAACGTACATTGACGAGTTAACGGCGGAACCGATCCTGAAAAATGATCCCGAAGATTTTTATAACACCATTCGAAAGAACAGCAGCGAGTCCATCCCGAACCTGGTCACCCCCTGCTGCAGCTGGAACGCCATCCTCACCCTGCTGTACATGTCGCAACGGAGCAATGACATCCGGATGACCCCGGTCCTCTACCGCAATTCCGGAGATGCAGGTATCGGGGATAAAAGCCGGGTGGTCGGATATTGGGCAATTGCCGGTCACCGCCTGCAGCAGGTCGGGCAGGTTTTTAATTTAGGGGATAAAGAAAAGCAGCTGCTTGTTGAAATTGCGCGAAACACGCTTGAATCGTTTATCAATCAGAGGGAAATCCCGGCGGTGGATCCGTCCCAGCTGCCCGGATCACTTAAGCAGACCGCGGGCGCATTCGTAAGCCTTTATGCAGGTGGACGGCTCAGGGGTTGCATCGGCAACTTTTTTTCGTCCGTTCCCCTCTATCTGCTCGTACAGGAAATGACCGTTGCATCGGCCACCCGGGACCACCGCTTCGCTCCGGTCGAACCATCTGAGCTTGAATACATCGACATCCAGATCTCAGTGTTGTCCCCCCTGCGGAAGATCAACGGCATCGACGAGTTTGAGCTGGGGAAACACGGGATCTACATGACCAGGAACGGACGGTCAGGCACCTTCCTTCCCCAGGTCGCGTCGGAAACTGGCTGGAATGCGGAGGAGTTTTTCGGACACTGTGCCCGGGAGAAGGCCGGGATCGGCTGGGAAGGCTGGAAAGAGGCGGATTTGTATGTTTACGAGGCTGTGGTATTCGGGGAGGAAAAGATCCAATGAACCAGGGACCCTATCATCTCATATCCATCGGCATCCTGCTCACCGTTTTTTACCTGCTGAGCCTGCTGGCAGTAAGGATGAAACTGGTGACAGGAACCGGCCACAGGAGATTCTGGAATACACTGCTG
>Ga0116197_1000112_pt1 | contig 15162 bp, 15 predicted proteins | sample ZodSprsou2mmetaG_FD_94480 | JGI IMG/M metagenome (GOLD analysis project Ga0116197, IMG submission 94480) | Hot spring sediment microbial communities from Zodletone spring, Oklahoma to study Microbial Dark Matter (Phase II) - Zodletone Spring... ...
CTGGACAGGCGTCCCTGCTCGATCACGGGCGGGGGAGGCAGATCCACCGCTGGCCCCGCCCAGGCGGGCAACCACGCGCCGACGATCAGCGCGAGCGCGATCCCAACCGAGCGCCTCCCGGCGAGACGCCTCTCCTGCCAGACTTCGTCTCGCGGCCTGACCATCGCCTTGCCTCCTCGTCCATGAACGCGACGTCGCCGACCGCGACGACGATCAGGATTGTTGCTTCTTGAACTTGAAGAAGTTCATGCCGGGCTCGCGGTACGCCCCCGAGGCGACGAATTTCATCAGCAACAGAAACTCCTCGGCAGACTGCGTCGGGCCGGTATAGCGCAGCGCGGGCTCGCCCTCGGTATCGAAGAAGATCATCACCGGCGTAGCGCGCACGCGGTACTGGCCGAAGGCGAAGTCCTTCTCCTTGATCTGTTCGCCATCGGGCGCCGTCATCAACGTATCGCCCTCGATGTCGATGCTGACCGTGACGAAGTGTTCCTTGATGTAGGCCTGGACCTCGGGGTCGGTGAACACCTGGGTCTTCATCCGGTGACAGAAGGGGCAATCGTCCATCTCGAAGAAGGCGAAAACGCCCGCCTTGCCCGACTCGCGGGCCGCATCGATATCGGCGGGCAGGTCCTTGAACGGGTCGTCCCAGAATCCGTCTAGCTCCTTGGCCATGCCCGGGGCGGTCGCCGCGATCGCCAGCACGAGAAGGCCGGCCAGCCAGACGAATCGGGGCCGAAATGCAGACAAGCGAATCATGGAACGTCCCTCGTGTCGCGCGAGCCCCGACGGGTAAAGGCTCAAAGATGTACTAAACCAGATGAATAACTGACAGTCTAGCTTGGCTATGAATTTGCCTGGCGTCGTCCACCGCCCTGCCATGGCATCCCCGGGTGCCGGACGGGGCACGTCGATCACGCGAACACCAAACTGATGAGCCTTGGCCCATCGGGCCGACAACTCTTGGCGCCCCCTCCCACGGGCTTGCCGGGGAACCCCGCACGATGTGAGAGCATCTCAGCACAACTCCCACTCGAGACGCCGTCAAGGTCGGCGACGCTTCCGTTGGCATCGTCACTGAGTGACCACCGAAATCGCCCCCCTCACCGCGAGGTTATTGCTAAACTGAGCCGGCGACAAGTCGGATCGACTGACTTGATCGACCCTCGGTCGCGACACCCGAACCCGGACCAGCGCGTGGACATTCTGATCCTCTACTACAGCCGCAGCGGCAACACGAAAGCCTTGGCCCGACAGGCTGCGCGTGGCGTCGAGCAAATCGAGGGCGTGACCGCCCGTTTGCGGCGAATTCCCTGCCCGGACGGTGATCAGCCCGCAGACGAGGATCCGGAGGTGAGCATCGAGGATCTGCGCGAATGCCGCGGCCTGCTCCTGGGCAGCCCGACCTACTTCGGCGGCATGGCCTCCGCGGTCAAGCGCTTCCTCGAGGACAGCAGCGGGCTCTGGTTTCGCGGCGAACTCACCGGGCATCCCGCCGGGGTGTTCACGTCGACCGGATCGATGCACGGCGGCCAGGAAACCACCTTGCTGTCGATGATCGTGCCCCTGATCCACCATGGCATGCTGATCACCGGCATTCCCTATCAGGAGCCGGCCCTCGTCCACACCCAGACCGGCGGCACGCCATACGGCGCCAGCCACACCGCCAACGATCATCCGCAGCTAAGCCGCGACGAACGAGAACTCGCGCGCGCCCTCGGCGCCCGGGTCGCGGAAATCGCGAGAAAACTCGCCTGATGCGCCGTCGCACCACACTCGACGGGCTGCCACTCTGGCCACTGCGCGCAATGGCGCTGTGTTTCACCGCGATCATCGCCGGCTACCTGATGATCACCCTCGGTGGCGATGCCGACATCCGTCCCGCCACGGCCACTACCGTGCTGTTGTTGCTCCCGGCCGTCGCCGTCCTGCCCGGATTGTGGCAGGGTCACTACAAGACCATGGTCTGGGCGGCACTGCTCGCACTGTTCTACCTCCTGGTATCGAGCACCGACGCCTGGACCGTGCCGGCCGACCGTGGCTGGCATCTCATGGTCGCGATCGCGGCGATCACGGGCTTCCTGCTTGCCTGGGGACACAGCATCCGGCGCCGTCGAACACTCAAGCGCCGGGCGCGCGAGGGCGCCACGCCAAAGCCCCGTTCCCGCCACGCCTCAACGACCGCAACCAAAGAGGACCCGCGATGATCGAGAAGTGTCTTTTCCCAGCCGCCGGCTACGGCACCCGCTTTCTGCCGGCCACCAAGATCATGCCCAAGGAAATGCTGCCGATCCTCGACCGTCCGCTGATCCAGTACGGCGTCGAGGAAGCCCTCGAGGCCGGCATGAACAAGATCGCGATGGTGACGGGACGCGGCAAGCGCGCACTCGCGGATCACTTCGACGTGAACTACGAGCTCGAGCACCAGATCCGCGGCACCAAGAAGGAAGCCATGCTCGCCTCGATCGATCGACTGATCGAGAACTGCTCGTTCTCCTACACCCGCCAGGTCGAGATGCTGGGTCTAGGCCACGCGATCCTCACCGGCGAGCTGCTCGTCGGCCGAGAACCGTTCGGCGTGATCCTCGCCGATGACCTCTGCGTGGGCTCGCCGATCGGGATCATGGCGCAGATGGCCACCATCTACGAGCGCCACAAGTGCTCGGTCATTGCCGTCGAGGAGGTGCCGGAACAGGACATCCACAAATACGGCGTGATCGGTGGCACTCCGATCGACGACGACGTGATCCAGGTCCACGAGATGGTGGAAAAACCCAGTGCCGACGAGGCCCCGGGCAATCTCGCCATCATCGGCCGCTACATTCTGACCCCGGATATTTTCGACATCCTGCGGCATACCCCACCGGGCACCGGCGGCGAGATCCAGATCACCGACGCCTTGCGCGAACAGGCCGAACAAGGCAAGGTGGTCGCATATCGGTTCAAGGGGCGGCGCTTCGACTGCGGCAGTCCGTCTGGTTTTGTCGCCGCCACCAACCATTTCTATCATCTCAGCACGCGTTAGGCATCCGCCCTCTCGTGCGGGGTCTCGGCGCCAGCCTTCTGTCGCAGGCAGGCCCGGCAGACGACCCCACATTCACAGCCGTCTATTTGAGGCACATGCATGCAAGTTCAAAACGATCACGTCGTGTCCATCGACTACACCTTGAAAAACGATGCCGGTGAAGTGATGGACACCTCCGAGCAGAACGGCCCGCTGGCCTACCTGCACGGCCACCAGAACATCATTCCGGGCCTGGAAAAGGCGCTGGACGACAAGTCGGTCGGCGACTCGCTGACGGTGGCCATCGAGCCGGCCGAGGCCTACGGCGAGCGCGACGAGAACATGATCCAGACCGTACCGCGCTCGATGTTCGAGGGCGTCGACGAGATCGAGCCGGGCATGCGTTTCCAGGCCCAGACCCAAGGTGGCGTGACCGTGGTGACTGTCAAGGACGTCAACGCTGACGAAATCACGCTGGACGGCAACCACGAATTGGCGGGCGAGACACTGCACTTCGACGTCGAAGTCAAGGAGGTGAGGCCGGCCTCCGAGGAAGAAATCCAGCATGGCCACGTGCACGGTCCGGACGGCCACGAACACTGAGCCGAGCCCATCCTCCCCTCAGCACCTGGTAACGCAACCCTGCAGGAATGGCTGGTGTCTGACGCGGGATCGCCAATAGCCCGGATGCAAGACACGGCGCTATAAATGGCCATCGCCGTTTGCAAGCGCCGAACCCGCTCGGAGCGAGCCGCTCCGAGGCCGGGCTTCACCGGCGAAACCCGCGCCGCGGCAGCATGGGCCCTTGGCGACCTATGCGGACGAGACTCAGGGATTTGATGGCGAGGCACGAGACCGTTCGACGGGCCCGAGTGATGAACTCGGGCCCGTTTTCGATTCAACGCAGTTAAAAAACGAACGACCCCGCCAGCCGGAGGCACCATCGGTTCGTGCGGAGACGCCCTGAGCTGCCGTCAGAGACGACCCAGGCTGTCCTCGGGTCGTCCTCGGGCCGTCCGTCCGTTTTCGATTGGTGCGATGACTCCCGAGGATCAGGCGAACAGATCGACCACGCCCTGACCGTGGACCCATTCGCCTGCGTCCCCGCTATCGGCTGACGTGCCCGCCGATGCCATGGCTTTGCCGGTCAGACCGCCTCGGTCGCCGGATTGATCACCATCGGTATTCGCCGATTCTTGACCGAACCCCCCTTGGTCAGCGAGGGATATGTCTACCTCGCTATGCGCCAGGCCGGATTCCTGCAACCACTCCCTGAGCCGCGGCAGGTGCTGTTCGAGCAAGCCGTGCGTGACCGCGTTGGTAGCCGTCAGGGCGATCCGGGTCTCGTCGCCCTGAGTCTCGATCGAGATCTTCAGCGGACCGAGATCGGCAGGACGCAATTCGATATTGGCCCGCGACATGCCCTTGCCGACCATCCACTGCACCTGCTGGCCCAACTGGACCGGCAGTTGTGGATTGGGCGATGGCGTGGCTGACTGCCCGGTAAATATACTTCCACCGCTTTGCCCCGAGCTCAGCGACGAGGAACCGCCAGCGGCATGACTCAACCCGGCATAAGACATCATCGTCTCGCTCGAGGCGTCCGCCGACAGCGCGGAAAGCCCGCCCAATGCGGACCAATGCGTTGGCGTCAGGCGCTCACCTCGAGACACGTTGGGCAACTCGCGACCGGCCAACCCGAGCGCGGCCGTCACCGGTCCACCACTCCAATCGGCCTCATCGCTCGCCGACGTCGACCCTGCCGGTGCGGGCGACACGGCGGCCGAGCGACCCGAGGCTTGCTGTCCGCCACCGGCCATCCGCGAGACCCATTCCGCCCAGGGGGGTGACCCCGCGCCGGCACGAGCCATGCGAGCCATGGGGGCGTCGGACGATCGCACCGTCTCGACGCGTGCCATCAACTGTTCAAGCGCTTGCAACTGGCCCATCAACCCCGGCAATAACTCATCGGGCGACGACTCATCGGTAGCTCGCTCCCCGCCCGGCATCGTTGCGCGCAGGGCAACCAGACGATCGCGCAAGGCCTCGACCGCGCCCTCGACCCGGGACTTTGCCCCGCCCTCCAGCGCTTGACGCCAGTCAGCCAGCGCTTCGGCCAACCCGGCCACCTCGCCTGCAAGGGAATCCTCGGCCATCGCCTCGGGGTCGCCAACCGACGCCGCCGGGACACGCGCATCCTGTCCCAGCATCTCGCGCAGTGCCGAGAGTGTCTCGATGATGGGGGCCGGGGTATCCCGCGTCACCCCGGCCTCCCCCGTACCTCGGGTCGACCCGCCGTCGATGGGTTCGCGCGGCCCCTCCTGGGTAAGCCGCTGGCGCAGACGGAGCAATTCCTGGTCGAGCGCGTCGAGCGCGGACCGGAGCTGGCCGGATCTCGCCGCCTCCCCCCCGGCGGGCGATGCCGGCCCTTGGCCGGCTTGGCCCGCCTGGCTCGGATGGAGGATCTTTCCATGGATCTGGCTGCCATTTCGTGCTTCGTCCCGGCCTTCGTGGAAACGACCCTGTGCCGAGGCCATCATCCGGGCGAACTCCTGTCCCGCCGCACCGCCAGGGCGTGCGCCGATCCGACCACTCTGGCCCTCGACGCCGGCGACAAGCCGACCGATCCCGTCCAATCCACCCTTCTCGTTGCCAATCTGGCTCATCGCCATCCTCCCGATCCCCCGCCTGACGCCGTGTTCGATGCGCCGTGCTGATCCATGACCCGTTGTTCACCACGCTCCTCGCGACGGTTGATCGAATCCCGATAGCGCTGGCTCAAGCGGTCGACGGACTCGGTCCGGGTGCGCGCCTCGCGCGCCTCGGTCGCCCGCTGGGCCAGCTTCTGCTCGAGCTCGTCGACCACGCGGCGCTGGTGCTCGATTGTTTCCTCGATCCGCCCCATGAACTGACGGTAGTTCTGCAGCGCGAAGGCCCGATTCCGGCCTTGTGCGGCAAAACCGATGTTGCTGGTGTACTCGCGGAAATACCCTTCCAGGTCCGCCAGGCGTTGTCGCTGAGCGTCGAGTTCGCGCTGGGCCTCGCGGCGCTGCCGGCTGGCAAGGTCGGCCTGATGGCCCATCACCCGTCCGGCGTTGCCGAGGGACTTGAGTCGCTGTGTATCACCCATGATCATTCACTCCGCTCACGACGAGTGCAGCAGGTCGACCAGCGCATCGATGCTGGTCGCCATGTCGGCGGGCTCGTCCATCGATTGCGAGAGGAAGGCCTCGAGGTCCGGCTGGATGTCGATGACCCGATCGAGCCGCACGTCCTGACCGCGCCGGTAGGCGCCGACCGCGATCAGGTCGCGGTTCTCCCGATAGGTGGCAGCCAGTTCCTTGAAGCGCCGCATCAAGGATAGGTGATCCGGATCAACGAGCTTGGGCATCAGCCGCGAGATCGAGGCCTCGACGTCGATCGCCGGGAACCTGCCGCGCTCGGCGATCTCCCGCGAGAGCACGATATGCCCGTCGAGGATCGCCCGCGCGGCGTCAGCCACCGGGTCGTTCAGGTCGTCACCCTCGACCAGCACGGTGTAGAAGGCGGTCAGACTGCCGTCGCGATTCTCGCTATTGCCGGCGACCGAGGGCGGGTAGCCCTTGGTCGCCGGCGGCTCACCGATCGCCAGTCCGATCTCCCGCTGCGCCTGCGCGTAGCGGGTCAACGAGTCCATCAGCAGCAGCACGTCGAAACCCTGGTCGCGAAAATGCTCGGCGATCGAGCTGGCCAGATTCGCCCCGTGCAGACGCATCAAGGCGGAGCTGTCGGCGGGGGCGGCGACCACGACCGCACGCGCTCGCGCCTCGTCGTCCAGGATCTCGCTGACGAACTCGGCAACCTCTCGGCCACGCTCGCCCACCAGACCGACCACGATGATCTGTGCGTGGGTGTAGCGCGTCATCATGCCCAAAAGCACGCTCTTGCCCACGCCCGAGCCGGCAAAGATGCCCATGCGCTGGCCCCGTCCGACCGTCATCAGGGCATTGATCGCTCGCACGCCGACATCCAGCGGCTCGGTGATCTCGCGGCGCTTCAAGGGGTTGATCGGCCGGCCATGCAGGTTCACCGAGGCATCCCCGGTCAGGCGTTCGCCGTCGTCGAGCGGCCGACCGCGGGCATCGAGCACCCGACCGAGTAGTTGTTCGCCCATCGGCACGCGGCTGGCCGCGCCGAGGTTCCTGACCCGGCAGCCCGGTCCGACGCCCTGGGTGGTCTCCAGCGGCATCAGGTAGGTCGCCTCCTCGGCAAAGCCCACCACCTCGGCCTCGAAGCGCCGCCCCTGCGGGTCGGTCACCTCGCATTGATCGCCGATCAGCGCCGAGAGACCCCGGGCCTCCAGCGCCAGGCCCACCACGCGAACGATGCGGCCTTCGGAGGCCGGTGCTGGCGCATCAGCACGGGCGGTCGTGCCCATCAGGCGCCGCGCCCAGTTCAGCGAGACGTCGGCCGTGGGATCGCGAAGGCCGGGATCAGTCATTGTCACGCGCTGCCGATTGCGAGGCATCGCCTGCGGATGTCGACTGGTCACTGGCAACCGGATCGGTGTCCGGCCGATGCCCTCGGGCTGGCGCGGCACCCTTTGCTGCCACCGGGGTTTCGGCGGTCGCCTCCGGTTGGTCATTTTCCGATGGTTCCATTTCCGATGGCGTCGCGACCGCTTCCGGAATCGGTTGGTCCGGGCCGGGGTAGACCCGACCGATCAGATGATCAAGCGTGGCCGCCCAGCGATTGGCCAGACTGGCATCCACCCGGGCATCGCCCGACTCGACGATCACGCCGCCGGCACGGATGCTGGCATCGGCCCGCAGGTCGAGGCGCTCGAAGCGGGGATCGTCGATCAGTTCGCGCAGGGCCGACTCGTCTGGCGGTGCGCAGCGCAACGTCACCGCTCGAACCGATACCGGCAGAGCCGTCAGTGCCTCACGGGCAATCGAGGGCAAGCCACTGTTATCGGCCCGAACTTCGCGGGCCAGCATGACTCGGGCAATCTGGGTGGCCAGGGCCGTGAGTTGTTCGGTGACCTCGTCATCGAGCAGCGCCAATGGCCGCTCAAGGTGCGAGAGCCAGCCACGCAACCGGTTCTCGAGGCCTTCGATCTCCTCGCGGGCTGCGGCCATTCCCTCCTGGTAACCGGCATCGCGACCTCGCACCAGGCCCGCCTCGTACCCGCGGTGCTCGGCCTCCTCGCGCAGCGCGGCCAACTCCTCGACGGTGGCAGCATCCGCATCCGGAACCTCCGGCTCGGGAGACGCCGCGAAGTCCGGCAGTTCCCAGGCATCCACCAGCGCCTGCCAGTCCTCGGGGGCAAGAGGGCGGGTGAGCAGGCTATCGTCGTTAGACGAACTCATCGCCACCACCACCCAGGGAAATCTTGCCGTCTTCGGACAACTGTCGGGCGACCTGCAGGATTTCCTTCTGCGCCGCCTCGACGTCAGCGAGTCGCGTCGGCCCGAGGGTGTCGAGATCGTCGCGCATCATCTCGGCGGCACGCCGCGACATGTTGCCGAAGATCTTTTCCTTGAGTTCGGAGTCCGCACCCTTCATGGCCAGCAACAGCTTGTCGGCGGGCACCTCGCGCAACAATACCTGCAGGCTGCGATCCTCGACGTCGACCAGGTTGGCAAAGACGAACATCAGGTCCTCGATCTGGGTACCCAGATCCTCGTCGGTTTCCTTCACCCGTCCCATCAGCTCCTCCTCGACGCTGGATTCGAGGAAGTTCATGATGCCTGCGGCGATCTTCACGCCACCGACCTTGGACGACTTGCCACCCTGGGTGCCGGAGGCTTGACGTTCCATGATGTCGTCGAGCTCTTCGAGGGCCTGCGGCGAGACCCCCTCGAGGTGCGCGATCCGCAGCACGATATCGGTGCGGGTGTTCTCGGGGAGCATCTGCAGGATCTCGGCGGACTGGTCGCTTTCGAGGTGCGAGAGCACGATGGCGATGATCTGCGGATGCTCGTAGCGGATGATCTCGGCGATCGAGCGCGCGTCCATCCATTTGAGGAACTCGAGGTTGCGCCGGTTGCCCTGCGAGGAGATCCGTTCGAGCAGACCAGACGCCCGCTCCTCGCCCAGCGCACGGTTGAGCACGTTACGGATGTAGTCGTTCGAGCCCAGAGCCAGGCCGGTCTGATTCTCGAGGTCGTCGGAGAACTCGTCGAGCGCCGCCTGAATCTGCGGGCGGGTGACGTTCTTGAGCACGGCCATGGCCTGACCGATCTTCTGCACCTCGCGCGGGTCGAGCTGGCCGAAGACGTGTGCGGCGGACTCCTCTCCGAGCGCCATCATCAGGATCGCCGCTTTTTCCGGCCCCTTCAGGCCGATCAACGGACTTTCCTTGGGCAGGTTGGTTTCAGGTGCCTGGGCCATGGGCGATCAGTTCTCCTCGTGGGTCCACTGCTTGATCACGGCGGCGACCGCCTTGGGATCGTGGCTGACGCTCTTGCGCAGTTGGCGCAGCTTGTCGGTGTAGCTCGCGTTGCCGATCAGTTCCGGGACATTGGACAAGTCGTCCTCGTCACGTTCTTGGGGCGTATCGGCACGGCGATCCTCGGGATACGCCGCCGGCATCGGGTACTGCTGGCCGGTCGTGCCCGGTTCGGCGTTTTCGGGGGTGGGCAGGCTCCGTTCACGACGACTGTCCGCAAGCATCTTCAACAACGGGCGCGCGACCAACAGGAACACCAGCAGCATGGCGAGGCCGAGGCCGGCGTTCTTCAGTGTCGTCCAGAACCAGCCCTGTTCCCAGACGGGCGTGCTGACCGGCTCGATTTCCTGGTTGACGAACGGGAAGCTGCGCAGCGTGACCTGGTCGCCTCGGGCCTCGTCGATCCCCACGGCCTGTGCCACCAGGGCACGCATCTGCTCGAGTCGCTCGGTACGGGCCTCGGCGGCCGCCTGGGCTGCCTGGGCGGCCTGGTTGTCAGCGGGCGCCGCCGCGTCACCGGTCGCGTTCTCGTCGAGCAGGACAGCTACGTTGAGTTTCTCGATCTGACCGCTGGCGAACTGGGTGTGCTGGATCTGGCGATCGACGTTGTAGTTGCGCGTCTCGCTGCGATCGCTGTCCACCGGCGTCTGCACCAGGTTCTGGAATTCCTCGACCGTCAGATCCTGCGGCGGCACCAGCCCCGCATCCGCCGCGCCCTGGTCGACCGCCCCGCCACCCGGGGGCTGGTTGGCGATCGCACCGGGCATGCCCCCCATGCGCTCGCTACCTCCCAACGACTGGACGTTCTCGCTGATCTGCTCGCTCAGCAGCACACCCTCCTTCGGCCCGTAGGTCTGGCTGGTGCCCTCACGGCGCGAGAAGTCGATATCCGCGGACACCTGGGCGCGCACGCGGTCGGCCCCCACGATCGGCGCGAGCAACGATTCGATCCGACGCGCGTAAGCCTGTTCAAGGTTCTGACGGTACTGGAACTGTCGACTGGTCAATCCCATGCCGGCGGCGTCTTCGGCCTCGCCAGTCAGCAGATTGCCACTCTGGTCGACCACGCTGACGTTGTCCGGTGACAAGTCGTTGATGCTCGACGCGACCAGGTGGACGATGCCGTTGACCTGGCCGCGGCTCAGCCCGCTGCCGCCCTCGACGTCGACCACTACCGAGGCCGTCGGCGTCTTCCGGTCGCGCACGAACACGGACTTCTCCGGCTGGGCGATGTGCACGCGGGCCGCTCGTACCGAGCCGATGGTCTGGATCGAACGGGCCAGCTCGGTCTCGATCGCGCGGCGGTAGCGCGCCTGCTCGATGAACTGGCTGGTGCCGAGCGACTGGTCCGTATTGAGCATTTCCAGACCCGTGCCATCACCCCCCGGCAACCCCTGCTGGGCCATGAGCATCCGGACTTCCGGCAGGCGGTCGGCGGCTACCCGAACCGAACCGTCGGCCGTCAATTCGTAGGGCTCACCGGCGGCCTTGAGGGCATCGACCACCTCGGCGGACGCCTTGGCATCCAGCGACGGGTACAGCGACACCATCGACTTGCCGCCCCCCCAGAGAAAGAACCCCACCATGAAGGAAATCACCGCCGCGAGTGCGATCAGCAAAAGCAACTGCCGGAAACTTGACGACTGGGTGAAGGCGTCCATCTGCCGAATCCAGCGCGGATTCTCGGTACCGGAGCCGGCCGGGGTGGTGGTGATTGCAGATCCTTGGGCCATGGAGTCAGGTCCGTATCAAGCGAAAGCGGTAAACGGGAGGGGTGCGTCGCGTCACAGCGGCATGTTCATGACCTTCTCGTAGGCCTGGACCAGCCGGTTTCGCACCTGCAGGGTCGCCTCGAAGGCTACGGACGATCGTTGAGAGGCCACCATGACCTCGGTCAGGGTCACGTCGTCATCTCCGGCCTGGAGTCGGTTTTTGAGATCGCCGGCGAGCTGCTGCGATTCGTTGACCTGGCCGACCGCCTGGGTCAGCGCGTCGGCGAACGAGGTTCGCTCCGCCTCGGCCACGCCCTGCGTCGCCGGATTGACGACCTCGGTGGGCCGCTGGGTAGCCGCGCTGCGCAGCTGCTGCATCTGGGAAAGGACCTGGTCGACGGACATGCCGTTGCCGCTCATGGATCCACCTCGTTGACTGTCGCGAATTGACCTGCTCGACCTCTAGCAGGACGCGTGCCAGTTCACTCGGAGGAGGATACGGTTCCGCCGACCTGATACTTGCGCATCTTTTCCACCAGGGTGGTCCGTCGGATGCCGAGCAGGCGGGCCGCGCGGGCGACCACCGCATCCGCCTGCGTGAGCGCGGCCCGAATCCAGGCCTGCTCGATGGCCTCCAGCTGCGCCTTGAGGGAGATGCCCTGCTCGGGCAGCGTCAGGTCGCAATCCTCCACTTCCGCGAGCGTCAGGGGCAGTCGCGGACCCATCCGTTCGGTGATCGACCAGATCCGGCGCGGATCGGGATCGAACGGCGCGTCTCCGGCCACGCTTGCCGCGGTCTCCACCGCCCACCCGCATTCGAGCGGCACCGACTCAAGGTGATGCAGGTGGACGGGCAGGTCGTGGACACGGGCAGGACGATCAGGGGCGAGGATGCCGAGCCGTTCGAGCACGTTGGACAGCTCACGCACATTGCCGGGCCAATCGTGTCGTCTGAGCAAGTCAAGCACCGGGGGAGTCAATTCGGTGGCGGGCCGGCCGTCGCGACGCAACCGATCGAGCAGCGACTGGGCGATCTCCGGCAGGTCCTCTTTCAGGGTTCGTAGCGGCTGGGTCTGGATCGGAAACACATTCAGGCGATAGTAGAGATCCTGGCGGAAGCTGCCCTCGTCGACCATGACCCGCAGATCCCGGTGGGTGGCGGCGACGATACGCACGTCGGCATCAAAGGAGACGCTGCCGCCCACGCGCTCGAAGCGGCGTTCCTGCAACACGCGCAAGATCTTGACCTGCATGGCGAGAGGCATATCGCCGATCTCGTCGAGAAAGATGGTGCCGCCCTGTGCGAGTTCGAAACGCCCCTTGCGCTGGGTAATCGCGCCGGTGAAGGCGCCCTTCTCGTGGCCAAACAGTTCGGACTCCAGCAGCTCACCGGGAATCGCGCCGCAGTTGACCGGCACGAACGGCTTGTCGGCACGCTCGGAAAGCATGTGGATCATGCGTGCGACCACCTCCTTGCCCGTACCGGTCTCGCCGAGAATCAGCACGGTCGCGTTGGTGGGGGCGACCTGCGCGACCTCGTGACGCAAGCTTTCCAGCGAGGCACTGCTGCCGATCAGCCCACGATTCTCGTGGCGCAGGCGCTGGCCGTGCCATCGACTGCGCATCGGAGCCAGCACGCCCTGTAGGGTTTCCAGGGGCACCGGCCAGGGCAGTTGTGCCTGCGGGGGACGCGGCGGCGCCTGGGTCAGATGCCCGAGCACGATCCAGGGCGGATCGTCTCGGTCGACAGGCGAGTCGCTGGCGAACGTCAGGCGACACATGGGGGTATCGGTGTCGGGCTCCGAGCCGGTCACGGACTCGAACCCCAGCAATGCCAACTGCTCCGCCAGCGACATTGCCTCAGGTGCTTCGCTGTCGATCCAGCAAAGGGGTCGCGGCCGCGGCATGATTCTCTCCTGAATGGCGGTGCGGGACACACCACCGGTGCGTATTGTTTTATCGTTGTTGTTTGCCGATCTATTCGCCGGCTACTGCACCCCAATCGATCCGCCCCTGGAAAGGGGCGGGCAGACAATCGAACGGGGCGAAAGTTCCCGAGGAAGCTAGCGCGGCCCCACAGGGCATGTCAAAACTTTGTCAGTGCGCACGCCCGTTGGCCCTGTGACGATGTCGCTTGTGAGCGACAGGCCCGCCCCCTACCATCGAGATGGTGGCAAACGCCCCACTCGACTCGGCCCGCCCGCGTGGGCCTGCTCGGAGACTCCATGAAGCTTCTCAAGGTCGAACAGCCCGGCCAATCGGCTCAGACCGCGAGTCAGACCGGCCCGGTCCTGCGCCTGCAAACCGGCCAACGACTGGCCGCCATTGCCCTGACGGATGCCAAACCCGGCGGCAAGGCGACGCTCTCGGTCGCCGGCGGTCAATTGCAGGTGACCACGCAACAGCCATTGAAGGCCGGTCAGACGCTCGACCTTGAGGTAACTCGGCTGGGCCAGCAGGTGCATTTGCGCGCGGTCGGTCAGCCACCCGACCCGAGGCGGGCCGACCAAGCTCAACTGACCCGCAGCCTGCTTCAGGCGCTGGCACGAGTATCGGGCGAGGCGCCGTCAAACCGTGCGTCCGTCGTTGATCGGACCCCGGCAGCCCAGGCCGAACCTTCGGGCCGGAACGTCGCGACAACGAGCGCCCGGGGGGCGAATCAATCCGCCCCGCAGGCAACGATCTCAGCCAGGCCCTCCACGACCGCCTCGTTGACGACGCCTTCCCCCACCACCCTCAGCCGAGTCGCCCTGCCGGTGCCACCCGGACTCGACGGCTTGCTGCCGCTGCTCTCGGCCCTGCGCGACCCGCCCCGAATCCGCGAACTGGTGGGCAGCTGGCTGGCGACACGACAACACCCGGCGCTAGCCGCCGCGTCGCCCGCGGGAATCGCGACCGCGCCCGCCGCAGTCAAGGCGGGACTGCCCGAATCACCATTGGGGGCGGTATTGCAGCAGGCCGCCCGACAGTTGCGAGCGACCCCGGACCTCGCGCCGCCCGATCCATCAAGCCGCCAGGCAACCCTCGACTTCATCCAACGCCTGGGTGACTCGGTGGAACGCAGCCAGCTCGGCACCGCCCTCTCGCAGGGCTCAGCAGGACAGGCCGCGGGCACGCACAGCGGCCCGGGCCAACCGATCTGGCTACTCGAGGTCCCGTTGCAACTGGCCGGGCGAGCGCACTCCCTGCGCCTGGCGATCCGAGAAGAGGAGGAACGCGACAGCCCCGGGGGCGCCGCACGCTGGCAGGTGGACCTGGCGATGGACTGGCCGGAACTCGGCCCCATGCACGCCGCACTCACCCTGCATGCGGGGCGCATCGACGTGGACCTGTTCACCGACCGGGCGACAACTGTCTCCTTGATCGAGGCCTCGAGAGACACCCTCGCCCAGGGGCTGTCGGGAGCGGGCCTCATTCCCGGCCGCCTGGGTGCCTACACCGGGCCACCGCCGGCCGCGGTACGGGCCCGCCTCGAGCCGGATCCGCCGACGGGCCCTGCCGACACGCCCCACGGCTTTTTGAGCGAACAGGCATGAGCGAGCGCCAAGGCAGCGACGGCAACGGTCCCCGGCGCGCCATCGCGTTGTCTTACGATGGCAGCGACGTGCCCCAGGTGGTGGCGACCGGGCAGGACGAGTTGGCGAGACGGATCATCGAGGCCGCCCGCGAGGCCGGCGTCCCCGATGTCGCCGACCCCGTGCTGGCGCGTGCCCTGGCACAGATCGACCTGGGCGACCGGATTCCCGATACCCTGTTCCGTGCGGTGGCGGAAGTCCTGAGCTATGCGCTCTACGTCAACGACCGGCACGACGAGGTGCTGCGCCGAGCCAACGAGCGTCGGCGGGGGAACGACACGGCGACCGATCACTGACCCCCGCGCACGAAAAAGCCCGCCTCGGGGGCGGGCTTTGACCGGGAAGGTGGGGTGACTGATGGGATTCGAACCCACGACCACCGGAATCACAATCCGGGGCTCTACCAACTGAGCTACAGTCACCATCGAAGGCATGTGC
>Ga0116197_1000122_pt1 | contig 14686 bp, 8 predicted proteins | sample ZodSprsou2mmetaG_FD_94480 | JGI IMG/M metagenome (GOLD analysis project Ga0116197, IMG submission 94480) | Hot spring sediment microbial communities from Zodletone spring, Oklahoma to study Microbial Dark Matter (Phase II) - Zodletone Spring... ...
CTCCCAGGTTTGGTTCAGCCATGTGGACGGGAACGGGGTGGCGGCAAAACCTTTTGTCCTTCCCCAGAAGGATCCCGAATTTTACCGGACGTACATGTACAACTACAACCGGCCCGAATTCATCAGGGGGAAGGTGGATCTAACCCCCAGGAAGGTCTTTGCCCTGGCAAGGCAAGGCGCAGACACCACCCGCTTCAACATGGCAGCGAGCATCAGCGCAGCCACCGGGGCCACTGCCCCGGCGGAAGAGAAGCAGAGTGTTTTCTATCACCACGACTGACCCATGCGGTGCCCTCCGGATGGGATCCCCTGCGCTTCCGACGCCCTGCGCTTCCGACGCCCTGCGCTTCCGACGCCCTGCGCTTCCGACGCCCTGTCCTTCTCAGGCCCTGTGGCTATGCGGTCCGGTACCTGTGAGGCCGGTACTTCCGGGGCGCGGCACTTACTTCAGAAATACCGGCTGAAATAGGCGAACAGGAGGGCGCCGATCATCAGAACGATCCCCACGGTGCGCATGGTGTGGATCTCCTTCGTGACCCCGGTCTCCAGCACTGACTGATCGGGTTTGTTGGGATCATAATAGACCGTCACCTCCTTGTCCACCGGGTATTTTGTGGTGATCCGATATGCCTTTGCAGGGGAACTGGAAGAGTAACTGCCCGTTACACCGATCCTGTCCGACACATACTCCTGGTCGTCCACCTGATAGTTGTAGCAGATCTCGGGCCTGTAAGTGGTCGTTTTCGTATTGCCCCCGGTGGACCGGATATTTTTGGCCACATCCGATTCAAGCACCTTTCCAGTGGCCTGCCGCCAGAATTCCGTTTTCCTGGCTTTGTACATGGACAACAGTGCCGAGACGATCATCACCAGTCCGATCAGGCTGACGAACAGTGAAAACAAGACGGCCCCGTTGCTGAAAAACCCTTCCATTTCCAGACCCCTGCAGGGCTACAATTTCTGGATCTTTCCGCGGTGGATCGATCCGTCTGCCTCGATCCGGACGATATAGAAACCCGGGTCCAGCCTGCTCAGATCCACCTGGTTTTGCTGACGAACCTCCAGCACCTGTTCCCCGAGCATGTTGTACATCCGGACTGTGAATTGTCCCCAGCACTCGATGTGCAGGATATCGGTGACCGGGTTCGGGTAATAGCGTACCGGGATCTCTTTCTGATCCAGTATCCCGGTGGATTCCTGCACACTGATGTAACCGGTTTTTGTCTGGGTGTTCGAGCCGGCTGTGTTGGTGGTGGTCAGGGAGACCTGGAACAAACCCGGATTCTGATAGGTCACGATCGGGTTCTGCTCGGAGGAGGTTCCCGGGGTGCCTCCCTCGAAGGTCCAGTTCCATGCGGTGGGTTCGTTGATGGAGATATCAATGAACTGGACAATCAGCGGTGCGTTGCCAGACTTTACATCCACCGTGAAATTGGAAACCGGTGCCAGTTCCAGGTCCCTCGTCCCGTTTGCATAATACACTCCCCACACGGCGTCTGGGATGATGGGTACCGGGTTCCCCTGCCCGGTTATTTTATTTTCCGCCACTCCGATATAGGCAACGAGATCTTCATATTCCGGGTAATTGACCAGGTCCTGGTAATCGAACAGGATCCGGTCATCCGTTTTCGAAAAAGAGGGAAATCCCAGCCTGGTGTTCTGGGTGATCACGTCCAGTTCACCCGCGAGCAGGTCCGCCCCCAGGACCGCATAGATTTCTTCATATTCGTCGATGTAATCAAAGGCAATGATGTTGGGAGAGTTCTTGGAAAAAACCGGATTCCCCACACTCACGTTCTCGGGCAGGGAACCGAAAAGCTTTGAAATGCTGCCATCCCCGAAATCACCGGCTTCATGATCCCAGACCCGGATAAAACCAATGTCCCAGTAACTGATGGGATCCTCCTCGGCGGTGGTCAGCTCGTTGTAGGCATCGTACATCAGGTATTCCCCCGAATGGTCGAATTCGATGGCATCGGCATAGAGCACGCCTCCCGTGTTCGTCCCGGAATGACTGGTGGTGGGGTTGTACAGATGGAACTTTGCCCACTGTTCGGAAGTGAAATCATACACGTAAATGGCTGTATCCACATACACACTGATACATGCCATCCGGTTCCCGTCCCTGGAAACGGTCACATTGTCCCATACCTCCTGGTCCGAGATGACCCATTCCTCCTTATTTGACGGATCCGTATAGATGCCCATGATCTTCGAGTCCCCGGATACGAAGACAGCCACGCTGCCGTCGTCGATCACGGACACTTTTCGCTTCATGGCCGTGGTGGAAAGCGGTTCAAACACCTCACCGTTCGCATCACACCTGTACAGCGTGTTGGGATCATCCGGATTGGTGTCGTATGAGAGGATGTATTCATCCCCGGTGTTTTCCGGGTACTCCTGTTCGTATTCCACCTGCTCCTCGTCAAAGATGCCCACCGCATCGAACGCCTTACCCGCTTCTTCCACCTCTGTGGAAGTTTCCCCGTACAGGTCCTTCGCAGCCTGCACCACGGCGATCCTGAAGTCGATGAACTGGGACTTGGTAGTCAGGTAATTGGCCAGGGCACGGTAAAACACCTGTTCGGCCTTTTCCTTGCTGACCGCGGTGGCGAACCTGTAATAGGCATGGCTCCCGATGCTGTTGTTGATATGCACCCCGCCGTTGTCCTCCTGGCCGATGTACATTTCAGACACATGCGCCGGCTGCCAGTAATGGTCATTCAGGCTGCTGCCCCCGTTGTGGGGATCGGCCATGTTCCGCATTGTTCCCGAAGGGAAATACTGTGTCCTCACCACATCCTCGCCGATGAGCCAGTCCTCCCTGTCCACCATGGCCCCGAAAATATCCGCATAAGTTTCATTGATCGCCCCCGGCTGGTCCCTGTATTCCAGGTTGGCCGTATTCTCCACCACGCCGTGCCCCATTTCGTGAGCCACCACGTCCAGTCCCCCTGCCAGGTTGTACAGGGCCGTCCCGCCGTTTCCGAAATAGATTACGGGTGAGCTCCAGAAGGCATTATCCATCCCGCTGCCATCCTCATTGCTGAGGTTGACCACCCCGGTAATGGTCATTCCCTGGTTGTTCAGAGAGTTCCTACCGAAGGTGTTTTCAAGGTACTTGTAGGTTTTCGTGGCCGCGTAATGCAGGGATACCGCGGCCGGGTTGTTCCATGTATTGTCGTATGAGCTGACGATCGTAAAGTTGCCCGGGGAGATGCTGGCATCAAATGTCCTGATGATCCCCTCTCCTTTTTCAGCATTGAACATGGATTCCGCCAGGTTGATCATGTAATAGGTTCCGTTTTCCAGGTACGTGTCGAATGTTCTCAGCACGCCATTCAGGTCATACCCCGTGGAAACCACCGGTCCGTCCGTTTTCGTATTGTTGTAACAGGAGACCACCTGACCGGAATTGGCGTCCACGAAATATTTCCAGGTTTCGATAAACCCGGACCTGATGTCGATCTCGTAACAGAGCAGAGCCTTCCCGGATGCATCCTGGCAGATCACCAGGCGGGAGGAGGGACCGTTGTCGCTCAGGAAGGTCTTTTGTGCAGCGGTCAGTTCTCGATACCTGTCATTCTTCTTCAGATCGTCAATGGCAAAACCGGCGGCACACGCTGCATCGAGCTGAGGGGTCACATCAGGCATCTCCGATGCATTGCATAGCCTGCCCGTGAAGATCTCCTTTTCCCGGTCCAGGTGCAGCACCACCTCGGCTCCGTAGACCGGAATCCCCCTGTGCTGCTGGTGGGCTCTCACATGCGTCATTCCCAGGTCGTCCGTGTATACCTTATTGATCATCAGATCATTGACCGGATCTTCCAGAAGGGTCACCTCTTTCGTGACCGCGAAGAACTCCCGGAAACGGTCCTCCGGGGCAAGTGCGGTGGCCGATTTCAGGTCGCCCCGGGTGCGTTCGATAAAGACCGGGCTCCCGGATACCTTGGAACGGACCACACGCTTGATGGATGGATCACACAGGGCGACCGGTTTGCTGAACCGGGGCAATTGTCTGAATTTCCTGCTGGATTCCGATGCCCCGGCCTCAGATGGCCTGGCCTCAGATGGCGCGATTCCGGAAAGCGTGGTTCCGGAAAGCGTGGTTCCGGAAAGCGCGGTCTCAGACAGACCGGTTCCTGCAGATTTCAGGAAACCGGAATGGCTGATCGTCCTGTGGGTGAGTACCGGCCTGGACGGTTCCTGTGTTTTTTTTGGTACGGACTTGAATGAATGCTCCGGCTGGGCGTAAGCTGCACACACCGCCATCGAGATGACGGCACAGATGAACATCCGTTTCATTGTTTCTGTTTTGGAAGGGTGGTGACCAGGGTTTTATAAAAGCTTTTAACTGAGGGATTTTCAGAGGATTCGGTCCATGTGACCCTGTGCACTGTGTCGGAGATGACCTCCAGGAAGTAGGTCATGTTCCCCACTTCATCCAGTTCCATGGTTCCCAGATGCAGGCTGTCCAGTTCGCTTTTGATCTGTTTCATCAGGGGACGCTTCACCTTGTTTATCTCCTCAAGCTCCCCTTTGATCTCTTTGTAAACGTGCCCGTCCCTCTCCAGGACATACTTTTCGGTAAGGTTTGCGAATCCACCGCTTTTACCGAAGCAGATGGTATCAAAAGCCTTGTGGTTCCCCGATAAATTGCCCTTCGGGGCGCAGTAGCTGAACATCAGGGCAAATGCAGCCGCCGGAATGATAATGAAGGATAATTTCTTTGACATAATGGTTAATTTCTGACATGGATGATTCATTATACGTACTGATCATTTCACTTTCCGATCACCTTGATCAGCTTTCCCGCATGTACCTGGTCGGTCAGTTCCAGGTTGTTGAGCAGGGCCAGTTTCTCCATCTGCTCCTGTTTAACGCCGTAGTTCCTGAATGCTTCGGCGAGGGTGCCCGTCCGCTGTACTTTTTTCACATAGATCCTCTCCGGCATCCTGTTCAGTTTGGAAGCATCGGTCAGCCTGTTGAAGGTTGTCTCGTATTCCCTGAAGGTGGCGCTGTATTTGTTGTAATCGGCCTCGGTGGTAACCCCGTGGAAGACAAAAAAGTTCCCGCTGTAATCGATGAAATGGGAATATACGATGTTCGTCTGCGTCTGGCCCGAGGCCTGGTCCTGACTGACCTGCTTGGAAAGGGTGCGGATGGCTGGCAGTCCGTTGACCGCGACCTGGCTGCTTTCCAGCAGCTGCAGCTCCAGGTTCTGCAGCGAGGTTCGCGCGGCTTCATCCAGGGACGAACCGGGGGCAAATGTGAAAAGCATCAAAGCGTCCCCGCTTTCCGGGGCCATGATCACCTGTGTGGGCTGGTTCTGCAGCTGCCATCCGGCCGGGAACGAGAAACTGAATTTAAGCTCGGGATGATAAAAGGTGTTGCCTTCCACGTATCCCTGCCTGGGATCCTCCCCGTAGACGATCCCGTCGATCATCTGCAGGTAGCTGTCGGAATTCACCTTCCAGGAGTCTTTGTCCAGCTCCTGCTGCCACTTTTCCGCCTCCAGTTTTACGTATGCATACCGGTCGGCCGGACTGGGATGGGTGGAGAGGAAGGTGGGGACACCTCCTTCGCCCTCCGGCATTCTCATTTTCTCCAGCACCTGGAAAAAATCAGCCATTTTGCCCGCATCGTACCCGATGAGGGAGGAGTAGGCCACTCCCAGCGTATCGGCCTGGCGCTCATTGTCGCGGCTGAACTTCAAAAAGAGCAGTTGCATGCCCTGCATGGCGTATTCGGCATAGGAAGCGAATTTTTCAGAGGCGATCATGCCACCGATCAGCAGCAGTTGTCCGATCGTCTGTTTGCTTTGCTGGCTGGCCGAATGGCGGGCGGTGATATGCCCCATCTCATGGCCCACCACCCCCACCAGTTCAGCTTCGTTGTTGAACTGGGCCAGGATGCCGCGGGTCAGGTAGATATACCCGCCGGGGACAGCGAAGGCATTCACCACCGGGGAGTCCAGGATCTTCACGTGGTATTTCAGGTTGGGCCGGTGGGAGACTTTCCCCATCTCATCTGCCCTGGCCTGGATGAAGCCGAGCAACTGGTCATTCTGATATTCTCCGAAGGTGGAGATTACCTGTGGATCGTATTCGGCGCCAAGCTGCACCTCCTGTTGCTCGGACATGAACATGAGCTGTTTTTTGCCGGTGACGGGGTTGACAGCACAGGAGGCCGTCCCCAGGAAAATGGCGAAGGTCAGCGCAATTTTTCCCGTAATATTCAATCTTCTCATCTGAAATGGTTTAGTGGTCAGTTTTCCGGCCACTTTCATGCGGCCTTTCGTTCGGGTATGCATGTGGCACACCGCAACTCCAATTTACAAAGAAATCCCTTAATTCCTGCAAGCGTCGGTTTTTATTATCTTCGTGATTAAACCATCGCCCATGAATACAAGAACAGCTGCGCTAAAACAGCGGCTGATGCTGCTCGTGATGCTGACGGCAGCCTGTTTTCCGGCTGTGTCGGGACAGGGGTTTTTGCATGCGGACGGGAAGCAGATCGTAGACGGGACGGGAGAGAACTTGATCCTGAGGGGGATCGGGACGGGGAACTGGATGCTGCAGGAAGGGTATATGATGGAGACCGGTGACATTGCCGGCACCCAGCACGAATTCAGGGAAAAGCTGATCAACACCATCGGCGAGGCGCTCACCGACAGTTTCTATACAATCTGGCTGGCGAACCACTGTACCCGGACCGATGTTGACTCCCTGGCCTCATGGGGATTCAACAGCGTGCGGGTGGCCATGCATTACAAGTGGTTCACGCTTCCCATCGAAGAGGAACCCGTCAGCGGGGAGCACACATGGCTTGAGAAGGGATTTGAAATGATCGATTCGCTGCTGGACTGGTGCGGCGACAATGAGATGTATCTGATCCTGGACCTGCACGGGGCGCCCGGGGGACAGGGGACCAATGCTTCCATTTCGGATTATGACCCTTCCAAACCTTCCCTGTGGGAGAGCCAGGAGAACAAGGACAAGACGGTGGCCCTCTGGACCAGGCTGGCAGGAAGGTACAGCGATGAGCCCTGGATGGGGGGATATGACCTGATCAATGAGACCAACTGGACCTTCCCCGAAGGGAACAACTCCCGGCTGAGGGACCTGTTTGTCCGGATCACCGATTCCATCCGGAGGGTGGACCCGAACCACATGATCATCATCGAGGGGAACTGGTTCGCCAACGATTTTTCCGGACTGACCCCTCCGTGGGATGACAACATGGCCTACAGTTTTCACAAATACTGGAGCTTTAACGATCCCGGCTCGCTGAACTGGGTGCTGGATCTGAGAAACAATTACAATGTGCCCATCTGGCTGGGTGAGTCGGGGGAGAATTCCAATACCTGGTTCACCAACCTGATCAGCCTCTGCGAATCCCTGAACACCGGCTGGTCCTGGTGGCCCCTGAAAAAAGCGGGGATCAACAATCCCCTGCGGGTGGAGATCAACGACGACTACCTGCAGCTGATCGACAACTGGAGAGGGAACGGACCTTTCCTCTCTGCAGAGGAGGCCTTCCAGGCGGTGCTCACTTTTGCGGACCGGCACCGGATCGGGAACTGCCATTTCCAGAAGGATGTGGTGGATGCCATGATCCGGCAGCCCCACACCACGGAAACGTTGCCCTTTGTCCGGCGCACGGTGAATGACACGGTGTTTGCACCGGAATATGACCTGGGACGAAACGGACATGCATACTTCGACGTGGATACGGCCGATTACCACGGCGACATGGATGGCACCTACACCGACTGGAACAGCGGATGGTCCTTCAGGAACGACGGGGTGGACCTTGAGCCCTGCGGAGATGCACCGCCGGGCAATGGATATAATGTGGGATGGACTGAAAACGGCGAGTGGGTCAGCTACACGCTGATCAATGATTCTGCGGCGGCTTACACCATGGAGCTGCGCTCTGCATCCGCCGGGAACGGGTCCCGCATCCATGTGGAGGTGAACGGAGCGGATGCCTCAGGTCCCGTTGAACTGCCCGCCACCGGCGGATGGCAGCAGTGGGTTTCCAAGGAGATCGGGGGGATCATTTTGCCGGAAGGTACGGTCCGGGTGAAGATCGTCTTTGAAAGGGGCGGATCCAACCTGAACTGGTTCAGGTTCAGCAATCCGCAGCCGGTATCGCTGCTGCCCTTCAAAGCCCTCTCCGCGGTTACCTCCGTCCTGGAAAACAAGATTCACATTACCCTCAATAAGCAGGTAACCGCACCTGTATCCCCGGAGGTGTCGGATTTTTCCCTGACCGGGAGCGGATCGGAAAAGATGTTGGAGAAGGCGGAGCTGAGCGGGGAGACGGGACGCGTGCTGGTGCTGACCTCTGCCATTCCCCTCTTCTTCAATGAGTTGCTCCGGGTTACCTATTCAGGAAGCGGTATCATGCACGCGGACCAGCCGCTTGAGCCGTTCAGCGACCTGGCGGTGCAGAACATGCTGGCCAGGCACTTCCAGGTCCCGGCAAGGATCCAGGCAGAATATTTTTACGAGAACAGCGGGCTTCAGCTGGAGACCTGCACGGATGCGGGAGGGGGACAGAACACAGGTTATGCGGACCGGGGCGATTACCTGGACTATGTACTGTATGTGCCCGGGGCGGGGGATTACCTGATGGATTTCCGCATCGCCACGGAACGGTACAACGCGGGCCTGCAGATCCTGGAAAAACAGGAAGACAGGTTTGAGGTGCTGGGCAACATGTTGTTTGAGCGGACCGGCGGATGGCAGAGCTGGACCACCCAGACGACTTCGGTCACGCTGAATGAGGGAAAGTATCTGATCAGGTTGCTGGTGACAGGGGACGAGCACAACCTGAACTGGTTTGAATTCAGGCAACCGGTATCCGGCCGGATGAAACCCGGATCCCGTCATGAGGAGGGATTTTTCCTGATCTATCCCAACCCGGCTTCCGGCCGGACTACATTTATATGGAACAGACCCCATTCACAGCCGGCAGGGATTCATGTTTTTGACAGCATGGGCCGGGTTGTGTTCAGTGGTCAGCTGTACGGAGACAGGGTGGTGATAGATCTTTCGGGCTGGCAGTCAGGGATCTATCTGGTACAGATAAAATCGGGGGATGACCTGCAACTGGAGAAACTGGTGGTGCAGCCGACACCCTAAAACAGGGTATAGATAAAGGGAGCCAGGGCGCTGCCGCTGCTCAGAACGATCAGGAGCCCGAATATGAGCAGGATGACGATCAGCGGGATCAGCCAGAGTTTCTTTCGTTCCCTGATATATTTCCAGAGGTCTCGCAGGAATTCCATCTCTTTCCGGTTATCCTTATTGCACATGTGCAATCAGCCCGGCCAGGATCTCAACCGATCCGTTTTCCGGATCCACATCCTTCAGCCTCTCAAGTGATTCCGAGGCTTTCTGTATCTCCTCCTGGCCGATGCAAAGATAAATGAATTCCTGAAGGAAATCAGGATCAAAGGCGAATTCATCGTAGACCCGGGAAAAATGATCAAGGGCTTCCCGGGGCCGGTCCAGCCGGATGGAGATCTCCCCTGCATACCTGCGGGCCACGTGCGAGTCATATCTGAGGAGAGAATTTTCCAGGATGGACAGGGCTCTTTCCGCGTCTCCCTCCTCCAGCACCTGCATGGCGGCGGTGACCTGTTCCCGCGTCTGGTAAGGGACATAGCGAAGGTAGGTATATCTTTTCGGGGGGATCGCAAGGTACTGACCTGCCTCGTATCTTCTGAGCTGTTCAGCGATCGCAAGCGCATCTTCTTCCTGGTTGCCGTAAACACAGGCCATGTATAGTTTCCCAAGGGTCTTCAGGCGCTCGGACTGATCCTCTGTCAGTTCGAAAGCCTCCCGGAAACACCTCCTGGCATTGCCGTAATCGGCTTTGATCAGGGATATCTCGCCCATTCTGTAAGTGGCATAAAAGGAGCGTTCGAACTCCTGAGACTTCCGGAAATATTCCAGTGCCAGGGGAAGATCCCCGAGTTGCAGGAGACAGGAGGCCGCATCCCGGTAATTTATAGCTACGTAAGGGTTTGTACGCAGCAATGCCTCATATTCCCTGCAGGCGGCCCCATGATTGCCCGCTGCTTCATACTGCCTGGCCAGGGAAAGCCTGGTCTCGTCCAGGAAAAGCGCAGGGTTCCTGAAGACCTCGAATGCGATGGAATCAGATGTCGAATGAGGACGGTAGTGCAGCCGGTAGTCAGGAAGATCCACATCCGGCGGAACAAAGGGCCAGTACCTTTTCAGATTGGTCACCCGGTGATGCCCCAGCAGGCTGTCCAGTGCGGTGTATCCCCAGTTGATTTTGTAGTAATCAGAAGGGTATACAATATGCTGCACCTCCCCGAGCAGGTGCGAAGCAACGATCTCCCTGAAAAATGCATCCGCCATCAGGAAGCTGCCTGCAATATTCGGGTGCACATGCTCTGTCATCAGGTTGTTCCCTGCAATGCCCCCGGGAGAAGCCTCCCGGAACCGGTCCGGCATGGGGACCGGATATACTCCGTGTGCGCGGGAAAGCTCCCGGAGGATCCGGTTCACCTCCCCGCTTGCCCTGAAACGGACTCCGTCAAGATCCTTCGCTTCCTCAAACAAGGTGATTGCAATGTCGTAATCGCCGTTTGCATATGCCTGCCGTGCCATGGTGAATTTTTGCCAGGCCTCGTCTTCCTGTCCCGACGATAACGCGCTCAGGGGCGGGACATCCCGCAGGTTGCTGACCACCTCACTGAGAAAAACGGGGATGCCCTTCCGGGTGTACCGACTGACCAGCGCTTCCATGTTCTGTTCGAACCGTTTCATGGCCAGCCGGTACCGGTCGCTGTCAAGGGGGATCGTCTGCCCGGCGGCCATCCGTTTCATCAGGGTGCCGTGCACCGCATCGATGCCAGCGGAGCCTGCTTTGTCCATGACAGCGCCGATGATGTTCCGGAACAGCTGGTAGAGGCGCAGGTCCATCAGGGCCAGGTGGGTCCGGGTGAGGAGCCGGCTTTTGCTCATGCTTTCGTTGGATGCCACCCCGAATGCCCCGTAGAACTCGTTGTGCCCGGCGTAGACCAGGACGGCGTCTGGATCCTGCCGGATGATTTCTCTTGTGTAATCCAGAAGGGTATGGCTGTTGATGGCCGTAATGGCGGTGTTGACCATCTCGATCTTCCGGTCAGGATATGCATCCTGCAGCCTTTCGTGCAGGATCCGGGAGAACATCAGGTTTTTTTCGTAGGGGAAGCCCACGACAGTGGAGCTTCCCATCACGAAGATGCGGAAGGTCCCTTCCGGTTTACGCTTCAGGAAAATGTCGTTGGGGGGCGCATCATATTCGAGCTTCCGGAAATACTTCCTACCCACCTCCGGGTTCAGGATCATATATTGTTCATATCCTTCCCTGGGATTGGGTATGAAGAGCCCCGTGTCGCCGCCGAAGGAAAAGATCCTCAGGATCCCTTCGAGCAACAGCAGGATGACCAGCGGCAGGCTCAGGGTGATTATCCTGAACCAGATCTTACGTGTGTCCGGGCCCTTTTTTACCCCGGGATCGATTCCTTTCATGAACGGGAGTGAAACTGGCATGGAAACATACACAATTTATCATTCACTGCCAAGCATTCATGAATGTTGCCTTTTTTTTTGGATTTGTGAATCGAAATTTCCTGGCATTGCCATATTTTGACATAAAAATTTATATATTGGTAGGCAATCTGGATCATGTTCAGATTGCATCTATGTCTAACTAAAAACTTAAGCTATGAGATTGAAGATTTTTACTTTTTTTCTCTGCGCAATCTTTGTTGCGGGGGTTACTGCCCAGGACCGGCCCACGCATGAGGTAAAAAAGGTTGACGTGGGACCGGATGTGGACGGTGTGGTGGATGAACTCTGGAATGATGTGGAAGCGATGCCCATCGATAGAAATTTCCAGAGCGAGCTTCCCACCATCGGAGCATCAGGTGAATCATTCTGGAAGATGGTATGGGTGGAAGGCGAGGGGATCTATGTGATCCTCGTCGTCAATGATGACGTGTTCTATCCCCACTACGCAGTTGATCCTATCGGAAATTCCTGGGAATACGACAAGCCCGAGATCTATTTCGACTGCAACTATGTTCTTCAGGATGATGGCGGAGCTTCCGCAGAAGGACAGCCGGGCAACGGTCACCACCAGTGTGCCCCGCCGTTTGAGGACGGAAAGAACGACGGTACACTCCTGGATGCCGGTGTGGATGGCGAGGGAGACGCCGATGACCTGGGTGTGAAGTATGCCATGATGGTCAATGACCCGGATTATATTTCCGAGTACTTCTTCCCCATGGAATATCTGACGGACAAGGATGGGGCCATCAATGACCTGAGCGGAGAAGTGGGTTTCGATGTGACCATCATCGACAGGGATCCGGGTGATGCTGCCCGCAAGCGTGCTGTCTGGGCCAATGAAGGATTGTACGGTGATGCCAATGAGTCCTGGAACAGCATGGACGAATGCGGCATCCTCACCTTTCAGGGTGTCGGCGACAAGGTCTATGTGGAAAGTGTCAGCCTGACCGGAGGGGATATCACCAAGAACAACCTCCCGTTGCAGATCCAGGCCGAGGTCCTTCCGGAGGACGCCACCAACAAAAACCTGTCATGGTCGGTTGAAAATGTCACGGGAAGGGCAAAGATCAACAAAAATGGGGTGCTTACTCCCATTGCTGACGGGCTGGTCACTGTCAAAGCTGAAACGGTGGACGGCTCTTACCTGGATGCATCCATTGATGTGAACATCAGCGGTCAGCTCGTCTCCATGCCCGAGATCAACCTGATCAGGAATGGTTACTTTAATGACGTGGATGCATTTGGCGATGCCCTAGAATGGACCGGCACTCGTCAGGTGTTTGATGGTGTGGCAACGATTGCAGCCCACGAATGGCAGACCAATGTCTGGGATACCAGGATGGACCAGCAGCGTTTCGGATGCAATACAACCGACCAGTACTATCTCACCTTTGTGGCATGGGGAGATGATTCCGACACATTGAATGTGGACTTTGAAGATCCTTCCAACGATTACAACAGGTACGGCACCTCTACCCACGAACTCTCCACCGGAGAATCGGAATGGAACGTGGTGACCGATGTGGTGCCTACCAAGTATGTATTCGATGTGGTCTTTAACGAAAAGCTTGAGAACACCACCGAGCATTTTAATTTCTTCGCCGGACATCATGAACCCACTTTGTACATCGACAGTGTCATCCTCTACAATGAGAATGACCTGGCCCTGATCACCGATTACAAACCGGTGGAATCGATCGAAGTGAGCGCTGACGGCGATGCGGTGGTACCCGTGGGAGGCACGCTGCAGATGCTGGCGGATGTGCAGCCGGCAGATGCCGACTATACAGATGTTTACTGGAGCGTGGAGCCCGGGACAGGGGATGCCACCATTGATGAGACCGGCCTCCTGACCGGCGATACCATCGGGACCGTGACCGTGGTCGCCAAGGCATCGGACGACAGCGAGAAATACGACATGCTTGAAGTTATCGTGACCTGGCCGGAAGGTATTGAGGAGCAGAGTGTGAAGCCCCTGAATATTTATCCGAATCCTGCTGTGGACCGGCTGACCGTTGAGCTTGCCACGGCGAATGAAGTTGTAAGCATTTACAACAGCGTGGGGCAGAAAATCGAAGAAGTGAACGTCAGCGGTAACAGGCACATTTTTGACATCAGCAGCTACGCGCGGGGCATCTATTTTGTGAAAACCGGCGACACAGTCGCAAAATTCATCAAATAGCGGCTCTACGCAAAACAGATTGATAAAGGAAGAGGGTGTCTCATAGAGACACCCTCTACTTATTTAGGACTAGTCACAAGTCACTAGTCAAGGGATGCTTTCTCGTAACGTGCTAATTTGCTGCGCAAAAGATGCCAGGTTACTTCAAAAGCATCCCTTAGAGATAAAGTGTCAGGATACCCCGGAGGAAACCTACAAATACTTGTTTTACAAGGATTGGCTTCGCCGAGCTCGCAGGCTCGGTTTTTCAGCGACGATGGGGTATGCCTGACCGATTAAAAACGAAATTCCTGAAACACCAATCAGGTGCTCATTTAGTTTTGCCGCAGGAAAAAGATGCCAGGCTGCTTCAAAAGCATCCCTCAGATATGGGAGAAATGGGACTTATGAGACACCCTAAGGGATCGAAGGAATGGACCGAAGATCCATATTTTGCGACTACTGCTGCAGGATGACCTTTCCGGAGTATCCGGCACCATTCAGCGCATCATGAATGATATATACATACAGTCCGCCGGGCAGATCATTGTGGTTGGAATCGGAACCGTCCCAGCGGATCACGTCTGAGCCGGTAAAACTGAATTGGTTTATCAGCTGGCCGTCCGCGCTGTAGAGCCTGAGCACCGCATTCCTGGAAACCTGCTCCGGTCTCCTGAATTCCGTAAAGGTTGAAAACGGATTGGGGGAGGCGATATGAATGTCTTCTGTCAGGACCGGAGGAACAGCCATGGCGGCAGCATTGTAATAAAGCAGTTCAATGCCGTCACCCGATCCCAGGTTCCTGGAGTACTGCCTGTCCGTGGGATTGTTCCAGTGCTCGAATACGCCCAGGCTGCCCATGGGAGTCTCATCACCCTCCGGATCGTACTGGATTGCCGCAGGCCAGTAATCACTGCTGGCGCAC
>Ga0116197_1000123_pt1 | contig 14681 bp, 12 predicted proteins | sample ZodSprsou2mmetaG_FD_94480 | JGI IMG/M metagenome (GOLD analysis project Ga0116197, IMG submission 94480) | Hot spring sediment microbial communities from Zodletone spring, Oklahoma to study Microbial Dark Matter (Phase II) - Zodletone Spring... ...
AAAAGTTGCCTGTCCCCGTTTTAAGACTACTTTTTAATAAAAGTTGCCTGTCCCCGTTTTAAGACTACTTTTTAATAAAAGTTGCCTGTCCCCGTTTTACCTGCTTGCGATAATAGACCCATAATCCCCAGTCGAGCCTCTTTTTGATATAGCCGGAAAAGGCAGTAGGGGATCTCTCTCTTTCTTTTTGGTGTTCATAAACACCGATAATAAAGAGCAGTGCCCCTTGCTGGAAGACATCCTCATATTCTAATCCCATGCGGGCGTATCTTTTGGCTCTTGATTTTAACAAGGGTTTAAATTGATGGAATAATTCTTCCATGGCTTCTACGTCTCTCTGCTTGGCGCGAGCGATTAACTCTGATAATTCGGACATTTGAATCTCCTTTTTTAAAATAGTTTTCAATCTATATTTTTTAATTTTTGACACCTAAGGGGACTGGCTACTTTTTACTAAAAGTTGCCTGTCCCCTTAGGTAAAAAGTTGCCTGTCCCCGTTTTATGTCCCCGTTTTACTTAGTTTTTGCCTTAAAAGGTGGAAGCGTCTTCTTGCTTCTTCACTGGAAAGGATTTTCTCATTATCTTTGGAGCTGGTCTTTGTCTTTGTAGGGGGATTTATCCGTCCCCTTTCCTTATTAGGGGCTCGATGAAGCGAGCCCCTACCTTCAGAAATGGATGAGACTTGGATAGGAATATCCTCTGGTTGTCCATCCCGGTAATCGTTCTTAAGGGCTGCTACCAGCCAAGCGGCAGGTTTCTGGATATTCCTCCGCTCCATCAGCAAATCTAATTTCTCCTCAATCTTCTTGATCGAAAAGTCTTTCAGTATCCCCTCAATGAATTCCCTCTTAAAATCTAATTTAACCAACCGTTGTCTTATCACCATCGTTCTTTCTTCTCCTTTCTCTTTTATTTTTTTAAATTTAGCAGCAACAGCATCTTTTCCTCTGTTTGTTGTTGTTATATGGTTATGGTTAGGATTGTTATTATTAGGGTAGCGTTCCGCTACTACCCGAGATATCGTTACGCTACCACTGTCGGTAGGGTTCTGGAACTCTGGTGGTATCGCTACACTACCACCGGCATTATTTTTAATACCTGAAAAAAAGGATAAAAGGATCTTCTCTGGAGGAGTGATTTGATAGACATTATGATAATAGTAATTTTTAGAGGATTTATCCTTGGCGATATTTTTAATGAAATTTTGTTTAAGCAAAATATTTAAATTTCTAATTATGGTAGTTTTTGCCAGTCCCGTCTCTTGGCTCATGGTATTTAAAGATGGCCAGGCAATATCTTTATTCTTGTGACAATAAGACAAAAGAGAAAGATAGACTATACTAGGTAGTGCTCCCATCACCTTGATCAACTTTCTGAAAAAATAATCAGGCACCATAGTAAAACTATAATTATTTGGTTCATATTGCTCATTTTGTTTTTCTTTTTCCATCTATTGTTCTTCCTTCATTGATAAAAGTCGTAAGTCTTAAAAGTAAGTGTTTTAGTTTCAAGTCTTTTGTAGGGGGCGGATTCATCCGCCCCGCCGGGAGGGGACTGGCTGCTTTTTAATAAAAGTTGCCTGTCCCCGTTTTACCCAGGCTACTTTTTATTAAAAGTTGCCTGTCCCCTCAGGTCGGCCGACCTTTATAATTACAACATAAATATTTTTTCTTGTAATAACTTTTCTGTTTATTATTTGTTTATTTTCTGTTTATATTTTTTAAGGTAAGAAAGAATAAAAAAAATCCAGACAACACAATGGTTATCTGGATTTTAATCAAGATAAAAATATTATATTTTTAAAAAATTATGATGGTTTTTGTCTTAATTTATTTTTAATTTATCTTCTTCTAAATTCAACATAATTCCTCTTCGAGAAATTACTTTTAAAATATCTTTGACCCTTTTATTATTCTTTTTATTTTTACCAATAATTTTTAGAATGCCTCTTCTTATTCTATATAAATGACAGGTTATCTGAACGTAAGTGGCATCCTCATTTTCTTTCCATATTGTATCTAAAAGGTCATTATAGGTGAGTATTTTTCCTCTATTTTGGGCTAAAAGGTAGATTAAGGAAAATTCTATTGCTGTAACTCTTATCTCTTTCCCCTCAAAGATAATTCTATCCGGGCGGTGTTGGTCGATCTCTAAAATAGCTGCCGGTTTTCGCTCAGCGGTTTCGGTTTTCAACTCTTTAGCAGTGGCCGCCGTGGTCAGTTTTGGGTGCTCACTTTCAGTTTCAGCATTAGAATTGTTAGCAGTCGCCTTATTAGAATTATTAGCCTTTACCTTTTGTTTTTTCGCTTCTTCATTTTCTTTTTCTTCTTTTATCCTGCTCTTAATCCTATTTACTAATCTCTCTGGCAGTACCTTACTCAGCTCTTCCTCTCCTATTTCTTTCAAACAATCCTCATTTTCATATCCTTCTTTTACCAACCTTTCAATATAATACCGGGTTAATCCGGGGATATGTAATCGCGCCAAGCTTAAACCTTCTTCTTCCACCCCTTCTACCATCCGTTCAGATAAAAGCCTGATCTTCTTTACATCTTTTTCTCGACCCTTGCTCCAGCCGCTATCTTCGGCAATGGCCGCCAGGCTATCGGCCAGCCAGGAAAATCCTTCTCCCAGTCTCTCTATCGTACCCCGGTAAAGACTGTACTCCTGTTCAATACTCTTGCTTTCTCTTTCTCCGATCCAATCATATAAGAGGAGCGTCTTTTTAAAGGCCAGATAATCTTCCAGGGTAGTTTTCCCTTTGATCAGGCCAAATTCCCCCTGATAAATCTCCTTACCTTCTTCTCCTAAATTAAAGATTAAAGCCAGCAGCTTATTACGGTAGATTTCCTGCCAGTCAGTATAATTATAGCGGTCTACCCGATAACCCTTTCGGTAGAATTGAGGATAAGGAATAGGCAGGGATTTGCCGTCTTCACTTTCCGTTAAGGTGAGGATAATCTCCAGATCACTTATTTCGCCTTGAATAGATTTCTCTATCCAGGATAAAAAATAAAGATAGGTAGCCACTTTAATCCCTTTAGCGGTGATCAGGAGGCCGGTAGGAGTAGGAGCTAATCTGCCTTTCGCATCTTCTATCACCAACTGATTATCTTTTAAATTCTGCAGGGCATCTTCAATTCCTTCCTTAATTCTTTTTTTATCCAGCACCCATTGCCAATAACCAGTTGGCTGATCCAATAGGGCAGCCATATTATCTTTACCATTTACCATTAGTCGAAGTAAGAGAGTAGTCAAATCCCTTTCCTTCTTTTTAGGACCTGCTCCGGCAAGGGCATTGGGATAGGGTATTATTTCCTCTGCTACCTGTCCCCTTATTTTATTATCCTCTGCCTGGGTATCCCGTAGAAAATTAAAATAGAGGTTTTGATAAATAGTCTCCGAAAGCAGGGAATGGGCCAAAAAAATGACCCTTCCGAATTCTTCCTCTCTTCCGCTATTTAACCTTCCTGCTCTTCCACCCATATTTTCTATATCGGTAAAACTAAGACTGGTCAGCTGGACCTCCTTACTATCTCCGTTAATATTTTCTATCTTATCCATAGAGAGAATGACATTCTTGAAAGGAAGGTTAATTCCCATTGCCAAAGTGGTTGTAGCACAGATGACTTTTATTTCTCCCTGGCGTAGATAATTTTCTACTAAATTTCTTTCTTCCCAGGAAAGGTCAGCATTATGATAAGCCATCCCTTTTTCCAGAAGAGGGAGCAGAATATCCCGGGATAGAGTCTCCTCCATCTGGTTAAGCTCCTCTATGGCTGATTTGGCAGGAGGGCATTCCAGTCTATCGGCTAGCCACTCAGCCCACTTTTTACTTTCTGATTTAGTGGGAAAGAAGAGGAGGGTAGGTTCATGATGTAAAATAAAATAACGGACTGTCTCCAGGACATAATCTTTCTGGCAATTATCGGATACCGCCTGGGGAGGGAAGAATACTTCTTCCCCGAACTTCTTTTCATTATGAGTAATGTATTTAAAGACTCCTTCTCTCACGATTCCCTTGCGCAGCTCTACCGGACGTTGGTAGGAGGTGAGCAGCCGGGAAGGAAACCAGCTTAAAAAAGCTTCTTGATTTTCTAAGAAAGCCGAGAGAGAAATGATTTTGATCTTTTGCTCCCGTTTTTGTAAATGAACCAGCATCTCCTCCAAAAGGGGACCTCTTTCCGGATCATTGATTAGCTGCAGTTCATCGATGACTACTAAAGAAACCCTGCTTAGGAAGGAGGGATACTTTAAGAGAAAATAATTAAATTTTTCATAGACCATGATGGCGACCTGAAATTGTCCCCGGCTAATCTTTTTATCCTCTTCTTTGCGGTCACGGGAAGAGGTGGTGATATCGATTCCGCAGTGGCTATATAGTCTTTTAAAATGCCGGTATTTTTCTTCCGCCAGGGTTTTTAAAGGGACTAAATAGAGGATTTTCTTTTTATGGATAACCTGTGAAATAGCCGCCATCTCCCCGATGAAGGTCTTCCCCGAAGAAGTCGGCGCAATCACCAAAAGATTCTGATTTCTCTCTACCCCTCGCCCTTCCAGCACCCCATAATATCTGACCGCTTTCTCCTGCACCGTCAGCAGGTAAGGAGAATAACTCTTCTCCCAGATATCCACAATATAGGAGGGGACTCCCCAAACTTCTAAATCTCTCATCTTCATCGGTTTTTTGAACAATTTACTTCCTTCCTTTCTAATCATTTATTAAAAATATATCTAAATAAGCAGGTGCGAACAAAAATTCGTAAGTCTATTTTACCCCACTTCTTTTCCCATTGCAACAAATATTTTAAAAAAACTTTTCTCCCTGTCTTTGCGAAGAATAAAGCGACTAAGCAATCTCATTACCTCCCCCTCATTGGAGCATAGCGTCACGACAATCTCAAAGGTAGGGGTCTGATTCATCAGACCTTTCTCATCTCTCTGCTGTTGCGAAAGTCATGTTAAATGTTAAAACTAGCTCTTATCCTTATTCTTTATTTTGACATTACCGATTATTGCGATAAAATATCAATGTAAAAAAGAGTTCCGTAAGTTATTTGGGAGATAACCTATGAATACTAAAAATACATATAAGATTTTAGGACCGATAGAGACGAATATTGTGGCTCGTTTGACCTATGAAAAAAAGGCTATTGTTAAGGCGAAAGAAATGGATCAAATGTTTAATCTTTCACCGGAGGATAGAAAACAAATTGTTTTTAGGCTCAAAAAGAAAAAAATACTTTCATTAATAAAACCAGGTGTGTATGTTTTTTCTCCTCTTGAAGCAGGTCCAGAAGGAATGGGTGTAGATGAGTTACTTATCCCGCCATTTTTCTTTCCGAAGAAAAACTACTATGTTGGATATTCGACCATGTTTAACTATTATGGATTTATCGAGCAGCTTTTTCAAACCGTGTACGTTCTAAATACCACCAAGCGTATGGAAAAGATAATTTGCGGTTTGTCTTATAGATTTATCAAGATAAAGGAAAATCGTATCTATGGAATAGAAAAAATAAGGATAAAAGATGAAGAAATAAACATCAGTTCAAAAGAGAGGACGCTAATAGACCTTATTTATTTTAAGAAACCTGTTGGAGGTATTATCAACGCTTCCAAGATATTTACAGAAATTGTAAAAAATAATAAATGTAATATAAAAAAACTGGTTGAATATGCAGTTTGCTTTCCCAATATTAAGACCAGAAAGCGTATTGGGTTGATACTTGATGATGCCGGAGTTCCTGAAAATATTTTGAAGCCTCTCCTAAAAAGCATAGAAAGACATCTATTGGTTCTCTTAGCAGTTCGCGTAAAGGCACACTGAATAAAAAATGGAGAGTTATAATCAATGATTCACGAAAATAAAGATGAGTTTATCAAAACATTAGGAAGGGCATCAAAGAAAAAGGGTTTTCTGTTACCACTCATTGAAAAAGATCATTACTTAACTGATTCTTCATAAATTTAAATCGTTTCATTTCGTAGGTATCTTCGTTAAATTGAGCCAGCTGATAATAAGAAATGATATTTTTCTGCCAGGCAAATTTTGATCCTTTGATAAGTGATTTCATCGTATTCTTTTCAAGATTCATTTTCCCGAATTTGCTTTCTTCATAGCAAAAAATGATCATTTCGACTAAATTATTCAATCCTCCGTTTAAGGGATAATTGAATATTTTTATTTGGTTATATTTTTTATCGATGATCTCTATCATTTCAAGATCTTTCCTGGAGAACTTGCTAAAAAGAAGTTCTAAGCAGTTCAAAAGCCAGTCGTCTTTATCAATTGATTCTAAAAAAAGATGCTGTGTAATTTCATGTAACACAGCTTTTTTTATATCCAGGAATTTATCCCTCATTTCTTCGATATAGGCAAGCTCTCTGAATGTCAATGTTTTTCTCAAAATGCATGGTTGGCTATTATATTTTGGGAATTGTTTGTTTTTATGAAAGAAACATTTCTTTACGAAGAAATAAGGATCATGGCGGGGATTTTTGATTCGATGGTAATTTTTGATATATTTAGGTAGATTAATGGGATAATTTGGCGCCAATTTGCAAAACAGCCATACACTTTCCGTGAGATTATATTCCGGCCAGCCGGTTTTAATTAAAGACCTGGTATTGTCTTCAAGATACATTGAAAAAGCTTTCATTAAATAAGCTATTTCCTTTAGGGTAAAATAGGGGATAATTCCATAAGTCCTTTGAAGCATTTGATGTTCTTTGGCATAAGCACATATTTGTTTTTAAAAAAATTTAGGGCATAATGGGGGGAGAGGTAGTTCAGTGAATCTTCGAAGTTGGGGGAGAAGAAGATGTTGGAAACGGCTCCAAAAGTATCCCTGGCAGATAAAGGAAATTTCAGTTCTAAATACCTTTTCCTTCTCGGGGTGATCAAGGTTCTTTTTAGGATAAAAGAAATTTCTTGGATGATCGTTTCTTTATCGTATATTTTACCGGTTGGTGCAATGTCAGGTTGATTAGAATAGTGTTTTTCATAAATACTACAAGCCTTAGTGCGGATTAATGCTTCGTTATCTTTTTTCAATATTCAAATACCTTATTTTTAAAGTGCAAACATTAATTATTATAAGGTATTAGAATTAAAATTCAAAATAAATAAATTCATTGCTTATTTATTATCTCAATACTAACCTGCTTCTCCTGATATTCCTTGATTTATCAGTAAAAAACAAGAACTACATACTGGGAAGTTTGAAATATATTTTGAAAAAAAGAAGGATTTTATAAGCCTTTTGTCGTATTATAAAAAGGATATAGAAAAATTAAAGAAGATTTATTTTTTGCTCCCTGCTGGCGATTCAATAAGGTAAATATATATTCTTGAAGTGTGACAAAAAATCTATCCTGGCACAATAGTTTAAGGAGAAGAATATGTCAAAAATAAAAAAAATTGATTTACGGTCAATGAGTATTATTGAAGAACAAAAAGAAAAGTTACGCAAGTTATTTCCGGAAGTTTTTACTGAAGACAAGATCGATTTTGAGAAATTAAAACTTACTTTGGGTAAGGCAATTGAAGTGGGGAAAGAACGGTACGGGATGACCTGGCCGGGCAAAGCCGATTGTTTTAAGATTATTCAGAGTTCAAGCATTGGAACATTAAAACCTTGCCGAGAAGAGTCTGTCAACTTTGATAATACCGAGAACCTATTTATCGAAGGAGATAATCTTGAAGTATTAAAACTTCTTCAAAAGTCCTATTATGGAAAAGTTAAAATGATATACATCGACCCACCTTATAATACCGGTAATGATTTTATTTATCCCGATGATTATAAAGAGAACCTGACCACCTATTTACAATATACTGGTCAGGTTGATGCTGAGGGCAAAAAATTTTCTACTAATACGGATACAGAAGGAAGGTTCCATAGTAAATGGCTTAATATGATGTATCCACGGGTGTTCTTAGCAAAGAATTTGCTGCGTGATGACGGTGTAATTTTTATTAGTATAGATGACAATGAAGCGCATAGTTTTCGTGCCATTATGAATGAAATATTCGGTGAGGAAAATTTTATAGGATGTTTTACAATCAATACAACTCCAAATGCACGAGATTATGGGCACATCGGGAAAATGCATGAATATTGCCTTTTCTATGCTAAAAGTATTAACTCTACTGAGACGAATTTGATTACAGATAAAGAAAAAACGTTTAGATATAAAGATTCCGTTGGCGAATTTAATGTGCATCCGCTTTACAATAGTAACGAAGCATTTTCCAAAGATAACCGTCCCAATCTTTTTTACCCTTTTTATCTTTTGTCTAAAAAGAAAGTTAGCGAAATTGGTGATAACTTTTTTGAAATAAGTCTGGACAAATCAATTGATGGCATTGAAATATTACCGCCTTTGTCACAAAAAAACAAGGTCCAATTCGTATGGAGATGGGGGAGAGATAAAGCGCAAAGTGAGCTAAATAAAGAAATAATCGGATATATGACAGGAGATGGTGAATATAGAATTGTTCAAAAAATGCGGACTACTGAAAAACTTATAAGGTCTCTGATTAGTGGGGTTGAATTTACATCTCGTAGAGGAACAGCTGAATTAGAGAAAATATTTGATAAAAAGATAATGGAATTCCCTAAACCAGTTGAATTGATCAAGCATTTTGTAAAGGCGGGGGCTGGTTTCAATGACATAATTCTTGATTTTTTTGCTGGTTCTTCTTCAACTGCACACGCGGTTATTGACCTAAACAAAGAAGACGGCGGTAATCGTAAATTTATCATGGTTCAACTTCCCGAAATTTGCAACGAAAATTCCGAAGCTTACAAAGCAGGTTATAAAACTATCGCCGATATTGGCAAAGAGCGGATCCGACGCGTAATAAAAAAAATTAAAAAAGAAACAGAACAAACCTTGTTTAAGAATAATAAAATGGATTTAGGTTTTAAGGTTTTTAAACTCGATAAGTCTAATTTTAAGATCTGGGGCACGGAACAAATTTCACCGGATAAGGCATCTATTGAAAAACAATTAGAACTTCATATCGATCATATTAGCTACAAAGCGAGCCAGGATGATATTTTGTATGAGATTCTTCTTAAAGCCGGGTTTAATTTGACCACGAAGATTGAAAAGATTAAGCTGGCAGGAAAAGCTGTTTATTCCATAGAAGGCGGCGCTATGCTTATCTGCCTTGAAAAAGAGCTTACCAAAGAGCTTATAAAAGCGATGGCAGAAAAACAGCCAAGCAGGGTTATTTGCCTGGATCGAGGTTTTTCCAATAATGATCAGCTCAAAACCAACGCCGTGCAGATTATGAAGTCAAAAGGCGTTGATGATTTTAGAACGGTGTGAGATAAGGAGGAAAAATGAAGCCATATATACCTGATTTTTTACCATTAGAAAAATTGGATTGGATGAGATTTATTCATCTGATTGGACCGGCAAATTCCGAGCTTGCGCGCTATGATGGCATAGTGCAGGGAATTGTTAATCCGCATATTTTACTGTCTCCATTAACTACCAAGGAAGCTGTTTTATCTTCACGGATTGAGGGAACGCAGGCAACGCTTGAAGAGGTTCTGGAGTTTGAAGCCGTAGCAAGGGCAAACATTGAAACTGAGCGCGAAAAAGACATCCAGGAAATTATTAACTATCGTAAATCCATCTTGTTTGCTATGGATTGGCTTACTATAAAGCCGATTACTCTTAATATGATTAAGCAGGTTCATAGTATTTTGCTGGATAGCGTTCGGGGAAGGGATAAGGGACGTGGAAAATTTAGGGCTGTTCAGAATTGGATTGGGAAGCCGGGAATGTCTATGGACCAGGCTGATTATGTACCTCCTGAACCGATGAAGCTTATAGAATGTCTTTCTAATTTTGAAAAATACATACACTTTAAAGAAAAAGACTTTCTAGTACAGCTTGCTATCATTCACGCCCAGTTTGAGATTATTCATCCTTTTGTTGATGGAAATGGCAGGGTTGGTAGGATTTTGATACCGCTCTTTTTATTTGAAAAGAAATTACTCAATTCACCGATTTTTTATATAAGTGAATATTTAGAGTCTCATCGAGATGAATATTATGACCGGCTTAAGACAATTACTGATGCAAAGAAGTGGGAGGAGTGGATAGAATTCTTTTTAAAAGTAATTTCTGAACAGGCAAAAGCGAATTCCCGGAAGGCAAAGGCAATACTTGAGCTATATAATCAAAAAAAGGAGCGCATTCAATCCGTTACTCATTCTCAGTATGTAGCAAAAATCCTTGACGCCCTTTTTACCCATCCCATATTTAGCACAACAGATTTTATACGAGAATCGGGCATTCCAAAACCAAGTGCGATTCGTATCTTGCATTTACTAGAGAAGGAAGAAATTGTATCTATCTTACGACAGGGTGCTGGAAGTAAAGCTAACATATTGATATTTAATAAGTTAATAAAAATTATCGAATAGATTATAGTGCATATTAAAATATAAGCAAGCTTTTTTGTGTATCATAAAAGATGTTATATGATACACAAAGAGAATTGCTTATATTCTATGACACACAAAGGACGCGTAATGATGAGACTAAAATTTGACCCAAATTTACAATTTCAAATAGATGCGGTAAACGCAATGGCTGAAGTATTTTACGGCCAGCCTTTGTCAGAAGGTGATCTTGAAATAGGTTTTAAAAGGTTGGACTGGATTTTCCAGACTGAATTAGGGATAGGGAACAACCTTATCTTAGATGAAGCTGCTTTGTTAAAGAATATACATTTAGTCCAGGAGCATAATGACCTTGAAAAGGTTTCTTCATTTCAAGGCAGGCATTTTTCCATAGAAATGGAGACGGGTACCGGAAAAACGTATGTATATCTCCGTACTATTTTTGAGCTCTATAAAAAATACGGTTTTAAAAAATTTGTCATTGTTGTTCCCAGTGTGGCGATTAGAGAAGGTGTCTTAAAAAACCTCGAAATTACCAAAGAGCATTTTCTGCATCTTTATAATAATGTTTCCTATGATTATTTTGTCTACGATTCAAAAAAAATTAATCAAGTGCGTCAGTTTGCTGCCAGCAACCATATTCAAATAATGGTGATAAATATCGATGCGTTCAGGAAAACTTTAGAAGATAAGGATGAAGAAAAAAAGAGCAATATTATCCACAGAGAAAGTGATAAATTATCAGGGAGAAAACCTATTGAGTTTATCCAGGCAACGCACCCGATAGTCATTATAGATGAGCCTCAAAGCGTTGATAATACCCCAAAGGCAAAAGAGGCTATGGAAACCTTAAATCCACTTTGTACCATGCGTTATTCTGCTACACATAGAAATCCTTACAATCTGCTTTATAAACTTGATCCTATTAAGGCCTATGATATGCGCTTGGTAAAACGAATTGAGGTTGCATCTGTTTTGAGCGAAGAATATTTTAACCAACCTTTTATTCAATTTAAAGCGGTTGATAATCAAAACGGGATCAGGGCAAAACTTTCTATACATGTGGATTCGTCAAGCGGTCCGAAACTTAAGAATGTAACAGTTAGATCAGGAGATGATTTATTTGTCAGGTCAAATGAGCGGGAAAATTATCGAAATAGTTATATCATTAATGAGATTAATGCCGAACCGGGTAACGAATATATTTCATTTGCCAACGGTAAGACCCTTGCTCTAGGACAAACTCAAGGTGGTTTGACTGATGATATCATGAAAATTCAAGTTAAAAACGCCATTCAAGAACACCTGGAGAAGGAGTTAAAGGTTAAGGATAAGGGAATTAAGGTTCTTTCGTTATTTTTTATTGATAGAGTTGCCAATTACCGCTCTTATGATGAGCAAGGTAATCCGGTAAAAGGGAAAATAGCTTTGTGGTTTGAGGAGTATTTTAATGAGTTAATCCAAAAACCACGTTATAAGGATTTGTTAAAATTTCCACTTGAAAAGCTTCACGATGGCTATTTTGCTGCTGATAAAAAGGGCATTTTGAAGGATACTTCAGGTACTACTCTAGCAGATGAAGATGTTTACAATAAAATTATGAAAAACAAGGAACAATTGCTGTCTTTGGATGAGCCGCTACGTTTTATTTTTAGCCATTCTGCTTTACGAGAGGGGTGGGATAATCCCAATGTGTTTCAGATATGCACACTCAATGAAACAAAGTCAGAAATGAAAAAGAGACAGGAGATTGGGCGGGGACTCAGGTTGCCAGTTAATCAGCAAGGAGAGCGGATATTCGATGAGACGATTAATCGTCTTACGGTTATTGCCAATGAAAGTTATGAGGATTTTGCCAGGAAGCTTCAGACCGAGATAGAGGAAGACTTTAATGTCCACTTTGGGGCGGTGAGTAAAAATGCCTTTGCAAAAATTATACAAGTTATTGATGATCAAGAAACGACTTTAGGGGACGAAAAATCGAAAAAGATCTGGGAAGAATTAAAACAGCAGGGGCATATTGATGAAGACGGTAAAATCCAACCTAAATTTAATCCTTCGGATAAGTATTTTGAAGTGATACTTAGCCCGGAATTTCAAGATGTAAAGCACCAGGTGATTGATATCGTTCAAAGCTATCTCTTTTCCGAGCATGTTGTTAATCGGAATAATCGAAAAACTTTAAAAATAAATAAAATGGTATATCTTGATGATGAGTTTAAGAAGCTTTGGGATAAAATCAAACCCAAAACAACCTATTCGGTAGAATATGATACGGATGTTCTCATTGAAAAAGCATCAAAAGCCATAAGAGAAATGGACCGGATAGAAAAGGTAAAAATTGTTTACAAAAAAGCGGAAGTGGACATTCAAGAAAAAGGCATTGTAACTAAAGAATTAAGAATTCAGGAAACTACAGCTTCTTATGGTGAAGATAAAGTGAATTTACCGGATATTCTTGCCTATTTGCAGAAAGAAACCGAACTAACCAGAAATACCATAGTGCGAATATTGATAAGCTCCGGTAGAATCGAAGAATTTCCTCTGAATCCTCAGAAGTTTATGGATTCAGTAGCTCGATTAATAAAGAATGAACTTCATCAATTAGTGGTGGATGGCATTAAATATGAGAAAATAGCCGGGCAGGAATATGAGATGAGGTTATTTGAGGAAACAGAAATTATAAGCTATTTAAACAATCTAATTGAAGTTAAAAAATCAGTATATGACGCCATTGAATACGATTCTGAAATAGAAAAGCGATTTGCCGAAAGTCTGGATATGCGCGATGACATAAAATTATTCGTAAAGCTTCCTTCATGGTTTAAAATCGACACGCCTATAGGAACATATAATCCTGATTGGGCTATAGTGAAGCACGAAGATGATACGCTTTATCTTATAAGAGAAACGAAGGGTATTAAAGATTTTGAAAAATTAAGAAATATCGAAGCGGATAAAATTAGATGCGCTAAAATGCATTTTCGGGAGTTAAAGGTTGATTTTAAAATGGTGGTCGAGGCGAATGAAGTTTAATAAAATGTCACATGGGCGGTTCTTTTGACAATATAATGTGACAGGGATAACACATCCCATTTTCTGAGAAAATTAATATTTTATTTTTAAATTAGATAAATAAGGAAGATGTCTCAGGTTAATAATTCAACAGTAAAACAGGGGAAGGTTCTTCGTTAGATAATACCCTAGTAAATAATAGGAGAACACATTCTATTTTCTTAAATAGGGAAGTCGTACCAAGGAAATACTCCGGTATCTTTTAGGTTGTTCTGGAAGAAAAGAGAAGAGAAATAATAAAAGAGTGGATCGATTCCGGAAGGATTGAGGATATAAACAATAATTAAAAAACAATGCTGAGAATCAGAAAAACTTTATTAAAAATAAAGGGAGATTTTTAGTATGAAAATAAAATGTCCGCTATGTGATTCTGAAAACGAAGAAGGAAGTAAATTTTGTAAAAATTGTAATGAGCCTCTTTTTAAGCAAGAATATTCTAAGAATAATCCATACATTAAAAAAATAGGGAATAAAAATCAGTCTTTTGACCTTATCTCGGACAAAAAAGTAAAGGGTGAAACAGAAGGGGAAAAGCTTAAAAGACTCAATCTAGAGTATGAGGAATTATTAAAAGATCCAAATAGCAGTTTGAAGTTAATTGAAAAGCATAGAAACCGAATAAGTAAAATTGAGAATAATATAGTTAACCGTAATTTAAAAGGAATCGAATTTGAAAAAGAAGGTAAAATAGATGAAGCCATCAAGCTATATGAAAAGAATATTAAAGAAGAATTTGAGGGCAGTCATCCATACGAAAGATTAGCCATAGTGTATAGTAAAAAAGGATCATTAGAAGACGAGATTAGAGTATTGGAAAAAGCTGTTTGGGTATTCGAGAATATTGTTTACAAAGGTCGAAGTGATAGACTTCCGAAGCTAGACAGATTCAAGAAAAGATTAGAAAAAGCAAACAAAAAAAGATTACAAACAAAATAAGGAGCGGTTCTATACTACGTTTATTTAAAACTTATAAGCAGAAATATTTGATAAATTTTAATGCGATAAAGGCAAATATCAAGAAAATAACTGTTCTAGGAAGTGCACTATTTTTTTGTTTATTTTTTGTTGGCTGCAGCTGGGTAACAACACCATCAGTTATTCCAGATAATGGCGGGATGGATGAATACGATTCTCAATTCATATCTTTATTGAATGAATTAAATACTCCTTTAGAAC
>Ga0116197_1000125_pt1 | contig 14644 bp, 9 predicted proteins | sample ZodSprsou2mmetaG_FD_94480 | JGI IMG/M metagenome (GOLD analysis project Ga0116197, IMG submission 94480) | Hot spring sediment microbial communities from Zodletone spring, Oklahoma to study Microbial Dark Matter (Phase II) - Zodletone Spring... ...
GTGATGACCTGTTAAAAATAAAAAAATATTTCTCTGCATGATTGTGGAATACATCATGATCATACCGGTCGCTTTCGGAGCGGCATTGCTTACCTTTTTTTCTGGCTTCGGGCTGGGCACGATCCTGATGCCGGTGTTCGCCATTTTTTTTCCGGTGGAAATCGCCATTGCCCTGACTGCCATTGTACACCTGCTGAACAATCTTTTCAAGGCAACCCTGATCTGGAAAGAGATCAACTGGAAGGTGGTGCTTTGGTTCGCCCTTCCTGCCGCTGCGGCCGCATTCGGAGGAGCCATGTTGCTGAACCTGCTTGCCGGGGAGACCGGGATCCTTACCTATGAGATCGGCGGCCGCACCATGGAAGTCACCATATTGAAACTCATCATCGCAGTCCTTCTCATAATTTTTGCCGTCATGGAGATCCATAAACGGCTGGAGCAGATCCGGCTCAACAGGAAATTCCTGCCCCTTGGGGGATTGCTGTCAGGGTTTTTCGGAGGACTTTCCGGGCACCAGGGCGCCCTTCGGTCCATGTTCCTGCTGAGGGCCGGACTGGGCAAGGAAGGATTCATAGCCACAGGGATCATGGCAGCCATCGTGATCGATATTTCCCGGCTTTCCGTGTACGGCACCTCGTTCTTTGCAAAGCACTTCAGAACGCTCGGGGAGGATTCCGTGATGCTTCTGGTGGCCGCCTCCCTGGCTGCCTTTGCGGGCTCCTGGTTTGGCAGAAGGGTACTCCGCAAAATCACCTTCCGGGGTGTTCAGCTCACGGTGGGCATCCTGATCCTGGTGCTGGCCCTGCTGATGGCAGCCGGGATCATTTAATATTTATCAGAGCGTGGGCTGTGACTTCAGCCGATCCACCTCTTTTCTTGCGGCCGGGCCAATCTTGAGGGCAAATTTTCGCGGCCAGGGATTCCGGGGCGATCTGTCCATCAGAAGGGCCGGCGGGGGAAGGCATATGAACTGGCTGTTCTTCCAGATGATCTTTTTTTCGACAACTTCTCCGGTCATGTAATCCTTTGCCTCCTCGGGGGAAACCAGGAGCAGGTTTGCTATGACTTCGGCTCCCAGTAAAATGATCACATACGGATTTGCAATTTCGATCTCCTGGCGGATCCACGGAATACTCCGGGTGGCATATTCCATGTATTTTGATTTGTTCTCATATACATCCTTCTTTCCCAGCCTGTGGTATTTTTTTACATGGTCCTCGTCAAATAAGAACACTTTTACCAGGCTGGTAAGCCAGCATTCATCCCTGGTGATCCCGAGGGTTTCCAGGATGATCTCGTCCAGTTCCTGTCCCGAAACCGTGGTCCTTACCCTTGAACCGTCAAAATAAGGCTCCGTGGAGAAAGGAGCATTGCAATCATACAGGGGCACATCGGGGATGTCCTTTACAAAATATAATTTCGCGGAAGGCAGGGCCCCGATGACCATCACCTTGTTCATGGCAGCCGACATGGGAACGACCGTGTCAACCGGATTACCGTACAAATAGGTGATATTCCCGGGAAATTTAATGCTTTCCTTATACTCCTTGTAGCATTTTTTCTGGTATTGATAGATGGTCATTTTTTGAAATTGTGCAGATTAGGCTGACAAATTACAATTTTATTCTTATCAACGGAAATTAGCAGAATGATATCTCTGCTGCAGGTCGTCTGATTCGCAGAAAAGGGAAGGGGATGTCTCAAAAGAGATACCCTTCTCTTATTTACTGAGGGATGTTTTCTCGCAACGTGCTAATTTTGCTGCCGCAAAAAGATGCCAGGTTGCTTCGAAATCATCCCTCAGTTAAGGTAGAAATGGGACTTATGAGACATCCCCTTCCCTTTGATGGCTTACAGGCCAAAGGCATAATAATAGGTGCCCGGATAATCCTCGTACACCCCTTCCAGCATGACCCCGCCTTCCGTTTTTTCTAAATATTTCACAAAATCTTCCACACTGCCGGTGGGCTTTCCGTCCACTTTTGTAATGATAAATCCTTCACGCATATCCGTATGCCGCTTCAGAGTTCCGGCCGACAGGCGCGTCACTTTCAATCCGCCGCTGATCTCAAGTTTGCGGGCGGTCTGCTGATCAATTTCCTCCAGTTCGATCCCCAGGACATCCAGCACTCCGGCAGCTTCTTTTTCCACCAGCCTGGTATCGCCTTCCTGGTTGCGGAGGGTGACGCTGAATTCCATTTCCTTCCCTTTCCGGTCCACCAGCAACTCAACCTTATCTCCCGGCCGGTGCTGTCCGATGACCTCAAGCAGCTGGCTGGAAGTTCTGGTTTCCGTACCATTCACGGACTGGATCACATCCCCGACCTTGATCCCTGCTTCTCCGGCCGCACTGCCTACCGTGATGCTGTCCACGTACACTCCTTCGGTCACATCCAGATCCAGCTCCCTGGCCAGGTTTCCGTCCACACTCCTGATCATCAGACCCAGGTAGCCCCTCTGGACCTTCCCGTATTTGATCAGATCCTCCACCACCTTGCTGACAATGTTGGAGGGAACCGCGAAACCGTAACCGGCATACACCCCGGTCGTGCTGGCAATGGCGGTGTTGATCCCCACCAGTCCCCCCTGCAGGTTGACAAGGGCACCACCGCTGTTCCCGGGATTGATGGCCGCATCGGTCTGGATGAAGGATTCGATGGCGGTCACATCTCTCAGGATGTTAATGTTGCGCGCCTTGGCACTCACGATCCCGGCGGTGACCGTGGAGCTCAGGTTGAACGGATTCCCGACGGCCAGGACCCACTCACCCACTTCCACATTGTCCGAATTTACCAGCGGAAGGGAAGGCAGATCCTTGGCTTTGATCTGCAACAGTGCCAGGTCCGTGGATGGATCCGTCCCGATTACTTTCGCCTTGAATACCCTGTTGTCGGTGAGGGTTACCTCCACGTCATCGGCCTTGTCGATCACATGGTTGTTCGTTACAATGTAACCTTCCGGATTGATGATCACTCCGGAGCCGGAGCCGATCCGCATCCTTGGTTCACCCGAGTAGGGATCCTCAAACCTGAATTCAGGACCGAAAAAACGGCGGAAGAAATCATCGTTGAAATAATCCCTGAACTGGTCCGGGATCTGCTGATCCCTCATGTTTCTCTGGCTCTGCACAATGGTGGACTGGATATTCACCACGGCTGGCATCACCTGCTTTGCTGCTTCGGTAAAATCCAGGGGGATGATCTCTCCCTCATCGTTTACCGTATAGGCTGCACCCACCACCGGGGTTCCTGAGATATGCTCGATCTTGACTGTTTTTCCCCCGTTCCGATCCATGAGCTGGTAAGCTCCGATGGTCAGGGCGCTGCCCAGTATCGCAGCGATCAGAATCATACTGAATTTTTTTACTTGCATTGTTTCGTCCTCCTTGATTTTATTTCCTTCAATGATGGCTCAAACCATATGCCACCACTATTGATAAATTTTCTATCCATCAGCAAAATTAACCGATTATTACAGTCATAGAACGTGAACAGGGTGGTCCCGGGTCTGCTCTTAACATTATTTAATATTTATCACTTCTCGTTACGGTCATTCTGTCAGCCTTCTCGCCTGGGTTCTTATGTCATGATGTCATTCCCTGTGTCCATGCTGTTTTTAATGATTTACCAATGAGGGGATTGCCTTCATCTCTGCCGGGCCGGATTATCGCTGGCGCAGGGTTTGTGATATGGCAACCGCTATTGATTATTGAAATTGAAAGGAGATCAGAACATGGAATTTGAAAAATATACGATCAAATCACAGGAAGCTGTTCAGAAAGCACAACAGCTTGCCGTGGAGAAACAGCACCAGGCCATCGAATGTGCCCACCTCCTGAAGGGGATCATCACGGTGGATGAAAATGTATTGCCTTTCATCCTGAAAAAGCTGTCCATCAATCTTCAGCATGTGGAAGCTGCGCTTGACAGGATGATCGAGGGTTTTCCCAGGGTGAGCGGCGGGGACAAGTACCTGTCGCGTGAAGCCACCGAAGCGCTCAATAAGGCAGAGGCTTCCGTGAAGGAGTTCGGTGACGAGTATGTGGCCCTGGAAAACATCCTCCTGGGGATCCTGCGTTCGGGCAGCCAGGTAAGCAGGATGCTCAAGGATGCCGGAATGAATGAGAAGGATCTGATGGAGGCCATCAGGACCCTGCGGAAGGGAGCCAGGGTGAACAGTCACTCTGCAGAGGAGACCTACAATGCACTGGAAAAATACGCCATTCACCTGAACCAGCGGGCAGAGGCGGGCAAGCTGGATCCCGTGATCGGGAGGGATGAGGAGATACGCCGGGTTTTGCAGATCCTGACGAGGCGGACCAAGAATAACCCCATACTGGTGGGGGAACCGGGCGTCGGGAAAACAGCCATCGCAGAAGGGATCGCCTTCAGGATCGTCAGCGGGGACGTTCCGGATGACCTCCTTTCCAAAGAGATCTATTCACTGGACATGGGGGCGCTGATTGCCGGGGCCAAGTACAAGGGCGAATTCGAGGAGCGCCTGAAAGCCGTGGTCAAGGAAGTGATCGCATCGGAAGGCCGGATCATTCTTTTCATCGATGAGATCCACACCCTGGTGGGAGCCGGCGGCGGGGAAGGCGCCATGGATGCCGCCAATATCCTGAAGCCCGCCCTGTCGAAAGGCGACCTGAGGGCCATCGGGGCCACCACCCTGAATGAGTTCCAGAAATATTTCGAAAAGGACAAGGCGCTGGAGAGGCGTTTCCAGAAAGTATATGTGGATGAACCCGATGAGGAGGATGCCATTTCCATCCTCCGGGGGATCAAGGAGAGGTATGAGAATTACCACAGGATCAGGATCAAGGACGAAGCGATCATCGCGGCCGTCCAGCTATCCCAGCGGTACATTACAGACAGGTTCCTTCCCGACAAGGCCATCGACCTGATCGATGAATCGGCCGCACACCTGCGGCTGGAGATGAATTCCAAGCCCGAGTCCATCGACACCCTGGAAAGGAAGATCCAGCAGCTGGAAATCGAAAGGGAAGCGGTCAAGCGTGAAAAAAATAAAGAAAGGGTAGACCAGCTGTCCAGGCAGATCGCCGATCTGGAGGAGGAGCACAAGCAGCTGATCGCCGCCTGGGAAGATGAAAAATCCATTGTAGAAGATATCCAGAAGATCAAGCAGCGGATCGAAGAGATGCGGTACAAAGCTGAAAAAGCAGAAAGGGAAACCGATCTGGCCACCGTGGCGGAGATCAGGTACGGACATCTGCCGGCGGCCGAGCAGGAGTTGAAAGATACCATCATGAAGCTGCAGGAATATGAAAAGGAAGGGAAGCGCCTGGTGCGGGAGGAGATCACGGCCGAGGACATCGCGGAGGTGGTTTCCCGGTGGACCGGGATCCCTGTGAACCGGATGCTGCAGAGCGACCGGGAAAAACTGTTGCATATTGAAGAGGAACTCCACAAGCGGGTGGTGGGACAGGAAGAGGCGATCTCGGCCGTTTCGGCCGCCATCCGCAGGAGCCGCACCGGGCTTTCGGACGAGCGCCGGCCTGTGGGCTCGTTCCTGTTCCTGGGCACCACGGGTGTGGGGAAAACGGAGCTGGCCAAAGCACTCGCGGAATACCTGTTCAACGATGAAGGGCTGATGACCCGCATCGACATGAGCGAATACCAGGAGCGGCATGCCGTATCCCGGCTGGTGGGTGCTCCCCCCGGATACGTGGGTTACGAGGAGGGAGGCCAGCTGACGGAGGCCGTGAGGAGGAAGCCCTACTCGGTGATCCTGCTGGACGAGATCGAGAAGGCCCATCCGGATACCTTCAACATCCTGCTCCAGGTGCTGGAGGACGGGCGCCTGACGGACAACAAGGGGCGCGTGGCCAATTTTAAGAACACGATCATCATCATGACCTCCAACATCGGCTCAGGGATCATCCATGAGAACTTCGAGAATGTGAAGGAGGAGGAACTGGAAGAGGTGATCGAAAGGACCAGGAACCAGGTATTTGAACTGCTGAAAAAAAGTGTGCGCCCCGAATTCCTGAACCGGATCGACGAGCTGGTGATGTTCCGGCCGCTGACCGTTGATCACATGGAGGGGATCATCCGCATCCAGCTGAGGAATCTGGAAAAAGTGCTGAAAAAGCAGGAGATCACCATCGAGGTCACCGACCGGTGCATGGAGTACCTGAAACGTGAAGGATTTGATCTCCAGTTCGGTGCACGGCCCCTGAAAAGGTTGATCCAGAAAAAGATCCTTGACGGATTATCCATGGCCATCCTGGAGGACAGGGTTTCCCCTGGCATGCATGTGAAGATTGATGCGGAAGACCACCAGGTGGTCTTCCGTCCCGTGCCCCGAAAAAATGCTTTTTAATCCTCCACCGGAGATTCATTCATTTTTTCAGCGTACTCCAGTCTTTCATATTTGCAGCAATCGGGAAGCGCATTGTAGACTTTGTCACTTGCCCTGTGCATTTCCGTGTCATGTCCCGTTGCGGCGATGGCCATCTGAACCTTGTGGAGGGTGGTCCTGCCGGGATCAAACATAAGTTTGAGCATCCGGGTTTCCCGGTCCCAATCCGCTTCTTTCACCCCTTCCACGGCTGTGGCGGCATTTTCGATCCTTGTTTCGCACATGCCGCAGTTCCCGGCCACTTTGAATTTTTCTTCTCTTTCTGTCTGCGCCATCACAGTAGTGATGCCAATGGCAAGCAGTAACAGGGTACTCTTCATTTTTGTTTTCATCCTTCCGAATTTTTAATTTGACATATAACCTGATTGATTTTTCTTAGAATTCAAACGTTTCCACAGTCTCCCCGCAATGCAGCATTGCATCGCCGAAGTATGGATTCCTGATCTCTTCGCTGGTGCTCAGCCAGTATGCACCCTTGTTATCCAGCGCCATGGGACAGAACTGGTAATAGACCGTTCCCTCCTGCAAACCGAAGGTTTTAACGGCCTCGTAGAGCGCCTGGTTGAGCTTCGCAAATTCTTTTCTTTGTATTTCAATATCATGCCTGTCGGAGATGTTTTCCAGTGATCCGTTCATTTTTTCCAGCAATTGCATCCATTCAATGTGGGCCCCGGGATTCAACAGGTCCATATCCGCAGCTTTAAGGGCAGCCTGGACATCCTGTCCGAATGCGGCCGCTTTGTGCGGATCTGACCCAACGAACGCATTTTTCATGGAAATGTACGTCTGAAAGATTTCCTGTAATTGCTTTTTGAACGCCTCAACGGCGACTGCGACCTCCCCTCCTTCACGGTTCATCATGCTCGGCTTTCCCGCAAGCTGTGCGGCCGCATCGATCCTGAATGCTCCGTTCACGACGATCTCTTCTCCCTCCTGCAATCCGCTTTCCACCACGTACTGATCTCCCGCAGCCGGGCCGAGCGTGATCTCCCTGTAACGGAATGTGGGACGGTCCCTGCCCGGCACCCTGACATAAACCACCGCCCGTTTCCCGGTCCAGAGAATGGAGGAGGATGGAATAAGGATTTTCTCCGAATTTCCTGCGATTTGTGATTCGGCCTTTCCGCGGACGAACATGTCCGGCTTGAGGATCAGCCGGGGATTATCCTGTTCTACGCGGATCCCGGCAACCCTTGTTTCAGGATGGATGAAAGGATCTATATAGGCAACCCTTCCGGTGAATGTCAGTCCCGGGATGGACTGCACCTGGTAGCTGACCATGTCGCCCTTGCTGATCCAGGGCAGGTTGCTTTCATACGCATCGAACATGATCCAGACACGGGTGAGATCGATCACCTCAAAAAGTGCCGAACCTTCATTCACATAGTCTCCGGGCGACACATGTTTTTTTGTTACCGTGCCTCCGATGGGCGATCGCACGTCGAAATAAAGCTCGGGTTCCCCTTTTTCAATGATGGCGTCTATCTGCGCCCCGGTGAGGTCCCACAGCTCCAGCCTGCTTCTCGCCGCCCTGTATAATCCGGGCTGCTCATCCCTGCCCCTGGCAGCTTCGATCAGTTCCCGCTGGGCGGTGACCAGTTCCGGGGAGTACATTAAGGCCAGTCTTTCGCCCTGCTGAACCTGTTCACCAGTAAAGCTTACATAGAGTTTTTCAATCCTGCCCCCGAACCTGGCGGTGAGCACCGAGATCCTTCTCTCGTCTGCCTTCACCTTTCCCTGCAGGAGAATCTCCCGAACCGGTTTACCGCGTTCAATCCGGAGGGTCTGTACCTCTGCAAGCTTTGCAGCAGATTCGGTCATCCCCAGCTCTTCCGGATCCACATCCGGGGCACCGGTATCCAGATCCGACACCGGGATCAGGTCCATTCCGCATATGGGACACTGACCCGGTTCCTCTCTCCGGATCTGCGGATGCATGGAGCATGTCCAGGTGGTTCCCTCCGGGTGATCATGCGTCCCGGCGACCACCTGTTCCGGGCTCCCGGAAAAACCCTCCGGACGATCCCCGGAATGGTTCCCGTTCGTGGATGGATGAAAGAGTACCCATCCCAGGAAAATGCCCGCTGCAAGAAACAGGGATCCCCAGATGGTTTTCGTCTTTATTTTACTGATATATTTTTTCATCGCGATGAATTATTACCGTGTGACATTGCCGTTCACTGTTAATTCCCTCTCAGGTAGTCCATAAATGAGATGGCAGCCTGCCTGTCCGTCCGCGCCCGTTCAAGTTCCAGGGCATAAAAGAGCAGTTTTCTTTCCATGCGCAGGATCTCCTCGAAACTGTTTCCGTCGGTGGCATAGGCGGTCTCAAGCAGACGGATGGACTTTTGCGCAAGCTGTTCCTGACGCCTGTAAAGGGTCATCCTCCTGGACGCGTCCAGGTATTCATTCCAGGTGTTTTCGAAAAGTGTTTCCAGCCTGTTTTCTTTTTCTGTCTTTTCATTTTCCCTGGCTGTTTCCAGGTAGGCAGCCTCCCTGATCATGGAGCTGTACTTCTCCCTGTAAAGGGGGATGGTGATCCCGATGCGCGGGAACATCAGGGCATCATTGAAGCCTCCCTGATCCGGGCCTTCCCCGATAAAAATGTAATCCACCCCCACGGAAAAGTCAGGCCTGCCCTGTTTCCTGGCAAGATCTTTCCCGGCACCGAGCGCCTCCCTCTGGAAATCAAGAGACAGAAGCTGATGGTTCATGGCCAGGATGGAGTCGCTTATGGCCTGCTTGTCCAGAACAGGGTCTCTGTTCCACAGGGTATCCGGAAAAAGGACCGGTTCCTGTTCCGTATGGAGCAGGTTGAAGAACTCCACCTCCAGTGCGGCTTTCCGGTCCATGAGCAGGGCGAGCCTGTTTTCCAGGTCACCCGTTTCCATGTCAATTCTGTACCGGTCCACCACCGAGCCCATGCCCGCTTCAATTTTCACCAATGCAAGATTGCGGAAGGTATCCAGGATCCGGATATTATCCCGCACGATGGAGATGGCTTTCTCATTGAAATAAAGGCTGTAATAAGTATGTCTCACCTCGTTGAAAAGGGCCGACCTGGCTTCGCGGAAAGCCTCATATTTCGCGCTGGCCTGCCGGGTTGCCATTGTCTCTCTGGCATGAAGGGTCCCGAACCAGGGAAACATCTGGGAGGCCGAGATCCTGAATTCCTGAGGGCCCAGCCTGGTCTCCACCGGCCGGATGAAATAGCCGAAGGCAAGGTTCGGATCGGGGAGCGCACCGGCCTGCGGCACGGTTTCCATGGCTGCCAGGTACTCGTTGAACCTGCCCCTTAATCCCGGGTTGTTTTCGGCTGCAAGCACCAGGTAGCTGTCCAGCGGTTCCTGTGTGCCGGCTGGCACACCCGTGACCAGAAGCAAGGTGATCAGTATAATTTTATGGAAGATCGCGTATTTCATTTCTGCTATTTTCTGTCATATTCTGCGTACCTGTCTTTCCCTCCACATACTGTACAGGATGGGCACCACGAACATGGTCATCACCTGGATCACCATCCCGCCGAACAGCGGGATGGCCATGGGGACCATGATATCGGATCCTTTTCCTGTGGAAGTCAGCACCGGGATCAGCGCAATAATAGTGGTGGCTGCGGTCATCATGGCAGGACGCACCCGTTTGCTGCCGGCATCCACGACCGAATCCCTTACCTCACCGATGGTAACCGGTTTGTCACGGCGAAAGACCTGCATGAGGTATGTACCCATGATCACCCCGTCATCCGTGGCAATCCCGAACAGGGCAATAAAACCCACCCATACCGCCACACTCAGGTTGATGGTCCCCATCTGGAACAGCTCCCGCATATGGATACCTGCCAGGCTGAAATTCATGAACCAGTCCTGGCCATAAAGCCAGAGCATCAGGAACCCCCCGGAAAATGCCACCAGGATCCCGGAAAAAATCATCGACGAGGTAACCACCGACCTGAACTGGAAATAGAGGATCAGGAAGATGATGATCAGGGAAACAGGAATGACGATCATCAGCCTTCTTGCAGCCCTTACCTGGTTTTCATAGTTCCCTGTGAATACATAACTGACACCCGCCGGCAAAACCAGTTCCCCGGAATCGATCCTCCGGTCCAGCACCTCCCTGGCATTCTCCACCACATCCACTTCTGCATAACCGGGCTTTTTGTCAAATATGACATACCCCACCAGGAATGTATTCTCACTTTTGATCATCTGGGGACCACGCACATAGTTGATTTCCGCCAGTTCTCCGAGAGGGACCTGGTTTCCCGATGCGGCCGGGATCAGCACCCCCTTCAGGGCCTCCGGACTGTCCCTGTATTCCCGGGCATACCGGGCCCTGACCTGGTAACGTTCCCTTCCTTCCACCGTGGTTGTCAGCGCCATTCCGCCGATGGCCGTACCGATGTACATCTGCATGTCAGCAATGGTGAGTCCGTACCTGGCAATGGCCTTCCTGTCGATACCGATTTCCAGGTAAGGCTTTCCGACCACCCTGTCGGCGAACACCGACGCGGGCTCAATCCCCGGCACTTCTCTGAGTTGTCCTTCAAGCTCGAATCCGGTTTTTTCAATGGATTCCAGGTCAGGCCCGAACACCTTGATCCCCATGGGTGCCCGCATGCCGGTCTGAAGCATGACCAGACGGGTCTGGATAGGCTGCAGTTTCGGCGCCGATGTCAGGCCGGGGATGGCCGACGCGGCTACGATCTCTTCCCAGATATCATCCGGGGAACGAATATGATCCCGCCACTGCCGGAAATATTTGCCCCGTTTGTCCGGTACCAGCTCCTCCTTCCGTACAAGGTGCGGGGTATTCCGGCCGGGATCGTACAGGGTGCTGTCAGCCAGCACGAACGCACCGTCCCGGTTGACCCTGAAGCGGACACGCCGTCCGTTTTCGTCCAGGATATATTCCGGTTTGTAATTGATCACATTTTCGAACATGGAAGTGGGAGCAGGATCCAGTGCCGAGTTCACCCGGCCCCATTTCCCCACCACATGCTCCACCTCGGGGATGGCATTCACCTTTCTGTCCAGCAAGGCGATCACCTCCAGGTTCTCCTCGATGCCAGAGTGCGGCATGGTGGTGGGCATCAGCAGGAAGGATCCCTCATCCAGGGCGGGCATGAATTCCTTTCCGATGCCCGGGAAGGTATTTTGAACCGCCTGCCAGGCTTTGGTCCGCTTCACCCCGTCAGGGATAAACCCGAACACCCTGTCTGATCCCTGCCAGATGAGGATCCCGAGTAATACGATGAGGATGGGGATGGCCAGGAACTTCCATTTGTTGGCCAGGCTCCACCTCAGGATGGGCCTGTAATACCTGACGATTGTCATCAGGATCCCCAGCACCAGTGCCACCAGCACCACTGCGAAAAGGATGTTCACAAAAAGGCTGTTCCCGGCACCCAGGGGCATCCATTCTACTGCCAGAAAATACAGGACAAGGATCACTATTAGGGCGATGTTGATATAATTTACGAATTGCCGCTTCCCTTCAGGCCACCTGTGCTCCAGCAGACCGTTCACCCCGAAGCCGATCAGTACCAGGGCAAGCCATGCCTTGTAAAAGATGATCAATCCCAGAGCTGCCGCGATCAGACCGGTGTGAATGATCCTGCGGACCCTCTTCCTGTCAATGCGGATGGAAAATACCATATGGGCCAGGGCCGGGATGAAGATCAGCCCGATGATCAGCGCTGAGATCATGGCGAATGTTTTTGTGAATGCCAGTGGCCTGAACAATTTTCCTTCTGCGGCCTGCATGGCAAAGACCGGCAGGAAACTCACCACCGTGGTGAACAGTGCCGTGATAACGGCCGAAGCCACCTCGGTAGTGGCATCATAGACCACCCCGAGCAGTTTCCTGCCACGGGCTCCCTCGTTTTGTGGCAATTCCAGGTGCCTGACGATGTTTTCCGTAAAAACCACCCCCACATCCACCATTACCCCGATGGCAATGGCGATCCCGGAGAGGGCCACAATGTTTGCATCCACCCCGAACTGCCGCATGGTGATGAAGGTCATCAGCACACCCAGGGGAAGGAGGCCTGAAATAAGCAGCGAGGCCCGCAGGTTGAACACCAGCAAGATCACCACCAGGATGCTGATGATGATCTCCTCGGTCAGGGCTGATTCCAGGGTTCCCAGCGTTTCTTTGATCAGACCGGTACGGTCATAAAAAGGAACGATGGTCACTTTGGATTCGGTACCGCCGGAAGAGGCAACGCCTCGATCCGCTTTTCAATTCCCCCGAAGTCGATCCGGAACGGGGCGTCCGCCCCGGGTGATTTCTGTTGTGACCCTGCCTCTGTCTCATTTTTCAGGGGGACGATCGAAGGGCCGTCCTTTTTCAGGGTCAGGGCGCAGATCCGCGCCACATCCTTGTATACCATCTCCCATTCCATGTCGCAGAACGTGGGAACAAAGCTTCTGTTGGAGACAAAGAGCAGGTGTTCCCCGTCCCTGGTGAACACGGGATTGAAATCGTAATACAAGCCGTCGCTGACCGGGTAAACCCGTCCTTGTTCAAGCGAATAGATGTACAGCTGCCAGACCAGGTCCCGGTTCATTTTGGAGTAGGCCAGGTATTTGCTGTCGGGCGACCAGGCATAGTCCCAGATCCCCTTGTGATGCAGGGATTCGTCCACATGCTCATATTCCGCCCTGTCCACCTCTGTGATCTTCCTGCTCTCCACATCCAGAACATAACAACGGAGCGCCTGGTCCGCATAGGCGATTTTCTTGTCGTCGGGCGACCACCGCAGGGTATGCCTGTAGCCATTCTGGTGGGTGGTCATTTTCACCGCTTCGCCGGTCCCGTCCGCATTCCGGATATAGATCTCATATTCTCCGGTGCGGTCCGACAGCCAGGCAATTTTTTTCCCGTCGTGCGACCAAACCGCATCCTTCTCCCTGGCCCCGCAGTGGTTGGTGATGTTCTCCGTGACCCCGGCGGTTTTCGGAACGGTGAACACTTCGCCCCTGGCTACCACCAGTGCCCGGATGCCCGAGGGGGAAAGGTCAAAGTCCTGGATATTTTCAGCCAGATCCTCCATGTAGGGCCTGGTCTCCGGTGCATCAGGATGTATTTGGATATCCATTTTCCTGCTTTGCCCCGACGTGAGATCCAGCAACCATATTTCCCCGCCCGTTTCATATACGATCCGGTCCCCGCGTGCCGATGCCCTGAGCACATCATAGTCGTCGTGGTCGGTTAACTGTCTGATCGTTTTCCGCTTGGTGTCCCACGAATAAATATTCAGCGTTCCGTCGCGGTCCGAAACAAAGTACACCATCTCTCCCGCCCACATTGGCATCCGGTCGGTGCCGCCGAAATTGGAAATGTTTTCTTCTGTGTTGGTTTCAAAATCATAGAGGTATATTTCCTGTGCCCTTCCGCCTTGGTACCTTTTCCAGGTCCGGTTTTCACGGGCTGTTTTGTTATAGGCGATCATGCTGCCGTCGGGTGAGTAACTGCCCCTGGTGGCATCGTACAGGATCAGCTCCTCCAGGCCGGTCCCGTCGGGAGAGATCAGGTAAAGCTTTGTGTAGCGGCTGGTGCTGTTCCTCCCTGAGTTGAATATGATCTTGTTTTTAACCGGGTGCCAGCCCACCACCTCATCGGCACCCGGATGATAGGTGATCCGGGTGATGTCGCCACCTTTACTGTTCATCACATACACATCCGTATTGCCGTCGTATTCGCCTGTGAAAGCGATCATGCTGCCATCGGGGGAAAACTTCGGGTAACGCTCCGCACCATCGTGGATGGTCAGGCGCACCGCATCACCCCCTTCCAGGGGTGCGGTCCAGAGATCCTCACCGGATGTAAACACCACCGAATGATCGGATATATCGGGGAAACGCATGATCTGCTGTGCATTCAGATTGAACAGGGCCGCCAGTGAAAGAGCGAGGGCGACAGAAAAGATCCAGGAAAAAGTTTTCATTTCGAATGATTTTGAATTGCTTGGTAATATGGTGTAAGTTAAAGAAAATGTATATTGGACGAAACAATCCTGAAGCTGAAAACGGGAGTAAACAAAATTCTTCCGGAACTGTTTCACAATTTACGGAGGTGGATGGAACGGATCAATCACCAAACAGAAAAAAGATGAAACGAAGAAAATTCCTGACATATGGCCTGGCGGGGTCGGCCCTCCTGTCGGCATTTCCCTACCACCTGCTGGCCGGATCCAGAAAAGTGTATCCCCACGACCGGGTAAAACTGGGGAATACCGGGATCGAAATGTCCAGGA
>Ga0116197_1000127_pt1 | contig 14521 bp, 15 predicted proteins | sample ZodSprsou2mmetaG_FD_94480 | JGI IMG/M metagenome (GOLD analysis project Ga0116197, IMG submission 94480) | Hot spring sediment microbial communities from Zodletone spring, Oklahoma to study Microbial Dark Matter (Phase II) - Zodletone Spring... ...
ACGCGGGATTCGCACTCATGGGCGCCGGCATCGGCGCGGGCATTGCGGCAGTCGGCGCCGGCATGGGCATCGGTCGCCTGGCGGCGGGAGCGGTCGAGGGCATCGCGCGCCAGCCGGAGATGCGTCCGCAACTGATGACCAACATGTTCATCTTCGCCGGCCTGATGGAGTCCTTCCCGTTCATCATCCTCGCGTTCGCGATGTGGTTCCTGTTCGCGAACCCGTTCGTCGGCGCCCTGACCAGCGCGATCGGCGCCCTCTAAATCGCGTCTTCGTGACCATGGTCCGACTGGCGCGGCGGGTCGTCCTGCCGCGTCGTGCTGACCGGAAACCCAATCCGTAGATACGCGAGGGGACATTGTGAGTATTTCGATCACACTGCTTGCTCAGCTGATCGCCTTCGTGGCAATGATCTGGCTGGTCAACAAATACCTGTGGGCGCCGCTTTCCGCCTTGATGGAAGCGCGTCGCAAGAAGATCGCAGACGGCCTGTCCGCTTCCGAGCGCGGCAAGCACGAGCTCAAGCTCGCTCAGGAGCGTTCGACCGAACTCCTGCGCGAGGCCAAGGACAAGGCGAACGACATCATCGCTCAGGCGAACACGCGCTCTAACCAGATCCTGGAAGAAGCGCGCGAGAACGCCAAGACCGAGGCCGAGCGCATCGTTGCCCAGGCCAACGCCGAGATCGACCGCGAGGTCAATCGCGCCAAGGAAGAGCTTCGTGCCCAGGTGGCCGATGTGGCCGCGACCGGCGCCGAGCGCATTCTCAAACGCGAGGTGACGGACAAGGACCACGAGTCCGCGATCTCAGATCTGATCGCCCGGATCTAAGGCAAGCGGAGGCCCTATGTCTGAAGACACCACAGTCGCGAACTCGTACGCGAAGGCCGTGCATGACCTCTGCGCCGATTCGACGCAGGCCAAGCACTGGTCCGAGGCGCTCGCCGGCTTGTCCGCTGTCGCGCAGAACGCCGACATGGTCGCGTTTCTCGGCGACGAAAAGCGGTCGCGCTCCGAGCGGCTCGCCGGTTTCGTCAAGGTGGTCGAGGATGCCGTCGACCAGCAGGCGCTCAACCTCGTGCGCCTGCTCGGCGAACGTGATCGCCTTGACCTGCTGCCGGAAGTCGCCTCGGGGTTCGAGGCGCTGCGAGCCGATGCGGAGCGCCGCATCGTGGCCTCCGTCGTCTCGGCCAAGCCCCTGACCGACGAGCAGTCGAATCAAATCAAAACAGCGCTCGGCAAGCGACTCGATCGCACCGTGGAGCTCGAAACTACCGTCGACGAAGACCTGATCGGTGGCGCAGTCATTCGCGCCGGTGACTTGGTGATCGACGGATCGATGCGCGGAGAGCTCGAGCATCTTGCCGTACAAATGAGTCGCTAAGGAGATCTTCCATGATCAACCCGTCTGAAATCAGCAGTCTGATCAAAGAGCGCATCGAGAATTTCGATGCCGGCGCGGAAGCGCAAACTGTCGGCACCATCGTTTCGGTGGGTGACGGCATCATCAAAATCCACGGCCTGAGCGAAGCCATGCTCGGCGAGATGCTCGAGTTGCCGGGCGGTTCGTTCGCCGTGGCGATGAACCTCGAGCGCGACTCGGTCGGCGCCGTGGTGCTCGGCAACTACGAGCACCTCAACGAAGGCGACCAGGTCAAGTGCACGCAGCGCATCCTCGAAGTGCCGATCGGCAAGGAGCTGCTGGGCCGTGTCGTCAATACCCTCGGTCAGCCGATCGACGGCCGCGGCGAGATCGACACCGAGTTCACCGCGCCGGTCGAGAAGATCGCACCGGGCGTCATCGAGCGTCAGAGCGTCGACGAGCCTATCCTGACCGGCATCAAGGCCATCGACTCGATGGTCCCGATCGGTCGCGGCCAGCGTGAGCTGATCATCGGTGACCGCCAGACCGGTAAGACCGCTGTCGCGATCGACACCATCATCAACCAGAAGGGCAAGGGCGTTTACTGCGTCTACGTCGCGATGGGCCAGAAGGCCTCCACCGTGGCCAACGTGGTTCGCGAGCTCGAGAAGCACGGGGCGCTGGAGTACACCATCATCGTCTCCGCGAGCGCCGCCGATCCGGCCGCCATGCAATACCTGGCCGCCTATGCCGGCTGCACCATGGGCGAGTACTTCCGTGATCGCGGCATGGATTCGCTGATCGTCTACGACGACCTGACCAAGCAGGCCTGGGCCTACCGTCAGATCTCGTTGCTGCTGCGTCGTCCGCCGGGTCGGGAAGCATACCCGGGTGACATCTTCTACCTGCACTCGCGTCTGCTCGAGCGCGCCTCGCGCGTCAACGCCGACTACGTGGAGAAGTTCACCGACGGCGAAGTCAAGGGCAAGACCGGCTCGCTGACCGCGCTGCCGATCATCGAGACCCAGGGCGGTGACGTCTCCGCGTTCGTCCCGACCAACGTGATCTCGATCACCGACGGCCAGATCTTCCTCGAGACCGACCTGTTCAACTCGGGCATCCGTCCGGCGATCAACCCGGGTGTTTCCGTCTCCCGTGTCGGTGGGTCGGCGCAGACCAAGGCGGTCAAGAAGCTGGCGGGCGGCATCCGTACCGATTTGGCCCAGTACCGTGAGCTGGCGGCGTTCTCGCAGTTTGCCTCCGACCTCGACGAGGCGACCCGCAAGCAGCTCGAGCGCGGCAAGCGCGTCACCGAGCTGATGAAGCAGCCGCAGTACAAGCCGCTGTCGGTCACCGAGATGGCCCTGTCACTGACCGCCGCGAACGAGGGTTTGCTCGACGACGTACCGGTCGAGAAGGTCAACGACTTCGAGGCTGCCCTGCACGCCTATGCGTCCGACAACGCCGGCGAGCTGGCCAAGAAGATCGGTGATGAAGGCAACTACAGCGACGAGATCGCCGCCGAGCTGAAAAAGGTCGTCGAGGATTTCAAGTCCAAAGGCGTCTATTAACCGGGGGGCGAGATCATGGCCGTAGGCAAAGAGATTCGCACCAAGATCAAGAGCGTTCAGAACACGCGCAAGATCACCAAGGCGATGGAAATGGTCGCCGCATCCAAGATGCGGCGCGCCCAGGAAGCGATGGAGGCGACGCGCCCCTACGCCGAGAAATTTCTCGAGGTCGTGGGGCACATCACCAATGCGCATCCGGAATACCGTCATCCGTTGATGGTCGAGCGCGAAGTCAAGCGCGTGCTGATGATCGTGGTCACCACGGATCGCGGCCTGTGTGGCGGGTTGAACGTCAACCTGCTCAAGCGCGCCGGCGAGACGATCCGCGAGTATCAGAACAATGGTGTCGAGGTCGACGTGATCCCTGTTGGCAGCAAGGGCCGCGCGTTTTTCCGCCGCTACGGCGGCAACGTGCTGACCTCCGTGACCGGTCTGGGTGACAAGCCCAGCTACGCGGGCATGCGCCAGGCGGTCAACGCGGCGCTGACCGCGTTCGAGAACGGTGACGTCGATCGCATCGAACTGGCGCGCAACGAGTTCGTCAACTCGATGACGCAGAACCCGAGAGTCGAGCAGATCGCGCCCTTGCAGTATCAGGAAGACGACAGCCTCAAGCATCACTGGGACTACCTCTACGAGCCGGACTCGCAGATCGTCCTGGACGCGGTGCTCAAGCGCTACATCGCCGGTCTGATCGTGTCAGCGGTGGTCGAGAACGTGGCTTGCGAAATGTCGGCCCGTCGGATCGCGATGAAGAACGCCTCCGACAACGCCAGCGACATGATCACGGACCTGAAGCTCGAGTACAACAAGGCGCGTCAGGCGGCGATCACGCAGGAAATCTCGGAGATCGTCTCCGGCGCGGCCGCCGTGTGACGACGGCACCAACCCATTTTTCGAATTGAAAGAGGAACACACATGAGTTCTGGAAAAATTGTCGAGATCATCGGGGCGGTGATCGACGTCGAATTTCCGCATGACCAGGTGCCTTCCGTCTACGACGCGCTGCGCGTTGACGACAACGGCCTGGTGATCGAGGTTCAACAGCAGATCGGTGACGGCATCGTTCGTGGCATCGCCATGGGCACCTCCGACGGTCTCAAGCGCGGCCTGGCCGTCAGCAATACCGGCAAGCCGATCTCGGTCCCGGTCGGCAAGGGCACCCTGGGTCGCATCATGGACGTCCTCGGTCAGCCGATCGATGAGGCCGGCGCTGTCGAAACCGACGAGAAGTGGTCCATCCACCGCAAGGCGCCGAGCTTCGACGAGCAGTCTTCGGGCACCGAGCTGTTTGAGACGGGCGTCAAGGTCATCGACCTGCTCTGCCCGTTCGCCAAAGGCGGCAAGGTCGGCCTGTTCGGCGGTGCCGGCGTGGGCAAGACCGTCAACATGATGGAGCTGATCCGCAACATCGCCGTCGAGCACAGCGGCTACTCGGTCTTCGCCGGCGTGGGCGAGCGTACCCGTGAGGGCAACGACTTCTACCACGAGATGAAGGACTCCAACGTCCTCGACAAGGTCGCCCTGGTCTACGGCCAGATGAACGAGCCGCCGGGCAACCGTCTGCGCGTCGCGCTGACCGGCCTGACCATGGCCGAGTACTTCCGCGACGAGGGCCGTGACGTCCTGATGTTCATTGACAACATCTACCGTTACACCCTGGCGGGTACCGAGGTCTCCGCACTGCTGGGCCGTATGCCGGCCGCGGTGGGCTACCAGCCGACGCTGGCCGAGGAAATGGGCGTTCTCCAGGAGCGCATCACCTCGACCAAGACGGGCTCGATCACCTCCGTCCAGGCGGTCTACGTACCGGCGGACGACCTGACCGACCCGGCACCGGCCACCACCTTCGCCCACCTCGACGCGACCGTCGTACTGGCACGCGACATCGCCGCCATGGGTATCTACCCGGCGATCGACCCACTGGATTCCACCAGCCGCCAGCTCGACCCGCAGGTCGTCGGTGAAGAGCACTACAACACCGCTCGCGGCGTGCAGACCACCCTGCAGCGCTACAAGGAGCTCAAGGACATCATCGCCATCCTCGGCATGGACGAGCTGTCCGACGACGACAAGGCGATCGTCTCCCGTGCTCGCAAGATCCAGCGCTACCTGTCGCAGCCGTTCTTCGTGGCCGAAGTGTTCACCGGTGCGCCGGGCCGCTACGTGCCTCTGAAGGAGACCATCCGCGCGTTCAAGGGTATCGTGGCCGGTGAGTACGACCACCTGCCGGAGCAGGCGTTCTACATGGTTGGCACCATCGACGAAGCCGTCGAGAAGGCCAACAAGATGGCTGAGAAGGCCTGATAACTGGAGAGCGACATGGCTATGACAACCCGAGTCGACATCGTCAGCATGGAAAAGCCGATCTTCAGCGGGATGGCGACCTTCGTCACCATCCCGACCGAGGCCGGTGAAATGGGCGTTACCGCCCGCCACACGCAGACGTTGTCGGTCCTGCGTCCAGGCGAAGTCCGGGTGCATCAGGACGATGGCTCGATCGTGCGCTATTTCGTCGGTTTCGGGGTGGTCGAAGTCCAACCCCACGTCGTCAGCATCATCGCTGACTGGGCGCTGACGGAAGACGACGCGAAAAACCTGGATCCGAACGAGCTCGAAGCCCGCATGGGCGAAGAGGAGCGCTACGTTGCCGAATACGAGCAGCGTGGTCAGCTCGATTTCACCTCGGCCGAGATGATCATGGTCGAGGGCGAAGAGCGCCTCAAGTGGATCAAGTCCATGCGATCGGCGGGCGGTCGCCACTAAGGCGACGCGTCGACAGACGGTTTGGAAAGGGGCCTGTGGGCTCCTTTTTTGTTTCCGCCGACCCGGTCGGCACGAAACCAGAGGTACCTACGCAATGAAGGATTCCGCCATCGGTCGGTTGCACGTGGTTGTGCTTGCCGCCGGCAAGGGCACACGCATGCGCTCGAACTTGCCGAAGGTGCTGCACGAGATCGCCGGGCGTTCGATGCTGGCCCACTGCCTTGACACCGCCGCTGAGCTCAATCCGGCCACGATCCGGGTGGTGATTGGCCACCAGGGCGAGGCAGTGCGCGAATCCCAGCTCGATCGGGACGTCGAGTGGGTCTGGCAGCACGAACAGAACGGGACCGGTCATGCCGTCCAGCTGGGGATCGAGGGACTGGCGGCCGCGGACGACGACCGGGTGCTGGTGCTGTACGCCGATGTGCCGCTGCTGGGCGCCGAGCTGTTGGGGCAACTCACCGGGTCCCCTGCGGTAGTGGGCCTGCTGACGGTGCCGATGGACGACCCGACCGGTTATGGCCGCATCATCCGCGACGAGCGCGGCCGGGTGCGGCGCATCGTCGAGCAGAAGGATGCCAGCGAGGCCGAGCGGCAGGTCCGCGAGGTCAATACCGGTATTCTCATGGCGCGCCACGGGGATCTGGTTGCCTGGCTTGACGGTCTGGAATCTGGCAACGCCCAGGGCGAGCTCTACCTGACCGACATCGTCGAGATGGCCGCGAGCGACGACAAGACGGTCGAGGCCGTGGTCGCCGAGGATGTCTGGGCGGTGACCGGGGTCAACGATCGGCTCGCGCTGGCCCGCCTGGAACGGGTCTACCAGGCGCGCCAGGCCGAGGCGCTGGCCCTGGCTGGCACGACGATCATGGACCCGGCCCGCCTGGACATCCGCGGCCGGCTCGATTGCGGCAAGGACGTCTCGATCGATGTCGATTGCGTGTTCGAAGGCCAGGTGCGCCTGGGGGACAACGTACGCATCGGCCCGCACTGCGTCCTGCGCGACTGCGAGATCGGTCCCAACTCGACCGTGGAGGCCTTCAGCCATCTCGACGGCGTGGTGACCGCGGGCGACAACGCCATCGGTCCCTACGCCCGTCTGCGCCCCGGCGCGGCGCTGGACTCGGCCGCCAAGGTCGGCAACTTCGTCGAGGTAAAGGCGGCGCGTATCGGTGAGCGCTCGAAGGTCAATCATCTCTCCTATGTGGGTGATGCCCGCGTCGGCGACGACTGCAATCTCGGCGCCGGCACCATCACCTGCAACTACGATGGCGCGAACAAGCACCGTACCGAGATCGATGACGGGGTCTTCGTGGGATCGTCCGTGCAGCTCGTCGCGCCGGTGAGGCTCGGCCGCGGCGCGACCGTCGGGGCCGGCTCGACCATCACCCGCGACGTGGGCGAGGGAGAGCTTGCCATCGCGCGCAGCCGCCAGAAGGCGATCACGGGTTGGCAGCGCCCAAGGAAGAAGCGCGAGTGAACGGTGCCGACTGTCCGGCCTCAATGCTCGGGCTCAGTGCTCGGGCAGAAAGCGCTCCAACACGTCGTTGAGAAAGCGCAGGCCGCGCTCGGTGGGCCGGATGGTCTGGATATCCCAGTCGATCAGGTGGTCGGTTTCGAGCCCGCGCAGGGTCTCCGAGACCACGGCGATGGGCATGCCGGTGCGTTCCTGGAACAGGCTCACCGGGAAGCCCTCGGTCAGGCGCAGGGCGTTGAGCATGAACTCGAACGGGATCTCCTTGCGGCCGATGTCGTGGGCGTCGATGTTCTCCGGTTGGCCGGCCAGTTCCAGGTACTGGTTGGGGTGGCGGCTGCGAACACGTCGCTCGATGCGGTTCTCGGCCGGGACCGTCAGCTTGCCGTGGGCGCCGGCACCGATGCCGAGATAGTCGCCGAACTGCCAGTAGTTCATGTTGTGCTGGCAGGCGTGATCGGGCTTGGCAAAGGCCGAGATCTCGTAGTGACCGTAGCCCGCGCCGATCAGGCGCTCGCGGCCCGCCTCGCCGATCGCTTCGAGGGTCGCATCCGCCGGCAGGGCCGGCGGGCTGAAGGCGAAGGCCGTGTTGGGCTCGATGGTCAGCTGGTACCAGGACAAGTGTGGCGGTTCGAGGGAGATCGCCGTGTCGATGTCCGCGAGGCCATCGTCTTCGCTCTGCCCGGGCAGGCCATGCATCAGGTCGATATTGAAGCTGTCGAGTCCCGCGTCGTGGGCCGCCTCGATGGTGCGCCAGGCCGCGCGCCGGTCGTGGATGCGGCCCAGACGCTCGAGCGAGTCGTCGTTGAAGCTCTGCACGCCGATCGAGACCCGGTTGAAGCCGATGGCGCGGTACTCGGCCAGCCTTGATGCCATGTCGGTGCCCGGGTTGACCTCAAGCGTCACCTCGCGGGTAAAGCGCAGGTCGAGCAGCGCACGCAGGCCGGACATCAGCCGGTCGAGCGCCTCCGGCGAGAACAGGCTCGGCGTGCCCCCGCCGAGGAAGATGGTCTCGATCGGCCGGCCCCAGATCAGCGGCAACTCGGGCTCGAGGTCGCGCAGCAGCGCATCGACGTACTCGGTCTCGGGCAGATCGCGGCCCTTGAGGCCGTGCGAGTTGAAATCGCAGTAGGGGCATTTCTCGACACACCACGGCAGGTGGACGTAGAGCGAGAGTGGCGGATTGTCGGTGAATTGCAGCAGGGCCATCGGTTCAGTCGAGCTCCAGATCGGCGAGTCGATCGATCAGTTGTTCCAGCGCCCGTGCCCGGTGGCTGACGCGGTGCTTCTCGTCCGGGTCCATTTCGCCGACGCTCAGGCCGTGTTCCGGCGAGAAGAACAGCGGGTCGTAGCCAAAGCCGCGCTCGCCGCGCGGGGCGTCGAGCACCTCGCCGTCCCAGTTGCCCTCGACCACGATCGGTTCGGGGTCCTCGGCGTGGCGGACGAAGGCCAGGGCGCAGACGAAGCGGGCCGTGCGGGGCGCTGCCGGCTGCTTGGCCAGTTCCTCGACCAGCTTGGCGTTATTGTCGGCATCGCTCGCCTTTTCGCCGGCGAAGCGCGAGGAGAAGATGCCCGGCCGGCCGTCGAGCGCATCGACCACCAGGCCCGAATCGTCGCCGATGGCCGGGCGGCCGGTTTCAGCGGCGGTGTGGCGGGCCTTGATCAGGGCGTTGTCGCGGAAGGTGTCGGCATCTTCGGCGGGCGAGGCCACTGCCCATTGGCGCTGGGAGACGAACCGCAGTCGGACCAGGCTGGGATGACCGTCCGCGAGTACCCGTCGCATCTGTTCGAATTCGGCCATCTTGCCGTCGTTATTGGTCGCGATCACGATATCGATCATGCACACTCCACGCGCAGCTGTTAGGTCGCCGGTCCGCGAGCATACCCGCAAGTTGCCGCGAATGCAGCCGGGTCGGCAGCGACGGATTGGCCTAACGACTTGCCCCCGCCGGGGAAAGCGGCTATAGTGCCGCGCTTTAAGAAGTACCGAGCGGATTAGCGAAAAGGGGCGTCCATGAAAATTCTGTCTTCTCTCAAGTCGGCCAAGAAGCGACACAAGGACTGCCAGGTCGTTCGTCGTCGCGGCAAGGTGTACGTCATCAACAAGACCAACCCCCGGTTCAAGGCCCGTCAGCGCTAAGCCGACGGCCGGTTCGATCGCGAGCCCGGGTGATTCGAGGCCCCGCCAAGGCGGGGCCTCGTCGTGTCTGGGCCCTTGCAATGAGCCCTTGAAATCTTGCGCGATCGACCTAGATCCTCAGTCAGAGCGACACCTAATCTGACGTCGTGAGGAGGTACTGACATGGCCATCGTTCGTTACAAGCCGCAGAATGAGAACCACACGCAGCCTTGGAGCATGCTCGACCAGTTGTACCGCGAGATGAACTCGTTGTTCGAGCCCGGCCTTGGCGAGCGTGGCGAGGAAGGCAAGCTCGAGGTCGCCGACTGGGCCCCTGCGGTCGACATCAAGGAAAACGAGAGCGCCTACCAGTTGCATGTCGATCTGCCGGGCGTCGACCCCAAACAGGTGGAGGTGACCGCCGAGCATGGTGTGCTCGAGATCAAGGGCGATCGAAACTCGGAGCTCAAGGAATCCCGCGACGGCTACACGCGCGTCGAGCGACAATACGGTCGATTCTATCGACGCTTCACCTTGCCCGACCAAGTGGACGCCGACGGCATCAAGGCGAGCGCCGAGCACGGTGTGCTGACCGTGACGATCCCCAAGGCGGCGACCGCTAAGCCCCGGCGGATCGAGGTCAGTTGAACCGGCCGGGCCGCTGGGAACGGAGCGAACCGAAAAGCCCGGCGATCCGGGCTTTTCGTCTTTCGAGCCAACTCTTGGCGGCGTCCCCAAAGCCCGTCGCGGCGGCGGGTTTTCGAGGCGCCGACCGTAACCACCCGAGATCACTCGGAGGAGTGCAGGCGTGAAATATCACGACTATTACGCAACGCTGGGCGTGGCGCGCAACGCCTCGCAGGACGAGATCAAGCGCGCCTATCGAAAGCTTGCCCAGAAGTACCACCCTGACCGCAACCAGAGCGACGAGGCCGAGGGCAAGTTCAAGGAGATCAACGAGGCCTACGAGGTGCTCGGCGACGAGCAGAAGCGGGCCCGCTACGATGCCTTGGGCGCAGGTTACCGTGATGGCGATGCGTTCGGCGCCGGATCGGGTGGCTTTGGCGGTGGCGGCTTTGGCGCCGAGGATATTGGCGGAGGCGATTTTTCCGATTTCTTCGCCCAGTTCTTCGGCGGCGGCTTTGGCGGTGCGGGTCCGGGCGCGGCCGGCGGACGGGCCCGTAGTGTCAAGGGCCAGGACGTCGAGGCCGAAGCGCCGGTGCCGTTGGAGCGGTTGGTCCAGGGCGGCAGCCACACGATTCGGCTGGCCGATGGCCGCGGCGGTACACGCTCACTCAAGGTCAACGTCCCGGCCGGTTCGACGCCGGGTCGGCGCATTCGCCTCACGGGTCAGGGGCAGCCGAGCCCGATGGGTGGCCCGGCAGGCGACTTGTACCTCAAGCTTGTGTTGCGCGAGGAGGACCGGGATCGCGTCGACGGCAAGACGATCCGCCAGGAACTGCCGATCACGCCCTGGGAGGCTGCCCTGGGCGGCAAGGTGCCGGTGACCCTGCCCGACGGCAAGCGCATCAGCATGAGCATTCCGGCCGGATCGCAGTCGGGGCGCAGGCTGCGCATACCCAAGCGCGGGCTGGCCGGCGGAGACCTTTACCTGGTTTTGATGGTCCACACCCCGCCGGCGAAAACCGACGAGGCACGCGAGTTCTACGAGGAGATGCGGGCCTCGATGCCCTTCGACCCTCGCCACTAATTCGATGGTGCCTCGGTCTCGCGGGTTTGTCCGTCAGCGTGGTGCCGGCCCGAAGGGCGTCGTGCCGATCCGGGCCGGCGCTTGCGAATGGCGACGGCGATTCACGGTTTGCCGCGCCTTGCATCTGGACCCCTGACGGCCCCGCAAAGAGACGATCGAATCCTGCGGCGTTTCCTCAGGCTCCCTGGCGGCGAAACGTCTACGCTCTTTGTGGGGGTCGGGAAACCCGGCACGAGGCATTCGAGCCGCTCTACCGTGATCACGGACGGCTTGCCACGTGGGGGTGACGGCCGATTCGCTCCGCTGTACCCCGATCCTTATCGAGCGCCGCCGTCAGGCGGCGTGTGAAACAACCCGGAGGAGCCGACGACGATGACCGCCCATGCGCTGACCCAATTGCACGAGTCCCAAGGCCAGAGTCTCTGGCTCGACAACCTTTCGCGGACGTTGCTCGATGCCGATGGTCTGCCCCGACTGATCGCCGATTACGGCATCCGCGGCGTTACCTCCAATCCCTCGATCTTCAAGAAGGCGATCGTCGGCAGTGATCGCTACACCGAGGATCTGGCCGAGTGCCGGCGCCGCTACGATGACGTCGAGTCGGTCTACGAACACCTGGTCGTGAGCGACGTTCAGCGCGCCTGCGACCTGCTGCGCCCGGTCTGGGATGCCTCCCACGGCGAAGACGGCTGGGTTTCCTGGGAGGAGTCGCCCGGCATCGCCCACGATCCGGATCAGTCCGTGCGCGCCGCGCACCGTCTGCGCGAGTTGGTCGACCGGCCCAACGTGCTGATCAAGGTCCCCGGGACGGTCGAGGGCATCGAGGCTTTCGAGCGCCTGATCGGCGAAGGGGTGAGCGTCAACGTCACGCTTCTCTTCTCGCTCGACCAGATCAAGCGGGTCTTTGCGGCGTATCGACGGGGCATCGAGCAGTTCGAGAAGAACGGCGGCAAGGTCGCCGAGGTGCGCGCGGTGGCCAGCCTGTTCATGAGCCGGGTCGATACCCTGGTGGACAAGGAGCTCGATGCGATTGGTGGCGAGCGCGCCGAGTCGCTCAAGGGGCGTGCGGCACTCGCGCTCGCCGGCATGGCCTACCAGCACTTCCGGGAGGCGTTCGAGTCGGAGGCGTTCCATCGCTTCGAGCAGCTGGGTGCCCGCCCCCAGTATCTGCTCTGGGCGAGTACCGGCACCAAAAACCCGGCCTACTCGGATTTGCTCTACGTCGAGAACCTGATCGCGCCGCGCACCATCAACACGCTACCGGATGCGACACTCGAGGCCTTCGCCGACCACGGCAAGATCGCCTCGACGCTCAAGCCGCGGTCCGACGAGGATCGCGAGGTCTGGGAGGCGCTGGCCGATCTGGGCGTCGACATGGACGGGAGCGTACGTGACCGGTTGCTCGACGAGGGGCTCGACCAGTTCCAGCAGGCTTTCGATGATCTGCTAGCGGCGATCGAGGAAGGCTGAGGCCTTAGTCTTAGCCCCGGCCCAGCCACCACAGCCGCAGGCGCACCCCCCAGGGGCTGGTCAGGCCCGTGGTCGAATAGGCCACCCGGCCGGTCCGGTCGAAGAACAGGAAGGTGGGTGTGACACTCACGCCCAGGCTCGAGGCGATGCGCGCCTCGGGGTCGTTGACCACCGGCAATGCCTCGAGGTCGTTTTCCCGCATGTGGGCACGCACCGTGGCCGCGTCGCCCGACTGCATCGCCACGGTGATCACGCGGTGATCCTCGACCATATCGGTCAACCACGGCAACTCCAGGTCGCAGTATGGGCACCAGGTCGCCCAGAAGACCACCACGGTGGGCTCGTCCGAGGGGCCGCCCAGGGTCAATTCCTCGCCCTCGATGGTCTCTACTGCCATGCCGGGGATCTGGCCCTCCGGCAGGTCCGGACCCATCCAGGCCTGCACGGCCAGCAGGATGGCGATGAACACCAGTCCCTCCAGGGTCCAGCGCGCCCAGCGCGGCAGACGGCGTTTGCGTTCGGTGGTCGGTTCGGGGTTATCGGCCATCGGTGGTTCCGGTCGGTGGTGGCAGGCGCCGCAGCGCCGACGGGTCGGCGCTGGTAAACTGCGCCCATGAACGCCTCGTCATCCAGACAGTTACGCATTCTCGTCGGTGTCAGCGGCGGCATTGCGGCCTACAAGGCCGTGACGCTCGTGCGTCGTCTGGTCGATGCCGGCGCACAGGTGCGCGTGGTGATGACCGAGTCGGCGACCCGTTTCGTGGCGCCGCTGACCTTCCAGGCCGTCAGCGGCCATCCGGTGCGCACCACGCTGCTGGATGCCGAGGCGGAGTCTGGCATGGATCATATCGCGTTGGCCCGCTGGGCCGAGCGCATCGTGATCGCCCCGGCCAGCGCCGACCTGATGGCGCGACTGGCCGCCGGCATGGCCGACGATCTCCTGGCCACGCTTTGTCTCGCCAGCGAGGCCCCGGTTCAACTCGCCCCGGCGATGAATCGACAGATGTGGGCGCACCCGGCCACCCAGGCCAACCGCGAGTTGCTCGTCGGGCGCGGCGTGGCCCTGCTGGGGCCGGATGCCGGCGCGCAGGCCTGCGGCGAGACCGGTGCCGGGCGCATGATGGAGCCCGAGGCGATCGCCGCGGCCGTGTTGGCGGATGCCCCGTCGGGGGATCTGGCCGGTCAGCGGGTAGTGGTCACCGCCGGCGGCACCCGCGAGCCGATCGACCCGGTGCGTTTCATCAGTAACCGATCTTCGGGGCGGATGGGCTTCGCACTGGCCGCCGAAGCCGCCCGCCGCGGTGCGGACGTCACCCTGGTCGCCGGCCCCTCCGTCTTGTCCACGCCGCGTGGTGTGACGCGCGTGGACGTGCAGACGGCCGCCGAGATGCAGGCCGCGGTCGAGGACATCGCCGCGATGGACCTGTTCATCGGCGCGGCGGCGGTGGCCGACTACCGCGTCGCCGAGCCGGCGGGCAACAAGCTCAAGAAGCAGGGCGAGACCCTGACGCTCGAGCTGGTCCGCAACCCCGACATTCTTCAGGGCGTGGCCGCACGCGCCGAGCGGCCGTTCGTGATCGGCTTTGCCGCCGAGACCGAACGGCTGGCCGAGCACGCCGAAGCCAAGCGCCGCGCCAAGGGCATGGACCTGATCTGTGCCAATCGGGTCGGCGAGAACCTCGGCTTCGATAACCCCGACAATGCCCTGCTCCTCCTCTGGGAGGGCGGCAAGCGCGACCTGCCGACGGCCGAGAAGACGCGGCTGGCCGGCGAGGTCCTCGACACCTACCAACAGATTCGACAGGACAAGCATGCATCGCGTTGAGGTCAAATGGCTCGACCCGCGACTGGGTCACGAGATTCCCCGCCCCGATTACGCCACCGACGGCTCCGCCGGTCTCGACCTGCGGGCCTGCCTCGAGGGGGCGCTCACACTCGCCCCGGGGCAGGCCGAGCTGGTGCCGACCGGCATGGCGATCCACCTCGACGACCCGGGGCTCGCGGCGATGATCCTGCCGCGCTCAGGGCTGGGCCACAAGCACGGCAT
>Ga0116197_1000131_pt1 | contig 14428 bp, 11 predicted proteins | sample ZodSprsou2mmetaG_FD_94480 | JGI IMG/M metagenome (GOLD analysis project Ga0116197, IMG submission 94480) | Hot spring sediment microbial communities from Zodletone spring, Oklahoma to study Microbial Dark Matter (Phase II) - Zodletone Spring... ...
GCGACGACCTGGGGTATGGCGACCTGGCCTGTTTCGGCAGCAGCCTGATCCGGACGCCCCACATTGACCGGCTGGCGGCGGAAGGGATGAAGTTCACCGAATTCTACAGTGCATCCCCGGTCTGCTCTCCTTCGAGGGCTGCGCTGCTGACGGGCAGGATCCCGCAGCGCATGGGCATCAACGGGGTATTCTTCCCCCGTTCGTATACGGGGATGCCGGTGGAGGAGATCACCATTGCCGATGTGCTGAAAAAGCAGGGCTATGCGACAGGAGTGGTGGGGAAATGGCACCTGGGCCACCGCAGGGAGTTTCTGCCGCTTCAGCGGGGATTCGACGAATATTTCGGGATCCCTTACAGCAACGACATGCAAAGCGTGGTGTACATAGAGGGCAACCAGGTGGTGGATTTTCATCCCGACCAGCACTTCACCACGCGGACCTATACTGAAAAGGCGGTGGATTTCATTGAGAGGCATTCCGGGGGACCCTTTTTCCTGTACCTGGCCCATACCATGCCGCATGTGCCCATCTATGCATCGCCGGAGTTCCAGGGCCGGTCGGGCCGCGGGATCTATGCCGATGTGATCGAAGAAATCGACTGGAGCGTGGGAGAGGTGCTGTCGAAGCTGGAAGAGAAGGGAATCATGAAGCGGACGCTGGTGGTCTTCTCCAGCGACAACGGTCCGTGGCTGGTGATGCGGGAGCTGGGCGGCTCGGCAGGGATGCTGCGGGAAGGCAAGCAGTACACCTTTGAAGGGGGTCAACGGGTGCCTGCGCTGGCCATGTGGCCGGGGGTGATCCCGGAAGGATCGGTGTATGACGACATCAGCCTGATGATGGACTGGTTCCCCACCTTCGCGGAGATGGCGGGGGCGGAGGTGCCGGGCGACCGGGATTATGACGGGGAAAGTATCCTGCAGGTGCTGCGGGGGACAGGCCGGCGGAGCGGCAGGGAGTTCCTCTATTATGACGGGGCGGAGCTGCAGGGCTACCGTTACGGTGAGTGGAAGCTGAAGCTTCCCTTTGAAGGGAACAGGGGAAGTGCCGGGATGAAGGCGGTTCCTCCGCACGATACCCTGCTCTTCAACCTGAAGTCAGATCCCGGCGAACGGCACAACCTGGCCCGGGAGATGCCGGAGATGGTGGACTCGATGGTGGTCCGGATGGAAGCATACAGGGAATCGAAAGGAGCGATGCCTCCCTCGCTGGTGATCGGCGATCCGGCGGATCATTCCCATTACGTGTATCTGCGGGAAAAATACGGGGAAGGCTACTGGAAGCCGGACTGGTAGGTCAGTCCAGGAATGGCAGGAGTCCCGTCGGACCGGGAACGGGTCGCGGGGGCTTCGGGTTGAGCGGGATGCCGTTGAGCACCTTCTCGTAAAGGGGCAGGAAATTGCGGGCCATCTGCAGGGAGGAGAATTTGTCGCAGACATATTCGTGGCACCTGCGCCTGTCGTAGCTATCCACATGTTCCAGGGCGCGGACAAGTTCCGATTGCCTTTCCGAAAGGAATCCGAATTCGGGGGTGACGATCTCCGGCAGCGCACCGTAAGGGGTTCCGAAGACCGGGCACCCGAAGTAGAGGCTCTCCACCACCGAAAGCCCCATGGGCTCGTGCCACCGGATTGGGAACAGGAGGGCCCGGGACCCGTTGATCAGAGTGTTCTTTTTCGCTCCCCCGACCATCCCTTCAAACCGCACCCTTGGGTCCAGGGTGATCCGGAATCCCATTTTCAGATTCACCCGGTATCCGCCGAGCACCCGCAGGGGGATTCCCGCTTCCCTGGCGATCCGGATGCATCCTTTCAGGTTCTTCACCTTCCATGCGGCTTTCCCCAGGAAATGTACATAGCTTCGTTTCACGTCGAAACGCGGTTTCCCGTATTCCTCCAGTCCCAGTCCGTTGTAAACGAATACCTCGCTCCCGAACCGCCTGGCATGGTCCCTGGAAATAAAGGTGGTGTTGATGTCAAAATCCCGCCGGAGCGTTGAGTTCCCGTGCAGGGTGACCATGTAAGGCTTCGGCAGTGGCTCCCACACCGGGATGTGGGAATGCACCAGGTCCGCCGACACGGGGATCTGCAGGGCCAGGGGCTGACCTGGATCGAGAAAGCGCACCTCCGCGAAGTCGCACGCCGAGCCTTTCCCCGCCAGGAACGTGATGCGGTGTCCCATATCGGCGAGTTCCTTTCCCAGGTACCACACATCCCTTCCCGTGCCCCCGTAACGGAGCACCGGGATCTTCCGGTTGTAGACCAGGAGGATGTGCAGCTTTTTCATGGCCCTGTTCTTTTACCGATCCTGGAGATCACGGACAATAGCAGGGGAATGTCGGTGGTCCCCACCGTGGCAAGCCTTTCCATGATCCTGTGGAACAGGGGCGAACCTTCGGGGATCCCGGTCTCCGAAAGCAGATCCCTCACCCGCGACTTCAGCTCCCCGTACCCTTCACCCGATTTCTGGAGCTGCTTACCCGGACGGATCAGCCGGTTCAGCGGGGAAAGCTCATAGGCGGTGATCATGACGGACTGCGCCAGGTTCAGGGAGGGGTAGGCGGTGGCCATGGGGATCGTGAAGGCCAGGTCGGATTGGAGGATCAGCTGATTGGGGAGCCCGCTCTCCTCGGTCCCGAAAAGGATCCCCACCCGGCGCAGCCCTGCTTTCCGCTCTTCCAGGAAGGAGCGCAGGTCGCGGCTGGAATGATAATCGTGCTTGGCGCTCCGCATCTTTGCGGTGGTGCAGGCCAGCAGGTCGAGGTCGGATGTCGCTTCCTCCGCCTCACCGAATACTTCTGCATGTTCCAGGATCTCACGGGAGCCGTGGGCCATCATGCTTGCCTCTTCGCCCAGGTGGTCACACGGATCGATCAGCCTGAGGTGACTGAACCCCATGGTCTTGATGGCCCTGGCGGCAGCCCCCACATTGCCCGGTTCACCCGGGCGGTACAGGATAAAGATGATTTCCAAATCAGAACTAAGATAAGTAAAAACGGGGACTAAAGCCTGTCCAGGTTGCGGATGATCCGCATGCCGCGCGATTTGAAACCCGCGCTGTGGTGGATGATCCGGTCCTCGATCACCGCCCTGAGCTCTTCCTTCAGTTCCGGGTAAATGAGCACGTGGTTGTAGATGATCTGCATGGCGTGCACCTTCACCGCCACGGGATACTCTTCCGAAGCCATGTAGCCGAAACAGAGATCCACCAGCAGGCCCTGGTCCTCCCCCGGGATCTCGTAACGGGCGAGCAGCCGGAGCATCAGGCGGATCACGCCCGTGGAGGTGACCGTGGGAAGCTTCCGGATGATCCGGTGCAGGTGGTCCACGGCAAGTTCCGGGTGTTTTTCGGCGCAGCCGTCCAGGATCCAGGCGGCACGCCAGGCCAGCGGATCCTGTTCATGCAGGGCCATATCCAGAAGGGATCTGAAGGATGCGGCCGACCGGCCTACCTCCCTGATGTACACTTCTTTTTCAAATCCCGAAGGAATATCGGTCAGCAGCGATCGGAAATCCATGAACAATTTTATTCCTCTCCGGTCTCCTCACCGGCCTCATCTCCCTGCTCCGCGGCCTGCCGCATGGAGATCACCGAGTAGCCCCTGGTGGAGATCGCGTGTGAATGGTTCATGTCCAGCGCAGTTACCTGCATCACCACCCGCTCTTCATCCTCCTTGTCTGTGTAATCATACTCCATCACCCCGTCCAGGTCCGATGCCCCCCGGAAGGAGGTCCCGAATGCCTGCTGGTTCATGAGCATCTCCTTCCGGAGGTCCTTCCCCAGTTTTTCCGAAGCCCACATCCGGGTCAGAGAGGTTTCGTCTTCAATCAGGTACTCTTCGCAGGTATAACCCAGGATCTGCTTGGTCCTGCCCGTCTTGTACTGCTTGTAGCTGACCGCTTCCTCCTGCTCCCCGGCCGCATCCTGGAGGTCCTCTTCACTGATGTGGAAGCCGAAGCCTGATTTCTCTCCGTCCGAGTCGGTGAGCATTAGCATGGACAAGTTCTTTGAATCGTACAGGAAGGTTAGCTTGTCCCCCTTGTCCGAAGTCACCATGGCATAGTCCTTTGTCCCCTTGTTGAAATAGGAGTCGTACACCACCTTGTCATCCTGCTTCTCTCCCTTTTCGTAACTGGTAACCTCCATCTGCACGTATGCATCGAAGGTGTATTGTTGCTCGTAGGCCACATTGCCTTTCAGTCCCAGCGCATCCAGATAGACATCGTCCAGGGTCCTGTTGGGCGAAGGATCCGGTTCACGTCCCTCTTCCACAGCCTGAACGCTGTCTTTTTCGGCCTGGTCCTCCAGGACCTTTTCAACGATCTTGTTCCTCACGATGCTCCTGAGGCTCTGCGCCTGCAATTCCGCGAAGGGAATGATCAGGGCAGGGATCAAAACAGTCAGTAAAATCTTTTTCATGGCATGCTATTTTTTTGTTGAGGTGTTCTAAAAGCGCTTTCCCGTCCGGGCAGAATGCAAGTTACGAACTATCTCCCTCATGAGGCAAGGATCGGATTTTGATTTTGACCACCGAATGGAATTTATATGCCAATCCCCCGGGATATGGCTATCTTTGCCGGTACCCCAGATCCGGGTAGCGATGCAATTCGAAAAGGAACTAATCCCAGGCAGGCTGATCAGGCGCTACAAGCGTTTTCTGGCGGATGTGCAGCTGGAGGACGGGAGAGAAGTGACCGCCCACTGCACCAATTCGGGTTCCATGAAAAGCTGCCTGGAGGAGGGGGCGCCGGTCTACCTCTCGCCCGTGGCAGATCCCTCCAGGAAAACCCGGTATACCTGGGAGATGATCAGGATCGGGGGCGACTGGGTGGGGATCAATACTTCCCGCCCGAACCAGCTTGCATGGGAATGGATCAGCCGGGGACTGATCCCGGGACTGGAAAGGATCCGGGAGCTGAAAAGGGAGGTGAAGTGGGAGGACAGCCGGTTTGATTTGTACGGGGAGGGGAACGACGGGAAATGTTTCATCGAGGTGAAAAATGTGACGCTGAAGGAAGGGGAGCTTGCGCTGTTCCCCGATGCGGTGACCATCCGGGGGCGGAAACACCTGCAGACACTCATCAGGGCAAGGAGGGCCGGCTTCAGGCCAGTGATGCTCTATGTGGTCCAGCGCATGGATGTGAAGATGTTTTCTCCGGCAAGGGAGATTGATCCTGATTACGGGACAGCACTGGATGAAGCGGTGTGGCGGGGAGTGGAGATTATGGCCGCCCAGGCCCGGGTGAGCCCGGACGGAATAGAATTCCACAGGATGCTGCCGGTGGCCCTGTGATCCCCGCGCGTGCTACAGTACCTCGGCTGCCTCGATAAGCGTCAACCCTTTTTCCTCTGCATACTGGTATGCCTGGTGCATGAAAGCCTGCAGCCTGAGGTCGATGGAAGCGTCCTCCTGGCCGTCATAGGCAATATTCACGTAGGGTATGTTGTGCTTGTCCTTCCTCAGCTGGTCCGACAGGGAAGTCACCAGGGTACCGGGCAGGCAGGTGAAAGGAAGGATGTTGGCGATACCCGAGATACCCTTGTCCGCCAGGATGGCGGAAGTCCCCAGGTTCAGGGCCGGGTCTCCGTCATAGTGCCGGTGTACATAGGGCCCGCAGGCATTGAGCATATCCTTGACAGCCACCTCCTTATCCTCATCGAACAGTCCGTGGAACTGACGGGCCATTTTCCTGGCCACATACTCCTGGGAGATTTCCTGGATCTTCGATTTGATCACCCCCTTGAAATCCCGTTTCCATTTGCTGTCACGGGTGTACCGGATGGTGGAATAGGAAAGCCATTCGGCAAAAGGTGCGATCCAGGTCTCCGCTCCGAATTTTTCAAGTCTCTCCACCAGGTGTGCGCTGCAAAACGGGTTGTCCCGCATGAAGATCTCGCCCACGACGGCGACCACCGGCTTTCTTTTTCCGTTGGAAAGCGGGATCTGCGTGAATGCGTAACCGATCTTTGCCAGCACATCGGTCAGGTCCCTGCCTCCGTTCTCCATACACGTTACCAGGTCCGCCAGGCCCTGCTGATACACCTGGTCGGTATTGCCGGGGATCAGTTCGTAGGGTCTCCTTTCCTGTTTCAGTTTCCGCAGGATGTCCACGGCCAGGAAACCTTTCCAGGCGTTTAGCCGGAACTTTGTTCCGTGTCCGGCCGAAATGTCCTCATAGGAGCTGTCATTGCTGGGTGCGATGATCTCGGTCTTGTCAAATCCCAGCCGGTCGAACAGTACCCGCTGGAATCGGTTGTACTGGCCGAACCTGCAGGGACCATTGTGATCGGGCATGAAGAAACTGACTTTGGCCGGATCCACTCCGGGCTCCATGAGCTTGGAGAGGAAACTCCCGGTGGTGGCGATCATGGGGAAACATTCCCGGGCCGATGTATATTTCCTGGCCAGGTCGAGTTCTTTCTGGGTCTGTACGGGAAGCGATTCCGAATTGATCCCGAAACTGCGGCAAACTCCGGCGATCACATAGGAAGCATCGTTCATGTAAGGGAAATAGAGCACCCTGTCCTTCATGGGCGATCCTTTCCCGACCCTGGGGACAAAGACCTGTTTTTTCTTTTCCTTGATCAGCTTGGATCCTTTCAGGCTGTCTAAAAATGCCTCGTACCGGGTGATCATCCCCGCATCCGCACTGTGTTCGTCAATCTCGATCTCCATGTAGGGTTTCCCGGCCATTTCCTCGTGAACAAAATGTGCTAAGAATGAATCGGGTCCGCAACGGAAATTACCCATGTAGACTGCGTGGAGGCGGGGATCCCGGGCAACGATCCGGGAGGCGGCCAGGATGCGCTGACCGTTGGGCCAGTACATCTTATCGTAGTCTTTTGTGATATGCTCTTCATGAAGCGGGAGGTAATCTGTGGGGATCGGAAGCACATCCAGGTTGATCAGCTTCTCCACCATGCTCAGGTTGAGGGCAGGGTCGCCTGTATTGTAGGGCCGTCCCAGCACCACCACCGTCTCCCGGTCCTCCGGCAGGCTTGCCATCACTTCGCGTCCCCGCTGTTTTACCCGTTCCTCGAAAGCGGTCTGTTTTATGTCCGCTTCCTTCATGGCCGCTGCGATCTGCTTCCTGCTTAATCCGAATTTCTTTCCGAAGTAATCGTGCAATTCCTTCTCAGCCACCTTATTCCCGTAACGGAAGTTCAGCGTCGGGGTGAGCAGTTTGTTCTTCTGTTCCTCGGGCAGCGAGGCACGCACCATGAACGGTACGGTCTGTACCCAGGGACAATTGCAGTTGTTGGTGGGATTGTCCGCGGCGCCTTTCACATTGATGATGAACGGAGTGAACACATAATCCGCTTTCCCTTCCAGCAATTCGTAGATATGTCCGTGCATCACCTCCACCGGGAAGCAGGTTTCGGCCACTATCAGGCTGAGTGATTTCTTGATCGTCTGGTTGTTGGTCTCCTCGGAGATGATCACGTTAAACCCGAGCTCCCTGAAAAAAGTACTCCAGTATTGGAATTCCTGGTAAAACACCATCAGTCCCCTGGGAATCCCCACGGTAATCTTTTCAGGATCATTCCCCGGGGTGAATCCGTCCGTCAGCATCCCGATCCGCTCCTCAAAATAGTTGGGGATCCCTTCCCCTTTCCCTTTGCGTTCATCCAGCTCGTATTTTTCACAGCGTCCGCCGTAGTAAAGGGGCTTTTTCTCTCCCTGGATCCGTATCCTTCTGATCTCGCACTGGTTGGAGCATCCTTTGCAGGTGAAACGGTCAACCGTGTAAGGGATCTTGCTGATGTCCCATCCTTTGAACCGGGTTTCCAGGTTGTTCTCCTTCACATAATCCCGGGCGAGCATGGCAGCCCCGATGGCACCCGTCACATCAAAATGGGGCGGGATAAAGATCTTTTTGCCCGTGACCTTTTCAAAGGCGGCCACCACGGCCCGGTTGTTGGTAACCCCGCCCTGGAACAGGATGTGGTTCCCGATCCGTTTCTTCCGGACCACCTTCTGGATATAGTTATGGACGATGGAGTAGGCGAGTCCCCCCACCAGGTTGGGCGTTTCCACCCCACGCTGCTGAAAGGCGTTCAGGTCCGATTCCATGAACACGGTGCACCGGTCTCCCAGTCCCGCCGGCCTGTCAGCCCCCAGGGCCAGTTCCCCGAATTCCTCCACGATGTTGATCTCAAGTTTTTCCGCCTGCTCTTCCAAAAAAGAGCCGGTCCCGGCGGCACACACCTTGTTCATCTCGAAATCCACCACCACCCCGTTGTCGATGCTGATATACTTGGAGTCCTGTCCCCCGATCTCAAAAATCGTATCCACTTCCGGATCAAAGGCAATGGCAGCAGTTGCCTGGGCCGTGATCTCGTTGCGGATCACATCGGCTCCCACGAAATCACCCGTGAGGTACCGACCCGAACCGGTGGTGCCGGCTCCTTTCACAACGACCCTGTCGCCCACCTCGTCGAATATTTCCACCATTCCCTGCCTGATGGCTTCAAGGGGTTTGCTGGCCGTGGGAAGGTAACGGCGGGCTATCACCCGGTTGTGGTCGTCGATCAGCACCACGTTGGTGCTCAGCGAACCGATGTCCAGTCCCAGGTAAACTTCGTATTTATCTTCGGAGACAGGGAGGGGGTAAACCTCCTTGTTGATGTTGGATTCAGGAGGAGTAAGGGGTTCGAAGGAATTACCCTTGGATTTTTCCCCGTTGAGATATGCCTCGAGCTCGGTTGTCCCTTTGTAGGGTTCCTGCCCGTTCCCGTTATCCAGATTATACAGTACCGCCCCGATGGCGCCCATGGACCTGTTGTATTCCGGGATCAGCAGCTCTTCCTCGCCTGCCTTGAGCTGCTCCCTGAAAGCCCTTACCATCCCGATGTTGGAAGAAACACCTCCCTGGAACATGACCGGGAACCGGATGGTTTTCCCCCGTCCCAGTGAACTGATGAAATTCCGTGCCACCGCGAAGCACAATCCCGCCACGATGTCATGCACCGGGGTGGCGATCTGCTGCAGGTGGATCATGTCGCTCTTGGCAAATACGCTGCACCGGCCCGCGATGCGGGGAGGATTTTCGGATTTCAGGGCGAGCTCCCCGAACTCCTTTTCGATGGACACGCCGATCCGTTTTGCCTGCTGATCCAGGAAAGAGCCCGTACCGGCCGCACACAGGGTATTCATTTCAAAGTCGGAAAGCCTGGAAGCGTCACCATCCAGCGCATCCATGAAGATCAGTTTGGAATCTTCACCCCCCATTTCAATGATCGTCCGAACCTGCGGATATAATTTTGAAACGGAGGTGGACTGGGCCACGATCTCGTTCACATAGGTGCCGCCGATCAGTTCAGAGGCAAGCTTGCCGCCGGTTCCCGTAAAACTGAACTCCCCGTACTGGTCCTCTCCGTATATCTCTTCAAGAATATCAAGGATCTCCTTCAGCTTCCGGAAGGGTTTGCCGTGGCAGTAATCATATCGTTCGCGAACGATGTTCCCGCCGGAATCTGTAACAATGGTGTTGATGGAGATGGACCCGATATCAAATCCGAAATGGTATACCTGGCTCATAAATTCGCTTTAGGGTAAGAATCGTCTCACATCTCGCTTAACGCGAGACAGCAAAATAATGAAAAAAAACGATGCTGGCGAAGCAAAGGGGTTGGAATATGGAGATTATTTTTAATGAATATAAATAAAAATTAATCAGAGGGTGGATAAAAAATCCACCACCCGGTTGCTGTCCCCCGCCGCATCCACCTCTGCGTCTTTGTAGATCAGCGTCCCTTTCCGGTCCAGGATGAAGGTCCACCGCTGGATGGTGGTTCCGCGTTCCAGATCCCAGGTTTTTCCCCCGATCTCCTTCTCAATATGGCCCCCCTCGTTCCTGGGAACCCCGAAAAGATCGGCAATATCTCCCGTCTGGTCGGACAGGAGTGTGAAATTGAGCCGGTACTCATTGGCAAACATTTTCAGGGTAACGGGACTGTCGCCGGAAATTCCCGCCACCTGCGCCCCCACGGCCTCCAGATCGCCCTTCTGGTCCCGATAGCTGCAGGCTTGTGCCGTGCATCCCCCAGTGAAGGCAACCGGATAGAAATACAGGACCAGGTATTTGGCCGATTTCAGGTTCTTTTTCAGCTGCCATGTGTCCCCGTCCTGGTCAATGGCCGAAAAATTGGGGACTTTCTCCCCCAGCTTCACCTGGGATGAAGCGAGGGCTGCCGTCAGAAGAAGGGCAGCAGAAGTGAGGATCGTTCGGTTCATCTGTTCCGGGTTATGTAAGATCGTTCAATATAACAATTATCAGACGAAGATGTTACGTGCATCGTTACATGAAACCGTTTTTTCGTAATTTTAATGAAGCATTCGGTTTTAATGAAGCATTCGGATCCCCGGCTGGAAGCCTGAGGATCTTCTTTATAAAATATACATATCCCCGGATCAGGCCATGTATCTCCTGAAGATGATCATATGCCTCATGACGGCATACCTGGCGGGAAGCATCAATTTCGCCATCCTGATCTCCCGGTGGGCAAAAGGCATTGACATCCGGCAGGTGGGGAACAGGAACCCGGGGACGTCCAATGTGGGAAGGGAAGTGGGAAAAGGCTGGGCGGGACTTGTGTTCCTGGGCGATATGGCCAAGGGGCTGCTCCCCCTTGTCATGGCGAAAGTGTTCCTTTTTCCGGGTGGGAGTGCACCGGAGCACCTCCCCCTTTTTCTTACGGGAATGGCAGCCATCGCTGGACATTGCTGGCCGCTTTTCTTTCAGTTCAAAGGAGGAGGTGGACTGGCGACTTCGATCGGGGTGTACATGTTCTTTATCCCTGCAGAATTTCTCCTGACCCTGCTGATCTGCTTCGGAGCGAACCGCCTGCTGTTCCGGACCAGGAAATATTCTGTGGGACAGCTGGTCCCCATGTGCTTTGTTCCCCTGGCGCCATTGATGACGCTGGTCAGCGCGCTTTTCTTAAGGATTTCCATCACGGACGGATTGACAATCGGCGGATACCCCTGGTCCCTGGTGGCGGGCGTCGCCCTCCTTTCCGTCTATCTTTTTATCATAAACCTGAACATCGTCAGGGAGAGATTTTCGAAAGAAGGTACAGATTGAAGCAATGGAAAAAGGTCCCTGTCTCCTGATCGTGGCCGCCGCAATGGTCCTCCTGCCCCTGGCCGGAGTCGTCTGCCTGTTTCGCAGAAAAGGCATGGCCGTCACCGGGAAGGATGTGGAGCTCAAGAAGTGGCGGATCATCGCCCGTCCCTTTGCCCTCCTGTTCATCCCCATTCATGTATTCATGGGGGACAGGGTACTGCTGTACCTGCTGGGAGCCCTGGCCATCATTTTCATTGCCACCGACCTGTACCGCCTATTCTCCAGGCGTCAGCTTTCCCTGTTTTACAAAAAAACGGAGATCCAGCGGTTCTCCTCCATGACCTCTTTCCTTGTGGCTGTCTTTATTATCTTTTTCCTGTTTCCGCCAAAGGTGAGCTACCTCTGCCTGACATTCATCGTGGTTGGTGACCTGGCAGCCAAGATCTCGGGGATGAAATTCGGCCGGACCAGGCTCATCCACGGAAAGACCCTGGAGGGATCGCTTGGATTCCTGACGGGCTGTCTCTATGCAGGATCCGTCATCTGCATGATCTTCGGATTCCCCTGTTCCTACCTGCTGATCGGGGCCCTGTGCGCCACCCTGGCCGAACTGTTCACCTTTTATGTGGACGATAACTTTACCATCGGAATCCTCACCGGGGTCACCCTGCAGGCGCTGCATTATTTCCAGGTGATCTGAGCAGGGGCTCATAACCCATTCAGGGTCAGCATTCAGAAAGAATCAAAATAGGCAGTTAATCCAAAATATATGGTATATTTATATGTTTTCTTGAAGAGCATATTCAGTTGTTAACTATCATCATCCGGCATGATTCCGGCTCAGTTTTTTGTGAACCCGTCCCCCTGTTTTATATATTTTATGAATATTCTGCTTCCAGTCAATAATTACGGGAGAATCCTTCAAATGAGCATACTTTTTCAACCAACATAACACTCATGAAATCTCTTAAATCACTGACAGGTTTATTTATCTGTATTCTTTACTGTTCATTTTGTTATTCCCAGAACAATCCTGAATATGTAGAATACGAAGTTTTATTCGATGATCCGAATTACGAGAAGTTATCGATCAAAGCGTATCCGTTTACATACTGGCAATTTGGAGGGGGCAACTGGGAATTCTATTATGGTGCAGAAATTGACTGGGCACCCGTATCCAGAATCAGGCTCGAAGCACTGTTGTTAAATACCTTCAAGTATTCAGACCTGGGCTACTGGAATACTTTCAGAGATCACGACAAGGTTTCAATCAACAGCAGGGATGATGATTTTCGAAATGGTTATTTGATAAATCTTGGGGGATCCTTTGTGATTAGCCAGAAGACAATAAAGGTACAGGAAGCTTTACCGTTAAATAAGATAGATTTGCCATTTGACCGGTATCTGTTGGAGTACATCGAAGTTCCAGTTACAAGAAAGAAAATGATATCATTGAGAACGGGTGTCTTATTTTACAATCAGATGTACAACAGCCATGTCTATGATGAAGACAGGATATTCTATTCACAGGACAGTGCAGCGTTTCATCAGGACAGGGTAATATTTCCGGACGGATCTTCCAGAGATGAGCTGAATGGTGATGGATGGTCAACGAATTTTATGGCCACCGCCTTTTATGCGGGAGTTTCAAAAACAACGATATCTTCCAGCGGGTACCTGGTAGGTTCTACCAGGAAGATGCATTTCTATAAACAACTATCAGCTTATGCAGACGTTATCTACGCCCCCAATGTCACCATCAATTCCATCAGTTTTGAAGGGGTTGAATATGATATTTTCAAGGTGACAAACCTCGGATTCCGGTTTGGAGGGATTTATTACGGAGGATTTAAAAGAGCTGGTAAAAAAACCGACACTGGAGTAAATATAGAAATGGGATGGTATCCGGGTATCAAAGGGGGCAATTTCTTTTTAAATCTGGCCCTTTTTGCACCGATTATCCAATTCCGTTGATCACAATGGTACTGTTCGCTCCGGTTTTTACAACCGGGCCGCCATCCGGTCCACAAATTCCCGGCAGACCTCTTCCACCGGACTGTTGCCTGTGAAGTTGGCGGACACAACGATCTCGCCGGTTGTGATATCCGTGATGGTTGCCGAAAAGTTTGTAAAATCGTAGTGTCTCGGCAGCCGCAGAAAATCCAGGTACACCTTTCCCGAAAACTCGAGTACATAGACGGAATTCAATTCAACGACCCTGTAAAGCTCGGCGTTCATCTCTCTGGCGGCACCCTCCGTATCCGGGGATCCCTGCACATATTTGTAGACGGTCCTTGCAGTGGAGCCGGAGATCACATGGAAACCCTCGTCCATCATCAGATTGGTCAGGATGCCTTCGATCCCGGCCGCATCTTCGGGATCCAGTTTATTCATGATGGTGATGGTGTCAACGGTGGAGAAGGAGGTCCCCGGTTTCACCACCACGTTCAGACCGGCATCCGGCTCCATCTGACCGGCACCGCTGTCCGTTGTCTTCTGCTGGCTCGCGCAGGAAAGGAACAGGACCATGATCAGCATGGCGCCGGGGAGTTGAAGATTCGATCGTTTCATCGTAGACTGTTTTTATGGAAAGATGTGAAATTTATCAAATGCGATGGAAAATATCAATGCCACCCCTATTGACATGCAATATTATTATCACGTAACTTAACTCAAAGAATTCAAACAGATCATATGAAAAGAACAGAAATTGCTTTCAGGCTGAGGATCTGGCTGGCGGAACTGGCCCTGCTGGCATACCCGGTAATGATTATCGGTCAGGCCGGAATACAGGGATCATGGATTTATACTGATCCTTACGGTGAAATGGCCATGCAGATAACTGCCAGTACGATCTCCATCAACGGGCAGACATACCCGTACAGTGCCCAGGGAAATGTCCTGATGATAAACGAAGGTGCTGTGACAACACCGTATCCTTATTTACTTGACGGGAACAGGTTGACAATCGAATTCCCGGGCGGCATGGAAATTTTATTCAACCGAAAAACAGAAGGCACATCCATGAAGGGCCAGTTGCCACAAAGCATGACAGGACCCTCAGCAACCGGCGGACAACGCCCATCGTCGCTGTCGGGCAGATGGATCTTCCGGAGCCAGCAGGGCCAGCTCGAACTGGAGTTCATTACCGATAACCAGCTTTCTTTTAATGGAGAGACAATTTCATACCAGCTTAAAGAGGGAATTATTCAGGCCATGGGTGATTACGGGTGGATCGATTATCCGTACACGATCAGCCAGAATAATCTGACTGTCACGTTTCCTGACGGTACACAGATCCCTTTCAGCAGGGCAGGTTCCGCTTCAGTGAATCAGCAGAATGAAAATCAGCTTGCGACAAC
>Ga0116197_1000133_pt1 | contig 14338 bp, 10 predicted proteins | sample ZodSprsou2mmetaG_FD_94480 | JGI IMG/M metagenome (GOLD analysis project Ga0116197, IMG submission 94480) | Hot spring sediment microbial communities from Zodletone spring, Oklahoma to study Microbial Dark Matter (Phase II) - Zodletone Spring... ...
GGATGGTGTGATGTGGACTCGGGAGAGGATAGGATCTACGGAGATGATTTCACCATCGACGATATCATATGGATGGGGGCGCAGCCCTCGGTGAAGGAGCTCGCCGCCGGGGCAGGGGTGAAACACACCGGTTCGGCAGGCGATTTGGAACAGGCACTGCGAACGGCCCTTCGATCCGGACGCAGGGTGCATATTCTCCCGCCGTACAGGGGGGACCATGTGATCAGGCTTTCCAGCCTGATGGGGATCGGTTGCGGACAGGTCGAAAGCCATGTGTCGGAGGAGCTGATCAGGGCGGTGGTGAAGCTTCGCGCGGCCAAGGACCGCTATGAGATCGAAGAGATGGAGAAGGCCCTGGAGGTGACGGGAATGATGCATGTCACGGGCATGAAAATGGCTTTCCCGGGAAATTATGAGCGGGATTTGGCGGGGACCATCGAGGGGATTGCGCTGGCCAGCGGGGGAGCGGTTTCCTACCCGGTCATCCTGAGCATGGACGGACAGATCATGCATAACCACGAGCACGGCAATGAACTGGAGGAGGGAAGGATCGTGGTCTGCGATGCGGGTTCGGAGACCGGAATGGGATATGCCGGTGATATCACCCGGAGCTATCCCGTAGGCGGAAAATTCAACCTGCAGCAGAAGGAGATCTATGAGATCGTGCTGGAAGCCAATGTGAGGACCATGGAAGCATCCCGTCCGGGGATCCCTTACAGGAACATCCACCTGATGGCTGCAAGGATCATTGCCGACGGACTGAAAGCGCTGGGACTGATGAAGGGCGATATGGAAGAGGCGGTGGCCGCGGGAGCCCATGCACTCTTCTTCCCGCACGGACTGGGACATATGATCGGGCTGGATGTGCACGACATGGAGGGACTGGGCGAAAATTACGTGGGATACAGCGATAAGATTAAAAGAAGCGACCAGTTCGGCCTGGCTTATCTGAGAATGGGACGGGAGCTGGAGCCGGGATTCGTGGTGACCAATGAGCCGGGATGTTATTTCATTCCCGAGCTGATCGATATCTGGAAGAAGGAGAAAAAATTCGGGCAGTTCATCAATTACGACAGGCTGGATGCCTACCGCGGCTTCGGGGGGATCCGGATCGAGGACAATGTGCTGATCACATCCGACGGCATGCGCATACTGGGTACCCCCATTCCAAAGACCGTGCAGGAGGTGGAGGCAACCATGCGGGCATGACCCGGGATAGCAGGGAACGGCCTTTTCACTTCAGCCGGTTACAGTGTGGATTTCAGGTATTCCCTGTTGAGGCGGACGATATTGGCCATCTTGATCCCTTTGGGGCATTCCACCTCACAGGCCCCCGTATTGGTGCAGTTCCCGAAGCCGAGCGCATCCATCATGGCCACCATGTCCTGCACGCGCTTCCGGGCTTCGACCCTGCCCTGGGGCAGACTGGCGAGGTGAGAGATCTTCGCTCCCACAAATAGCATGGCGGAGGCATTCTTGCAGGCTGCCACACATGCGCCGCATCCGATGCATGCAGCCGCGTCCATGGCAAACACCGCGTCGTCCCTGTTCACGGGGATGGTATTTGCATCCGGGGCGGTGCCTGTATTTACGGAGATATACCCGCCTTCCCGGATCAGGGTGTCGAAGGACGAACGATCCACCATCAGGTCCCTGATCACGGGAAAGCTGCGGGCCCGCCAGGGCTCGATCACGATCGTGTCCCCGTGATTGAACTTCCTCATGTGGAGCTGGCAGACCGTGGTGAGTTCATCGGGACCGTGCGGTCGGCCGTTGATGTAGATGCTGCAGGATCCGCAGATCCCCTCCCTGCATTCATGGTCGAAGACAACAGGTTCTTCGTTCCTGGAGATCAGCTGTTCATTCAGAATGTCCAGCATTTCAAGGAATGAACAGTCCGGATCAATCTCCCTCAGGAAGTAATTCACAAACCTGCCCCTGCTGCGGGAATCCTTCTGTCTCCATATTTTCAGTTTCAGGTCCATCTCTGTATCAGTAAGGGTGCGTGTTATCTGTAATCTCTCTGTTTCAGCTGGATATGCTCGAAGCTGAGCGGTTCCCTGTGAAGCTCGGGTTCCCGGTCCGGTCCCGTGAACTCCCAGGCGGCCACATAGGCGAAGTCCCTGTCATTTCGCAGCGCCTCGTGCTCTTCGGTCTGGTACTCTTCGCGGAAATGTCCGCCGCAGGATTCCTCCCTGTGCAGCGCATCTTTGGCCATCAGGATGCCGAGCTCCAGGAAATCCGCCAGCCGGTCTGCCTTTTGCAGTTCCGGGTTCAAATCCTCCACCCTGCCCGGGATCTTCACGTCGGACCAGAACTGCTCCTGCAGCTTTTTGATCTCCTCAGCGGCCCTGACCAGTCCCGCTTTGTTCCTGGACATCCCGATGTATTCCCACATGATGTGCCCCAGCTGTTTGTGCAGGCTGTCCACCGTTGCATTTCCCCCGACGGAGATCAATTTCTCCAGCCGCATCCTGACCTCTTCCTCCGCGTTGTCGAACTCCGGGGTATCGGTGGGGAAACGGGGAACCCTGATCTCGTGTGCCAGGTAATTCTGGATGGTATAGGGCAATACGAAATAACCATCCGCCAGCCCCTGCATCAGGGCAGATGCACCGAGCCGGTTGGCCCCGTGGTCGGAAAAGTTAACCTCCCCGATGGCGAACAGTCCGGGAATGGTGGTCTGCAGTTCGTAGTCCACCCACAGTCCGCCCATGTTATAGTGGATGGCCGGGTAGATCATCATCGGCTCCTCGCAGGGATTGTCATCAGTGATCTTTTCATACATCTGGAACAGGTTCCCGTACTTGGCCTCGATCGCATCCTTTCCCAGCCGGTCGATGGCATCCCTGAAATCGAGGAAAACGGACCGGCCGGTGGAGTTTACCCCGTATCCCGCGTCACACCGCTCCTTGGCGGCCCGGGATGCCACGTCGCGGGGGACCAGGTTGCCGAATGCCGGGTAACGCCGTTCCAGGTAATAGTCTCGGTCCTCCTCAGGGATCTGGCTCCCCTTGATCTCTCCCTGCTGGAGGCGCGCTGCATCCTCCTTCTTTTTCGGGACCCAGATGCGGCCGTCGTTGCGGAGGCTTTCGCTCATCAGGGTCAGCTTGGACTGGTAATCTCCGTGCACGGGGATGCAGGTGGGATGGATCTGCACAAAGCACGGGTTGGCAAACAGGGCCCCCTTGCGGTAGCACTGCCATGCGGCGCTCACGTTACTGCCCATGGAAAGGGTGGAAAGGAAGAATACGTTGCCGTACCCTCCCGTGGCAAGGACCACCGCATGGGCGCTGAAACGGTGGAGTTTGCCTGTGATCACGTCACGTGCGATGATCCCGCGCGCCTTGCCCTCCACGACCACCAGGTTGAACATCTCCATGCGGGGATACATCGTCACATTGCCCGCTTTGATCTGCCTGCTCAGGGACTGGTAGGCGCCCAGCAACAGTTGCTGTCCGGTCTGCCCCTTTGCGTAGAATGTCCTGGAAACCAGCGCGCCGCCGAAAGAACGGTTGTCCAGCAACCCTCCGTATTCCCTGGAGAAGGGGACCCCTTGCGCCACGCAGTGGTCAATGATCTGGTTGCTCACCTCCGCAAGCCGGTACACATTGGCTTCCCGGGAGCGGAAATCGCCGCCTTTCACGGTATCATAGAAAAGCCGGAAGACACTGTCGCCGTCATTCTGGTAATTCTTGGCCGCATTGATCCCCCCCTGCGCAGAAATGCTGTGTGCGCGCCTTGGACTGTCCTGGTAGCAGAATGACTTCACTTTGAATCCCAGCTCTGCCAGGGAGGCCGCGGCCGAAGAACCGGCCAGTCCGGTCCCCACCACGATCACATCCAGTTTTCGCTTGTTGGCCGGATTCACCAGGTTCTGGGTGGATTTGAACCTGTTCCATTTTTCGGCGATATGGCCTTCGGGGATCCTGGACTGGAGCTTTCCCATAGTCATTTTTTTAACGGTTTACATAAAATAGATCACCAGGGGAATGGCTGTAAAGCCTGCCACCACCACAACGGTGTAGATCACGGACAGCGTCTGGATCACCGGGGCGTATCGATTGTTCTCAATCCCCAGGGTTTTAAAGGCCGACTGAAAACCGTGGATCAGATGAAACCCAAGGAACAAGAAAGCAGCAATATAGATGATCACGAAGGGAAGCATTTTGAACTTGTCAATCACCTCGGTGGCAAAATCATGGTAGACCACCCCGTCGGATACGATCTCAGCCGCATGTCCGAACTTGGCCCTGAAATAGAAATCCGAGAAATGGATCACCAGAAAGGCGAGGATAACCCCGGCCGTATGGATCATGAATTTGGAGAAGAAGGAAGTGCTGGAGAAATTGGCTTTGCTGTAGCGGCGCGGACGTGCGATCCAGTTCTGCACCTGCAGGATCAGCGCGTAGATCACATGCAGCAGCAGGCCGCCGATGAGCACGATCTCGAAGATCTTGATCACGATGTTGTTCCCCATGAAATGGGCCGCCCTGTTGTACACCATGGGATCATCGAACAGGATGACCAGCAGGTTGATTGTAAGGTGGACCAGCAAAAAGAGGATCAGGAAGATCCCCGCTAGCGACATCATGAATTTCTTCCCGATTGAAGAGGTTAAAATCCCGGACATTTAGGTACAATTAAAATAAGTTATTAAAATTGCATAGGGCCTGTTGAACAAATATAAATAAATCCGGTCCTTCTTACAGTGGTGCCACAGATATCCTATAACAGGTTCATTGATCCCGCTTTTTAAAGATCAGTGACTCCCCTGGGGAAAGCTACTGAAAATAGAGGTATGAGATCAGATCCTTTGCCGGCAAGTCTGTTTATTAAGAATCGTTCTAAACTGATCGCAAGCCTGGAACCCGGCTCCGTTGTGGTGGTCTGCTCGGGCGAACGGGTCAGAAGAAGCGGGGACCAGCATTATCCCTTCCGCCAGCAATCAGATTTTTTCTATTTGACGGGGCTCCATACGGAGGGATACGTGCTGTTCCTGGCGCCGGACCATCCGCGGGAGGAATTCAGGGAAGTCTTGCTGATGAGGGAACCGTCCGGGAAGGAGCGGATATGGTCCGGCCCCGGACTCTCCGTCGCCGAGGTGATACACCGTTCAGGGATCACCCACATCAGGGGGATGGATGAAATGGATGAGCTGATCGGTGAGCTGCTTCCCGCTTCCGGAACGATATACTGCAATCTGCCGGAGGATGCGGGACAGCAGCCGGGGGTGCGGTCGTCCGAATGGGAGGTATACCACCGGTTCAAGTCCAGCTATCCCCATCTGAACAGCGCCCGCCTCTCTCTCCTGCTCACCCCGCTCCGCATGGTCAAGGAACCGGAGGAGGTGGCACAGATCAGAAAAGCCTGTTCCGTTACCGGCCGTGCTTTCAGAAAAGCCCTTTCGGTGATCAGGCCGGGTTGCAGGGAGTTCGAGGTGGAGGCCGAGATTATCGCGGAATTCATCCGTTCCGGGGCGGAAGGGCATGCATTTGATCCCATCCTGGCCTGCGGGGAGCACGCGTTGGTCCTCCACCACAACGAGAACCGGGGAAGGTGCTCGGAAGGGGACCTGCTCCTGATGGATTTCGGAGCGGAGGTCGGCGGCTATGCGGCCGACTGCAGCCGCACCGTTCCTGTCAGCGGAAGATTTACCGCACGCCAGCGCGCCCTGCACGATGCGGTGCATGAGATCTTCACCAGGGCACGGGACCTGATGAAGCCCGGAGTGTTGCTGGATGACCTTCAGCAACAGGTGGGGGCACTCTGGCAGGAAGCACATATCAGGCTGGGGCTGTACACCCTGGAAGAGGCTGCGCGGCAGGACCCCCCGGGGTCGCTCTGGAAGAAATATTTTATGCACGGGCTCTCCCATTCCATCGGCCTGGATGTGCATGACCCTTTCGACAGGAATATCCCCCTCCGGCCCGGGATGGTGCTGAGCTGCGAGCCGGCCATCTATCTCCCGGAGGAAGGTCTGGGGATCAGGCTGGAGAATGTGTTGCTGGTCACCGAAACGGGGACCGAAGACCTGATGGCGGGGATCCCCATGGATGCAGAAGAGGTGGAACAACTGATGAAATGATTGTTAATCCATAAATAGTCGCACATATGAGAGATATTTTCACAGCAGAATTCTGGAAAGAGATTTTGGACAAGTTCATTGAGTGGTCGGTATCGGAACTGCCTTCCATTCTGATTTTAATCGTCGTGCTGATCATCACCCTCAGGGTGGTGAAATTCGCGGTAAAGCGGCTCAGGAAGTTCCTGGTGGCGCGGGCGGACCGACGCGACGGAGACGACACGAATGAAGCCGAAAAGCGTGTGGCCACGCTGATGGGTATTTTGCATGGCATTACTAAGGTGGTTATCTGGACCCTTTTTCTGATGATCCTTTTGAACAAGCTGGGCATCAACATCGGTCCCATCCTGGCAGGTGCGGGGATCCTGGGTCTGGCAGTGGGCTTCGGTGCGCAGGAGCTGGTGCGGGACGTGATCACGGGATTCTTCATCCTGCTTGAGAACCAGATACGGACGGGCGATGTTGCCATCATCAACGGAACGGGGGGACTCGTGGAGAAGATTGAGCTTCGGACCGTCACCCTGCGCGATTTCTCCGGGGTGGTCCATATATTCCAGAACGGGAAGATCAACACCCTGTCCAACATGACCAAGGAATGGAGTGCCATGGTCTTCGATATCGGAGTGGCCTACAAGGAGAACACGGACACCGTCATGGAGGTGATCCGCCAGGTGGGCAACGAGCTCCAGCAGGATGAGGAATACGGACCGAAGATCATCGAACCCATCGAGGTGTTCGGGGTGGACAAGTTCGGCGACAGTGCAGTGGTGATCAAGGCCCGTTTCAAGACCAAACCCATTGAGCAGTGGAACGTTGGGCGCGAATTCCGCAGAAGGCTCAAGCATGCCTTCGACGAAAGGAAGATCGAGATCCCCTTCCCGCATACCACGGTCTACTGGGGCGAGGAGATCACTCCCCTGCAGCTGAAACTCCGTGAAGCAGAGTAGGTAACTGTTCATACCGGACCATCGTATCATCAGAAACGTTCAACCTTATGCGCAAGCGTGTTACATTTAACGGAGTGGATGTCGCCTATGAGGACCGCGGAGCGGGACCCTGCATCGTGCTGCTGCACGGTTACCTGGAAACTGGCCGGATCTGGGATGGATTTGCCGAACGGTTCCTGAACGAATTCCGGGTGATCACCCCGGATCTTCCCGGACACGGGGCTTCGGGTACCTGGGGCGAGGTCCACCGGATGGAGGAACTGGCCGGATCGGTCCTTGCCGTTTTGCAGAGGGAGCAGCTGGAGAAGGTATTCCTGGTGGGCCATTCCCTGGGGGGATACATCACCTTGGCATATGCGGAACTGTATCCGGAAAGGCTGTCCGGGTACTGTCTGTTCCATTCCACCTGTTTTGCGGATACGGAGGAGAAGAAAGTGAACAGGGACCGGGAGATCCACCTGGTCAGGTGCAACAAAAAACACCAGATCATACAGGTGAACATGCCCAAGGGATTCGCGGAAGTGAACCTGGGATCCCTTGCCCCGCAGATCGAAAGGGCGAAGCAGCTGGCGCTGGAGAACAGCGACGAGGGGATCGTGGCCCTGCTGAACGGAATGAAACAGCGGCCCGACCGGACCGCTGTGTTAAAAAATACAAGACTCCCGCTGCTGCTGATCGGAGGGATGCTGGACAATTACATCCCGGCCGAAGAGTTTGAAAGCCTTGTGAACCTCGCACCCCATGCATCGGTGCTCCGGCTGGAACGTTCGGGGCACATGGGATTCATCGAGGAGCCGGAACCTGCGGAGCAGGCCATCCGGAAGATGGCCGGCTCCCTATAGGTTTTCGCCCTCAGACTGGACCGCTCCTTCCCCCTGGAAGGATCTCCAGCCGCGGGGTCCCTGTCCCCGTACACCGGGTCCCTGTCCCCGTACACCGGGTCCCTGTCCCCAGCTGCAGGGTCCCTGTCCCATTACACCGGGTCCGTTGCCCCAGGATCCCCTTCTGTGATGCCTCAAGGAATTCCGCTGGTCCATGATCATCTTCTGCTCATCTGTGAGCAGGGCCCTCACCTTCACCCTGTGTGCCGTGTTGAGTTTCCTGATGTTGTTGCCGAGCGCACTCTGCTCGTCGATCACGCTGTTAAGCGCCTTCATGTCCACCTTGTCTTCCAGCATCAGGGATCGTTCCCGAGCTTTCAGCTCCGCCATCTTGCTTCTCAGGGGCTTCACCTCTTTATAATGTTCAAGCCTGAGGGCCTGAAGCTGTTCCTGCTGCGCATCGGTCAGATCCAGCTGGCTCCAGCAGGTCATTCTGCCGGGACCATCGAAATCAGCCTCCCCGCCACTGCGTCCGTACCCTCCGTAACCCCATCCCCGCGCGGGCTGGGCATTCATTCCTGCAACCAGCACTCCTGCAAACAGGAGCACTGCCGCTGTCCTCATCATTTGAGTTTTCATCATCTGTAAATTTAAATGGTTTCCAATAGGTTATTTACACCTGTTAGATGCAATCCGGACCGGAAGGTTTAATTCCTGTTTCAGAGCTTTGAAATGGTGTCGATGGCCACCTGGAGCACGTTGTCAATTTCAGCGATGATGGGGTAGAAGCCTTCGTTGTCAATGATATTCCTGGCCACATAGGCTTTGATGCTTTTCTCCATCACGTGCCCGGAGACCCTGATATCTTCGTAGTCGGGCGGCACTCCTTTCTCTTTCGCGTAGCTGACGAACCGGGAGATGATCTGCTGGTCGTCCAGGTACGCTTCAATGTCCCCCGCGGTGGTGAAACCTTCGAGGACCGGACGGTACAGGTCGGTGAAGTGGAATGCGAACCGGTACATCAGTCCCAGGCTCCTCACCCGGTTGTAATAATCCGAAATGCTGGTGGTATCCACGGGCACAAAAATATCGGGCATGATGCCGCCTCCCCCGTAAACGATCTTTCCTCCCGGGGTGACAAACTTCTGGGAGGCGTCGAATTTGATGCTGTCCTGGTGTTCCAGCTCTCCCCTGATGATCCGCTGGTTCAGGTCGTGGTAGTAGTCTTCCCTTCCGTTCTCGTAGGATTTCTGGATGCTCCGTCCCGTTGGGGTATAATACCTGGCCACGGTGAGCCTGAGGGCGGACCCGTCCGTGAACCGCATCTCCTCCTGGACCAGTCCCTTTCCGAAGGTCCTTCTCCCGATGAGCAGTCCCCGGTCATTATCCTGGATGGCCCCCGCTAGGATCTCACTGGCCGAAGCGCTGGTTTCATCAATCAGTATCACCACTTTATCATTCTTCAAAGCGCCCCTGGATGAGGCAAATTCATTCTCCCTGGGCCGGGCGCGCCCCTCGGTGTATACGATCAGCTGCCCTTCGTCCAGGAACTGGTCGGCGATCTGGATGGCCGATTCCATGATCCCCCCGCCGTTACCGCGCAGATCCAGGATCAGCCTGGAAGCGCCCTTTGATTTCAGTTTTTCAATGCCCTCCATGAATTCCCGGAAGGTGGTCTGGGCAAACTGGCTGATCTTGATGTACCCGGTCTCACTGTCCACCATATAGGCTACATCCACGCTGTAAATGGGAATGTCGTCCCGGGTGATCTCGAAATCCATCAACCCCTTCACGCCCCTTCGGAAGATGGTCACTTTCACCACCGTGTTCCTGGGACCCTTGAGCATGTTCACAATGTCGTCGCTGGGCATGTTCACCCCCGCCACCAGGGAATCATTCACCCGGACGATCCTGTCACCCGGCATGATGCCCACCAGCTCGGAGGGACCGTTGGGGATGGTGTTAATGATGGCCACCGTATCGTCGGCCATGTTGAAGGAGACCCCGATCCCGCTGAAATTTCCCACCAGGGGTTCGGAGAACCGCTGGAACTCGCTGGAGGGGATATAGATGGAATGCGGGTCCAGCTCTTCCACCAGGGAAGGCAGCGCCGATTCGCTCAGTTGCTGCAGGCTGACCGTGTCCACGTACTCGTTCAGGATGTACTGCATGGCCGAGGTGATCTTATTCGACCTGGGCACCAGCGATAATCCGGAGCCCACATTCAGGCCCGGCCTGATGGAAAAGTGCTGTTTGCTCACCTCATCCGACACGATGTTGCGGATGCGGATCCCGGTGATCCAGTTTCCAACGATGATCCCGATGATCAGCGTCAGACTGATCAGCAGGGGAAGGAATATGATGAGTTTATCTCTTCTGCCTTTCATACGCGCACGTTGCTTTCATCGGATCATCCGGACACATCAACCGTTTCCTCGGGCAGATATACCAGTTCAATGCCCGCCCTGCCGAGCAGGTCCAGTCCGTCGCTGATCCTGTATTGATCGGAGTAGACAACCCTCCGGATCCCTGCCTGGATGATCAGTTTGGAACACTCCATACAGGGAGAGCTGGTGATGTAAAGCGTGGACCCCTCGCTGCTGTTGTTGCTCTTGGCCACCTTGGTGATCGCATTTGCCTCCGCATGCAGCACATAGGATTTGGTGTTGTTGTCCGCATCCTCACATTCGTTCTCAAAACCCGATGGGGTTCCGTTGTACCCGTCCGAAATGATCATCTTGTCCTTCACGATCAATGCCCCCACCTTCCGCCTTTTGCAGTAGGAGTTGGTGGCCCAGATGGCCGCCATTTTCAGGTAGCGCCGGTCGATGGCCACCTGTTTTGCATTATTCTGACCGGAATTCTCGGACATTGTTCACAGGGATTGTGCCCAGGGCCGGGATCGAACCGGCACGATATTACTATCACTGGTGTTTGAGACCAGCGCGTCTACCAATTCCGCCACCTGGGCAGCGGCCTTTACAGCCGTGCGAAGTTAATGTTTTTCAGATTATTTGACAAGCCCGTCCTGCATTCATGGAATGGCATGTTATTAAATATATTTTTAAAGGTCCGGCATTGTTAATTTTATGGCTGCCGAATAACCATTCTAAAATCAGCACCAATGGAAAAGAAATTCAGGGAACGGACCGTGGAAGTCCTGAAGCGACTGGGAATAATGAAGGTGAACCCGGGTGCCTCCACCGGTCAGCACTGGCTGGATACAACAGGCGACGAGACAGCCTCCGTATCGCCGGTGAACGGCGAGGTGATCGCAAGGGTGACCAACGCCACCATGGATGATTACGAGGCGGTGATGGGAGCGGCCCAGAAAGCATTCATCACCTGGAGGGAGGTTCCCGCCCCCAAACGGGGTGAGGTGGTGAGACAGATCGGGCTGGCCCTGAGGGAGGCAAAGGAGGACCTGGGATTCCTGGTGAGCCTGGAGATGGGGAAGATCTACCAGGAGGGACTGGGCGAGGTGCAGGAGATGATCGACATCTGCGATTTCGCGGTGGGGCAGTCCAGGCAGCTGTACGGTTTCACCATGCAGTCTGAAAGGCCGAAGCACCGGATGTATGACCAGTACCATCCCCTGGGGATCGTGGGACTGATCACATCGTTTAATTTTCCGGTGGCCGTCTGGGCCTGGAATGCCATGATCGCAGCGGTGGCAGGGGATGTGGTGGTGTGGAAGCCGAGCTCGAAAACCCCGCTCACGGCCATTGCCACCATGCATATCATCCGGGATGTGCTGAAGAAGAACCATGTGCCGGAGGGGGTCTTTAACCTTGTGATCGCCAGATCCTCGGTCATGGGCGATAATTTTGCGGCCGATGAGCGGATCCCGCTATTTTCGGTGACGGGCTCCACCGCTGTCGGGAAAAGGGTTTCGGGTATTGTGGGGAAAAGACTGGGCCGCTCCATCATGGAGCTGGGCGGCAACAATGCGGTGATCGTCTCCCGGCACGCGGACCTGGACCTGGCCATTCCCGCCATCGTATTCGGATCGGTGGGGACGGCGGGGCAGCGCTGCACCACCACCCGCAGGGTGATCATCCACGAGGATGTCTATGACGAGGTAAAGACAAGGCTGGTGAAGGCATACAAGCAGATATCGCAGCGGATCGGAAACCCGCTGGATGAGAAGGTGCTCGTGGGACCGCTGGTGGATAGAACCGCCGTGGAACTGTTCACCCGGGCCATCGAACAGGTGATCGAGCAGGGGGGGAAGGTGATTTTCGGGGGACAGCTGCCGGAGGGCGAGGCGTACCGGTCCGGCACCTACGTCGTCCCGGCCATCGCCGAAGCGAAGAACCATTACAGGATCGTCCAGGAGGAAACCTTCGCGCCACTGCTGTACCTGATCCGGTACAGGACCATCGACGAGGCCGTCGCGCTCAACAATGATGTGCCACAGGGACTCTCCTCGGCCATTTTCACGCAGGATCTGAAGGAAGCCGAGCAATTCCTTTCAGGGGCGGGTTCCGACTGCGGCATTGCCAACGTGAACATCGGGACCTCCGGGGCGGAGATCGGGGGTGCCTTCGGCGGAGAGAAGGAAACCGGCGGCGGACGCGAATCGGGATCGGATGCATGGAAGGCATACATGCGCCGGCAGACCAACACGATCAATTACGGCTCCGATCTCCCGCTGGCGCAGGGCATCCGGTTCGACCTCTGACAGGCCGCGTTCCCCCCTTCCCTGCAGGGACCGCACCGCCTCACTCCCTTCGGTTTGTAAACGAGCCGCCTGTGCGTTCCGAACCTGACTTGTTGGATCGGGCCTTCCAACACCCTCTGGAGGTCGGTACAATTCCTGAACGGATCCCGGGCCGGGACCATGACACAGCCTTGCGAGGATTTTGCGTGAGCAAAATAATCCAGATGTCGAACGGATACCTGCGGCAGATCCGGGCGAACGAAGACCAACTGAACGGGCTGTCGTGCACAGAATGCTGCCAGAGCGATCCCTAAAAGAGGGACAAACGGCCATATCCCTTTCAGGCAAAACAGGAAGTCACTCTTTTATGACTTTTATGCTTTTTTGTGACTTCCGGTATTCAAGGATGCCTGAATTACATACTCGCATCCAGCTCATAGATAATGTCTTATGAAAAAAGGTAAGGAACAGGACAATGGATAAAAACTCACAAAATTGTGTAAAAGTCACAAATCACTCACTTCGTGAAATCGAAAAACGAGTATCCCCTTTTTTTCAATATTGCCAGGTGTTGAACCGGGAACGAGCCAGCTGACGGGCCGGACCGACAGGGAGGTTCGTAGTGGCAGTGACCGGTCCCGACAGGCCAAAGCGCAGACCGGTGTATGGTCGGGTCAGGAGAGTCAACAAAAAACGGATTCTGAATAAGCCGCGGGGTCGCAGCGGGGCTACATCGCCCGCGTGAGGATCTTGGAGACGACCAGGTTCCGGGCGGTCAACACGATGCCCTCGGTATCGTACCCGCATTCCCGGTACAGCTCTTCCTGCGTTCCCTGGTCAATGAAACGGTCCGGGATCCCAAGCCGGATCACCCTGGCTTTGTAGTTGTTGTCGTTCATGTACTCGATCACCGCACTGCCCATCCCGCCCGTGATGCATCCGTCCTCCACGGTGATGATCCGGTTGAACTTCGTAAAGACGCCCTTCAGCAGCATGTGGTCCAGGGGCTTCAGGAACCGCATGTCGTAGTGGGCCGCACTGATGTGCTCTTTCTCCAGGAGCTGAACGGCCCGTGATACCTGGTTGCCGATGGGTCCGATGGAAAGGATGGCCAGATCGGTGCCCTCTTTCAGCTTCTGTCCCTTTCCGATCTCCAGTGCCCTGAAAGGCTTCTTCCAGTCCACCGTCAGCCCGCGTCCCCTGGGATAGCGGATCACAAAGGGTCCTTTCGGTTCCAGCTGGGCGGTGTACATGAGGTTCCGCAGGTCCACCTCGTTCAGCGGGGAGGCGATCACCATCTCCGGGATGCACCTGAAAAAGGCCATGTCGTAGGCCCCGTGGTGGGTTGCCCCGTCCGATCCCACCAGTCCCCCCCGGTCCACGCAGAAAACCACCGGAAGCTTCTGGATGGCCACGTCGTGGATCACCTGGTCGTAGGCCCGCTGCATAAAGGAGGAATAGATGTTGCAGAAGGGGGTCATCCCCGTGGCGGCCAGTCCCGCTGAAAAAGTGACTGCATGCTGTTCGGCGATCCCCACATCGTAGGTCCGGTCGGGCATCTCATCCATCATGATCTTCAGGGATGATCCGGTGGGCATGGCCGGCGTGATGCCGATGATCTTCTTGTTGGCCCGGGCCAGTTCGAGGATCGTCTCCCCGAACACATCCTGGTACAGGGGCGGCTGGGGCTTGTCGGAGGGTACACGGATAAGTTCCCCCGTAAACCTGTTGAATTTTCCGGGATGATGAAATGCGGTCTGCTCCTTCTCGGCCATCTCGAACCCCTTTCCCTTCCGGGTGATCACATGAAGCAGCTTTGGAC
>Ga0116197_1000135_pt1 | contig 14260 bp, 17 predicted proteins | sample ZodSprsou2mmetaG_FD_94480 | JGI IMG/M metagenome (GOLD analysis project Ga0116197, IMG submission 94480) | Hot spring sediment microbial communities from Zodletone spring, Oklahoma to study Microbial Dark Matter (Phase II) - Zodletone Spring... ...
ATCCACAATATGTTAAATCCCATACACATATTTACTACCTGCTACCAAGGTATTTTATTTTAGTGAAATGCCATATTTTATCTTGACATATCTATATTTAGTGTATTATTATAAATACAATCCTACATTTAGGGGTGCAAGATGAAGTGTCCTTATTGTGGTTATTACGATACCGGAGTAATTGAATCCCGACATATAGAAAATGAATTGGTAATTAGAAGAAGAAGGATTTGCAAAAAATGTAATAAAAGATTCACCACTTATGAAAGAGTGGATCTAATTCCCCTAATGGTAATAAAAAAAGATAATCGAAGGGAACCTTTTTCTCGCGAAAAGATCACCAACGGTATTATCAAAGCCTGTGAAAAAAGACCAATTAGTATAGACATTATCAATAATCTAGTAAACAGCATAGAAGAGACCATAAAAAGTGGAGGAGTTGATGAAGTTAAGAGTGATCTGATTGGTGAATTGGTTATCTCTAAATTACGAGATTTAGATGAAGTAGCCTACGTAAGATTTGCCTCGGTATACAGGCAATTTAAAGATTTAAGCAGCTTCGTAAAAGAAATAAGAAAGATTAGTAAATAGATATAGATTTACTTTTATAGGAATTCCCTTTCCCCGAAAGGATTCGATTTATTGAATCCGCAGGGAAACAAGCAGACAAATCCAGCCCTACCTTAATTGCTCTATAAAAAGAATTTTGAGGTTCCGAGTCACAATTTTCTTAAATCAATGCACAATAAGCAATACAATAAATTAATTACCGGTTAAAAAGATTTATTTTATAATGAGGTTTCAAAATGATAAAGACCATTAAAAAAAGAGAAGGTCAATTAGTAGACTTTGATAAAAAGAAGATAACCGGAGCTATTTTTTCCGCAATGTTAACAGCAGGGGAAGAAGATAAAACTGTATCAGAAAAAATAGCTGACCAAGTCATTATAAAATTAGAGAAAAAATTTGAGAATAAGGTCCCTCAAGTGGAAGAAGTACAGGATATAGTAGAAGAAACATTGATTCAAGAGGGAATGGTAAAGGTAGCCAAGGCGTACATTTTGTATCGGGACAAGCGAAGGAGAATCAGAGAAAGTTTAAAAGTCAGAAAAAAAATAAAGAACCACAAAAATATGACCGATCTTTCCTTGTTGGTTTCTACCCCCACCTCCGAGACCATTTCTCCTTGGGGAAGGCAAAAAATTATTCAAGCTCTGGTCAAGGAAGCCGAGCTACCTTTAAATGTTTCTGTAAAGATAGCTAAGGCAGTAGAAAATAAGATAGTCGATTTAAATTTGAGTGAGATTTCTACTTCTTTGATTAGAGAATTGGTAGATAATGAGCTTTTTACCATGGGGTATGAACAAAAGTGGAGGAAGCAAAAGGTCATCGGAATGCCTACTTTTGATCTGAAACAATTGTTTTTATCCAAGAGTAAGGAAAACAGTAATATTGGAACCAATAATCCGGAAGCCATAAACTTAACTATTGCCGAAAACACCATCAAACAATATATGTTGCAGGAAGTGTTTTCTAAAGAAATAGCAGATGCCCATTTAAAAGGATGGATCCATATTCATGATTTAGGCTACCCTAGAATTTATTGTTCCGGTCATTCTCTCGAATTTTTGAAAAAATATGGTCTTGAATTGGAAAATTTAGATACTTCTTCTGCTCCAGCTAGGCATACCAGGACCTTAACCGGACATTTAAATACTTTTTTGGCTTCCATGCAAGCCTACTATGCGGGTGCTTTAGGTATCGGTTATTTAAACATCATGTACGCTCCTTTTTTGGTAGGTTTGACTTTTAAAGAAATAAAACAAGAAGCTCAATATTTAATATTTAGCGGTTCGCAAAATGCCTTTTCCAGAGGTGGGCAAAGTCTTTTTCTGGATTTTAATGTCCACCTCGGTATTCCTAATTATCTGGTAAATATACCAGCAATCGGGCCAGGAGGCAAATATACCGGAAAAACTTATGGAGAATATCAGAAAGAATCCCAGTTATTTTTAAGAGCTTTAATGGAGGTTTGGAAAGAGGGGGATTATCACGGAAAGGTATTTGCTTTTCCCAAGATGGATTTACACATCGATAACCAATCTTTCGAGGAACCGGAACAGATAAGATTATTAAAATATGCCTGTGAAATAGCTTCTGAGAACGGTTCACCTTATTTCATTTTTGATAGGGAAGATATAAGTTTAGCTGCTTGTTGCCGGCTAAAAACAGAAATAACCGATCAGGAAATGATAAAATACCCGGAAAAGTTAAGATTTGCTGGGATACAGAATGTTACTATCAATTTACCGCAATGTGCCTATAGGGCTTTTCCTGATAATATGATTTCCGGATCGTTTCATGACGTAAAAAATGCAAATGTCCTAGCCTTATTTTTGGAAAAAATTGATCAAGCTTTGTGTTTGGCGGTTCGAGCTCACTTGCAGAAAAAAAAGTTTTTGGGGATGATGATGGAAAATCCCAGTGGACCTTTATGGCAAATAGGCAAGTTAGCCCAGGATGGAAAACCTTACGTAAATTTAGATGAAGGAACTTACTTAATAGGATTAATCGGATTGAACGAAGCAGTCCAGTATATTACCGGAAAACAACTTCATGAAAACGAGGATGTTTTTAAATTAGGATTAAAAATAGTATCCTTTATGAGTTTAAAATGCAGAGAATATAGTAAAAAATATAATTTGAAATTATCCCTGGAGGAATCTCCCGCTGAAAGCGCGGCTGGAAGGTTAGCAAAAATCGATTTACAGGAATTTCCCAATAGTGAGAAAGTTATAAAAGGAAATTCCAATGGAGACGAAAGTTATTATACTAATAGTATCCATTTTGCTGCTTCAGCACCGGTAGATTTGATCACTCGAATTATTAAGCAGAGTAAGTTTCATCCTTTAATAAAGAGCGGAGCCATAATTCATGCTTTTGTAGGAGAAAATCAACCTTCACCGGAGAGTATCTATAATTTAATCAAAAAAGTTTGGAGACATACTAAATGTTCCCAACTTACTATTTCCCCCGAGTTTACCATATGCAATATCTGCAGTGAAGTAAGCAGAGGATTACAGGAGAATTGTAGCGGATGTGGGAGTGGAGATGTATATGGAGTAACTAGAATAGTAGGATATTATAGTAAAATAACTAACTGGAATAAAAATAAGATTGGTGAACTAAAGGATCGGCATTCCGGAAATTATAATATAAATTAGTAGTTAGTGAATAGCAGAACTAACGTAGGACTTATAAAATAACCAGGTATCGATTATATACAAGCAGAGGCAAAAAGAAAATATAGTAATAATTAATAAGCGATTAGCAAAAACAAAAGAATTGGCTATTTAGTTTGATGTCAGTAATTTCTTGACTAATTACTCAACTATGCAATAAAATTTAGAAGAGAGAAAAAATACTATGAAAATAAAAATATTCTGGCAAAATAACTGTCCTCATTGTCCACAAGCCAAAAAGATAGGAGGTCAATTAGAAAAAGAGGCAGAAGTTCAATATTTTGATGTAGATACGGTTGATGGGTTGGGGGAAGCTAGCTTTTATGATATTGTCTCCACTCCTTCGATAGTGCTCTTGGACCAGAATGATCATGAAATTAAAATATGGAGAGGAAAAACCCCTCCACTGGAGGAAATTAGAAAGGAAGTAACCTTTTGAGTATTGCTATTAAGCAAATGATAAAAACCTCTCTAATTGATTGGGAGGGGAAAATTGTTTCTACTTTATATCTTCCTGGATGTAATTTTAGATGCCCCTTCTGCTATAATGTTGAATTAATATTACATCCGGATCATCTTAAAAATATTCCCCAAAAAGAAATAGACAATTATCTCCTGGAGAGGAAAGATTTTATCGATGGTATATGCATGAGCGGAGGAGAACCTACCCTATACTCGCATTTACCTGAATATTTTAAAGGATTGAAAGAAAAAGGTTTCTTAGTCAAGCTGGATACCAATGGTACTAATCCGGAGTTGCTAAAAAAGCTTCTAAATTTTAATTTGGTGGATTTTATTGCTCTTGATATTAAGTCATCGTTAGATCCGGATAATTATTTCAAGGCAGCGTGCATTCAAGATGAAATAATAATAGAGAAGATAAAAGACAGTATTGAATTGATCATGAACTCTAATATCGATTATGAATTTCGTACAACTGTGGTACCTTTATTACATTCTGAAGAGACTATTATGGAGATTGCTAAGTATATTAGTGGAGCAAAAAAATATGTATTACAGAACTTCTCTCCTTTAGAGATGACCCTCGATCCTTCTTTTCAAAAAATAAAATCCTATTCCACCGAAAAGATGCAAGAATTGTCGGATAAAGCGAAAAAGTATGTGCCAAATTGTTATTGGAGATGAGGGCAGCGATTGACCAATTCTCAAATTTACCAATTCACCGATTGAATTGGTTAAATATTCGTTACACATCACTTAACGCTTATTACTATATTTTATTATTATGTTTAATTTGTATTTAGAGTCATTTTTTGTGAAAAAAATACAATTATTTTTAAAAAAGAAGGATTTTTTAGATAAATGTTGTATTATAAAAAAAAGTTTTATTTTTGACAAAATATGTTATACTATACAAAGATATTTTGACCAGAGATTATTACAATTAAATAATTTTTTTCTGTATGAAAGTAATGGGAGAGATCTTATCGGTTACCGAAAAGAAGCCGAAGGGGCAAGATGTAGATTACATTTAAACTCTCAGGCAAAAGGACCATTACCGGACAGAACTCTGGAAAGTTTTTTAATAAACACCGAAGGGGTAATTTCCCATATTATGGAAAAATCTCTCAGGTAAAAAGACAGGGTAAGAAATTCCGCAGGAACATCTTACCCTTTTTTATTTTTTTTAAGATAGGCAGTTTAAAATATTTATTAAAAGTAGAGATAATTTGAATCAGGATTTTGAATTAAAAGAACTTGGACAAATAAAATATTTAAAGTGTCGAGGATTAGACAGAACTAACTTGTTAGTTAATGCTTTTTCTACCCGGGTAGGCGGAGGAAGCAGAACTCCCTTTGATAGCCTTAATTTATCTTATAATGTAGGCGATGAAGAAAACCGCGTGGCAGAAAACCGAAAAATAATTTTGAATGCTTTAAATATTGATTATCGTACCACGGTAAATGCCCAACAAGTCCATAAAGAAAAAATAAGTATAGTAAAAACAAAAGATAAGGGCAAAGGTGCCTTCAAATATTCAAGGGGGATTGCACAAACTGATGCCTTAATGACAGATATCCCCGGTATACCCCTGGTTATGTGTTTTGCTGATTGTGTTCCTATTTTTATTTTAGATCCGGTTAAAAAGGTTATTGCTTTAATTCATAGCGGAAGAAAGGGAACAGAGTTGGAATTAGCTTTAAAAACTTTGTTTAAGATGAAAAAAATCTTTAATGTTAACCCCCAATCCTGCTTGGCTGCCATTTTTCCTTCCATTGGTGCTTGCTGTTACCATATAAAAGAAGAAAATAAAATTGATAACTATTGGTTAAAGAAAGATAAAAATAAAAACCTGCAAATTTCCCGGCAAAATAAAAACGGTTGGAGCCTTGATTTAAAAAAAGCAAACTATGGGCAATTGATTGAAGGAGGAGTAGAAAAAAAGAATATTTTTATCAGTGAGATTTGTACCGCAGATCATCCTGAACTTTTCTTTTCCTATCGAAGAGATAAAGGAATAACCGGCCGTATGGCTGCTATATTTATGTTGAAGTAAAATTTAAATTATTATGATCATATGAGAATAACGGGAGGAATGTATGAGGATAAAAAAACATCCCATTTTAGAATTTTGCCAAAAAGAAAAGATAAGATTTACCTTAGATGGGAAAGAATTGGAAGGTTATAAAGGTGAGCCCATTGCTTCTGCTTTGGTAGCTGCCGGTATAAAAGTATTAAGCAGAAGCATTAAATATAAACGTCCGAGAGGTTTTTTTTGCGCAATTGGAAAATGCTCAGCCTGTTTAATGAAAGTAAATGGTATCCCCAATGTCAGAACCTGTGTGACTAAATTGGAAGAAGGAATGAGAGTAGAAACCCAAAAAGGAAAAGGTGATTTCAATTGAAAACAACAGATATAGCAATTATCGGAGGAGGCCCAGCAGGACTATCAGCTGCTATCTACGCTGCTTCTCTAGGGGCAAAAGTAACCCTAGTTGATGATGGTTTAGAATTGGGTGGACAATTAATAAAACAAACCCATAAATTTTTCGGTTCCGAAAAACAATTTGCCGGGATCAGGGGAATAAAGATTGCTGAAAAGATGATACAGGACCTGAAAACCTATGATAATGTTGAAGTAATCGCTAATTCTACGGTTACCGGCTATTACGAAGATGAGGTCATAACCATTGTCCAGGGAGTAAATGGTGAACTATTGGAAAAACTAAAAGCTAAAAGAATAATTGTGGCTACCGGAGCGTTGGAAAATATGTTACCTTTTGTTAATAACGATTTGCCCGGAGTCTATGGTGCCGGAGCGGTACAGACCTTGATGAATCTTTATGGTGTAGTTCCTGGTAATAATGTTTTAATGGTAGGTGCCGGCAATATTGGCCTGATTGTAAGCTATCAGCTATTACAGGCTGGGATTAAGGTAGAGGCCATTGTGGAAGCTCTTCCCAAGATAGGTGGGTACCTGGTACATGCCTCTAAGATTAGACGTTTGGGCGTACCTATATACACTTCTCATACTCTAAAAGAAGTGTCAGGTAAGGATTGCGTAAAAAAAGCAGTCATTGCTGGTATTAATCGAAATTTTGAATTTATTCCCGGCACAGAAAAAGAACTGGAAGTGGATACCATATGTCTGGCTGTAGGTTTATCTCCACTCTCTGACCTGCTCTGGCAGGCCGGCTGTCAGATGAAATATATTCCCGAGCTTTGCGGCTATGTAGCCTTAAGGGATGAAAATCTTAGATCTAGTATCAATAAGATCTACATTGCCGGAGATGTGGCCGGTATCGAAGAGGCCAGTAGTGCCATGTTGGAAGGTCAAATAGCCGGTTTGAATGCTGCAGTAAGCCTGGGATATCAATGTGATAATTATATACAGCAAAACAAAAAGCTAAAAGAAGAGTTAAAAGAACTGAGAAACAATCCTTTAAGTGAGGGGATAAGGGTAGGCATAGAAAAAGCCTTGATAAAAGGGGGAAAATAAGTAACTATGTTAGAAAGAACTGGTATACCCACGGATAATGATTTAGAAAAAGTCATTCCGGATAAAAAAAGATTAGATCAAGGTCCGGTAGTTATCATAGAATGCTTCCAAAAAATTCCCTGCGACCCTTGTGCCATTTCCTGTAAGTTGGGGGCGATAAAACCCTTTAAGGATATCAATGATTTGCCGCAGGTCGATTTTAACCGATGTACCGGCTGCGGGATCTGTATAAGTTTCTGTCCCGGTCTGGCTATATTTGTTATAGATATGAATTATTCAGATAAAAAATCCTTGATAAAACTGCCGTATGAAATGTTACCCTTACCGGAAAAGGGAGAAGAAGTGTATGCTCTGGATAGAGCAGGTGTTATACTGGGTAAGGTTAAGGTAGCAAGAGTTTTAAAGACGAAAAACAAGACCAACATCCTATCTCTGGAGGTTCCAAAAAACATGGTCATGAACGTAAGAAGTATCAAAGTGGAGGACAAAAATAATGAAAGATGAGATCATCATTTGTCGATGTGAAGATGTTACCTGGGGCGAAATCAGACAAGCTTTGGAAAAAGGCTATACTACACTTGATGAGGTAAAAAGGATTACCCGGGCAGGGATGGGAAGATGTCAGGGTACTACTTGCCGCAGGATTTTGCTAAGGGAAATTGCCAAGTTTTACCATAAAAAGATAGAAGATGTAGCCGTACCAACCTTTCGACCTCCCACCAAACCGGTAAAATTAGGAACTCTAGCAGGTGACGAGGATGAATAAAAGAGCAAATGTAGTCATCATAGGTGGAGGAATTGTCGGTTGCAGTATCGCCTATAATTTAGCCAGAATGGGATGTAAGAATATAGTCTTATTTGAAAAAAATACTTTAGCCAGTGGGGCGACCGGAAGATGCGGAGCAGGGATTAGACAGCAGTTTGGGACCGAAATGAATTGTATTCTGGCTCGGGAGAGTATAAAAATATTCGAGAATTTAAGTCAAGAACTGGATTATGATATCGAACTCAATCAAGGCGGATATCTAATACTGGCTTATACCGAAAAAGAAGTCAATCAGTTCAAGAAAAACATAACATTGGAACAATCATTGGGCATTAACGCTAGGTTAATTACCATGCAGGAAGCCCAGGATATTGTCCCTCCTTTAAATACGGAAGGATTACTAGGTGCCACCTTCTGTCCTACTGATGGTCACGCCAATCCCTTTAATACTAATTTTGCATATGCAGAGGCAGCCCAAAGGTTAGGGGTAAAGATTAATAATTTTACCGAAGTAAAAGAAATTAAGATCGAAAATGATAGAATAGCATCAGTTAGAACTAATCAGGGAGAAGTATTCACGCCCATTGTAATCAATGCTGCCGGTGGTTATGCTTCCGAAATAGGAAAAATGGTCGGAGTAGACATACCGGTTTACTCACAAAGGCATCAAATTTTAATCACTGAACCGATTGACCCTCTATTTAGACCGATGCTAATGTCTTTCTCCGCTAATTTTTACTGTCAGCAAACTCCTCATGGGAGTATTATTATGGGCTTTGGCGATCCCAATGAACCCAAAGGTCACGATATAGGTTCAAGTTGGCAGTTTGCTCACGAGATGGCCCAAAAGATCACCGCAGTCGTTCCTTTATTAAAAGAAGTGAGTATGGTAAGACAATGGTCAGGCTTATATAATATGAGTCTTGATTCTCAACCGATATTGGGAGAGCATCCCCGGATAAAGGGCTTTTATATGGCAGTAGGCTTCAGCGGACATGGATTTATGCTAGCCCCTATAGTCAGCCGGCTTATGGCAGAGTTAATACTGAAGAGTCAGCCTTCTATCCCCATTGATAAATTAAATATAGGCAGATTTGAACGAGGTGAACTGATTATTGAGCCCTCGGTAGTGTAGGGGATAAAATAATTATACTTTTTCCTACTATAAAAGAAGGAATTATTAATTTTATGTAGAATATAGATAATAAACCAGCAAGATAAAAAATAATCGAAAAGATAGTGTTCACAAAAATTTAAAAAGATTTTCAGAATTAAAGGGCTAGATCTCAACATTTACTATAACCAATACCTAAAAAACCAAAAATGAGGGGGTATTTGAGAAGCGGGATAGTAGATATTGTCGTTTTGTGAATGACTATTCTTGTAAAAAAGGGAGGTGAAAGGATTTTTTAATAATTCTTATGATAGAAATAACTACCCAGCTTATGATTAATTAATTGTTAAAAATGACTGTGTTTGATTTATTTCAAAATAAATAAAGGAGAATTATAATGAAAAGAATAAATTTTTTGCTAATTATTATTGTATTAGTATTAGCTCTGGGCATAACTTCTTTGGGAGTGACGGCTGCTAATAAGCCCCCGGTAGTTATCGGACTTCAAGCCCCGATTACTGGCGCAGCGGCAATTGAAGGCGAAATGGCCAAACAATCTGTGGAAATTGCTGCCCAAATGATCAATGAAAAGGGTGGTATTTTAGGCGGTAGAATGATTGAAATTCGAATTGCCGATGATGCTTGTCAACCAAAGGCGGGGGCTTTAGCTGCAATGAAATTAATAACTCAAAAGGATGTAGTTGCGGCCATTCAAACCTATGGTTCCTCTGTAACACAACCGGGTTCTGATATATATGAAAAATTTAAAAAAGTAAATATTGCTTATGGTGCAACGGTTACTGGTCTTACCGAAAGAGGATTAAAGTATTTCTTCCGTACTTGTGGGAGAACCGACACTCAGGGTGCATTTTTTGCCAACGAGGTCGTACCCCTTTTTAATGCTAAAAAAATAGCTATTATGCACGATAACCAGACCTTCTCTTTGGGACTTGCTGAAGATACCAAAAAAGCATTGCAACCTAAACTGGATTCCGGAGAAGTGAAATTAGTTTATTTTGACGCAATTACACCTGGAGAATCTGATTATACTGTTCCTTTGACTAAATTAAGAGAAACAAATCCGGATATATTTTATTTCACCGGTTATTTCCCAGAGGCAGGATTAATTATCAGACAGGCTCGCGATATAGGAATTACCGCAGTATTTGTGGGTGGAGATGCAGCTATCAATGAAGATTTCATTAATATTGCTGGTTTAGAATATGCTGCTGGTTGTTATCAAACCCAGGAAGCTTTAATAGAGTATTTTACCAATCCTGAAGCAATGGCCTTTAAAGAAGCCTACAAGGCGAAATATAACACTCTTCCCTCCAGCCCCTGGTCAGTCTATGCTGCCGATGCTCTTTGTGTACTTGCAGAAGCAATTGATAAATCAGGTTCAACTGATTCAGACGTGATAGCGGATTATCTTAAGAATAAGATGGATAAATTCCCCAGCATTACTGGCCCAATAGGTTTTAATGAAATTGGTGATCGTGTAGGAACCGGAATTAATCTCTATGTAGTAAATCCTGATGGAAGTTTTGGAATTTACGGAAAATAAAATAAAAACGAGGTAAATACGAAGATGAAAATTATTTTAGAGCAGCTACTAAACGGGTTAACCATAGGCTCATTTTATGCTCTTATTGCTCTAGGTTATTCCATGGTATATGGGGTAATGAAGCTGATTAATTTTGCGCATGGAGACTTATTTGCCCTGGGATCTTATCTGGGATATACCCTTCTCGTATTTGGCTCTACCTATGCTACCGTTACCTTTGGTATATGGGGCGGAATGATTGCGGCTATGTTAATAGCCGCAATCGGTATAGGAATTGCCGGTACTTTAATAGAGCGAATTGCCTATCGCCCAATATATTCAGTAGGCCGGCTTCCCGCAGTGGTATCTGCACTGGGTGCTTCCATTGTTATACAAAATGGGATAATGGTTGCTTGGGGACCTCGTCCACAAGCTTATCCCTCACAAGTTGTCCCTTCGATTATGCTAAATATTGGTGGTTTTAGAATTACTTTACTCCAGGTTATAATTTTAATCATTTCTTTTGTGCTTATGGGGCTTTTATATTATATCGTTCAAAAAACTACTTTTGGGGCAGCTATCCGGGCTTGTGCTTTGGATAGAGATACTGCCGCCTTGATGGGCATAAATATAGAAACAATTATTTTTTTTATCTTTGCTTTAGGTCCCGCTTTGGGTGGAATGTCAGGAGTTATGGTAGGAATGTATTATAGAAAAATTAGTTTTATCATGGGATGGAATTATGGATTAAAAGCCTTTACTGCTACTATCCTGGGAGGTATCGGTAATATCCCGGGTGCAATGCTCGGCGGTCTTCTCTTGGGAGTATTAGAAATGTTAGGTTCTACCTACATTTCTACTGCCTATAAGGATGTATTCGTATTTTTAGTTTTAATATTTGTTTTAATTTTTCGCCCCAGGGGTTTGTTGGGTGAAAAAGTTGCAGAAAAAGTGTAAAGGGGCAAAAATATGAAATTAGACCATAATAAAAAAGAAAAAAATAGACTATTTAAAAATTGGCTGGGCATCTTAGTTGCAATTTTATTTATAGTGTTACCCTTTATCATAAATGCTTACTGGATAGATGTCTTATTTTTCTTTGGCATCTATGCACTTTTAGGGCTTAGTTTAAATATCGTTTTAGGAGAAGTGGGGCTTTTTGACTTAGGGCATATGGGATTTATGGCTATTGGCGCCTATACTACCGCCATTCTGAATACTATCTTTGGGATTCCAGTAATAATTTTAATACCGATAAGTGCAGTTGCCGCAGGTACTTTTGCCTGGTTAGTCTGTTCTCCGATCATCCATTTAAGAGGGGATTACTTGTGTATCGTTACCATCGGAATGGGTGAAATTGTCCGTCTTACTTTAAATAATAATCCTTTTGGAATAACCGGTGGCCCAAATGGCGTTTTCGGAATTGATTTTCCTTCATTGGGTAATTTTTTTGAAGTGGACAATTCTACTAAATTTTATTATTACATCTGGTTAATAGTAGGCCTAACCATTATAGGTTTAGTGAATTTACAGCGTTCGCGTATAGGCAGAGCTTGGAATTGTATTCGAGAAGATGAAGTGGCTGCCGAGTCTACCGGGATCGATGTCAGATTTTATAAATTATTGGCTTTTGTTTTAGGAGCAAGTTTAGCTGGGATTGCCGGTAATGTTTATGCCAGTAAATTAATGATGGTATCACCGGAAAGTTTTAGTTTTATGGAATCATGTCTGCTCTTTTGTATAGTCTTAATCGGAGGAATGGGTTCTATACCCGGTGTTTTAATCGGAGCTGCTGCTATCAGCCTTTTCCCGGAATTTTTCCGAACTTTTGCCCAATACCGAATGTTGATTTTTGGTACAGCCATGGTGGTTATGATGATCTTCAGACCTGGTGGTATTTGGCCTAGGAAGAGAGAGCCTTCTGAATTCAAAACACTTTTAATAAAACCAGGAGAAGAAAATGGCTAAAGATAATAATATAGAAACTATAATAAGCAGTGAACAAGAAAATAAAGATATGAATGTAAATAATAAAGTTGTGCTGCAAACCGATAAACTGACTAAAAAATTCGGTGGTTTAATCGCAGTAAATAATTTTGACCTTAAGGTGAGTGAAGGAGAAATCAGTAGTTTAATAGGTCCTAATGGTGCGGGAAAAACTACTGTTTTTAATGTAGTGACCGGTATATATAAAGCAGATGGGGGAAAGGTTATTTTTAAAGGGGAAGACCTTGCCAACAAAAAACCTCATCAAATTATCAAAAGAGGGATAGCCCGAACTTTTCAAAATATTCGACTTTTTTCCAAATATGACCTGTCTGGAAAATGTTATGGCTGGTCAGCATTGTCGAAGCAAGGAAGGAACCTGGTCTTCTATTTTACAGACTCCCGGCCAAAGAAAAGAGGAATTGGAAATCAAGAAAAATGCTGAAGAACGTCTTAAACAAGTAGGATTATGGAGATGGCGGGATGAATTGGCAAAAAATATTGCCTATGGTAATCAGAGAATGTTAGAAATAGGCCGAGCTTTAGCTTCTAATCCTGATTTATTAATTTTAGATGAACCAAGCAGCGGTCTAAATGATAAAGAATCTGAAGATCTGATAGTATTTTTAAAATCTTTGTTAAAGGAAGATTTAACTATTTTGCTTATAGAACACGATATGAATGTAGTCATGGGAATTTCTCATTGGGTTACGGTAATGGATGAAGGTAAAAAAATTGCTGAGGGTTTACCCGAAGATGTATATAATAATCCTCAAGTAATTGAAGCTTACTTAGGCAAAGACGAAGAGGAGGAGGAATAATCATTATGGCTTTATTACTGAATGTAGAAGATTTGCAAATATATTATGGTTCTATTGAAGCTCTTAAAGGAATTTCACTTAGAGTTGATGAAGGTGAAATAGTTACCGTATTGGGGGCGAATGGAGCAGGAAAAAGTACTCTTTTAAGGGCTATCTCCGGGTTATTGCCTATCCGTAGCGGAAAAATTAAGTTAAATGAACAAGAATTGAATAATGTTAAGGCGTTTAAAATAGTGATGGCCGGTATTTCGCACGTACCTGAGGGTAGAAAAGTCTTCGCTACTCTTACTGTTGATGAAAATCTTAATTTGGGTGGGTATACTCGAAGAAAAGATCAAAAAAATATTAAAGAATCCAAAGAAAGAGTTTATGATCTATTTCCCATTCTTAAAGCACGTCGCAATCAATTATCCGGAACCTTATCTGGTGGCGAACAGCAAATGTTGGCTATGGGAAGAGGTTTAATGAGTACTCCCCGTATCTTACTTCTAGATGAGCCTTCTCTTGGTTTGGCTCCCTTACTGGTAAAACAAATTTTCCAAATTATCCGCGAAATTAATAATCAGGGCATATCCATATTATTGGTAGAACAAAATGCCCGCAAAGCGCTTGGCGTTGCCCATAAGGGATATGTGCTAGAAACCGGGAATATTACTATTAGTGGATTAGCTTCCGACTTAAAGAGCAATCAAAAAGTTCAGGAAGCTTATCTGGGAGGCGCTGCTCTTAAGAAGAGAAAATAATTTAGTCGTTAGTGAATAATTGCTTAGATTGTATAGCTTACAGCATATAAGAAAATTATTTAGAGGTATAAATAAATTATTGC
>Ga0116197_1000139_pt1 | contig 14057 bp, 15 predicted proteins | sample ZodSprsou2mmetaG_FD_94480 | JGI IMG/M metagenome (GOLD analysis project Ga0116197, IMG submission 94480) | Hot spring sediment microbial communities from Zodletone spring, Oklahoma to study Microbial Dark Matter (Phase II) - Zodletone Spring... ...
GCATACAGGGCTGCACCTGTGTTGAACCCGGCCGCAAATGACTCCCGGTTCAGATCTCCCGCCTTCCTGAACAGAACCTCAGCCTCATTGTAGTTCCCCTGTTCATAGGCATTCACACCCTTGCGGATCACTTTTCGCTCGTTCTGGCCACTGGCTGTTGAAACGGCCAGACAGATCATCATCCAGATAAATAAGTTTCTCATCCTTCCGTCCTGAATGGATTCATTTTCTGCAATACCGGATTCTTCCTTGTTCGGATTAAAACCTCCAGCAACAGCAAAATCAAAGCAAAACCTGCAAAATACTGGAATCTTTCCGCGTACTCGGAGAATACCTTCGTTTTCTGTTCTGTCTTCTGAAGCTGGTCAAGTTCATCAATCAGACTGTTGATCCTGTCCCCCGCGATATACGCCCCGTTCCCTGCCCTGGCAACCTCCAGGAGCAGCTGTTCGTTAAGTTTGCTCACCACCACCTGACCCTCACGGTCCCTCCGCTTCGCCGTGCTGCCCGGTCTCACCGGGATCGGCACCCCGTTCGGATCGCCGAGTCCCACCGTAAATACCCGGATTCCTTTCTCCGCTGCCCGGGCAGCCTCTCCCACCGCATCATCTTCATGGTTCTCCCCGTCGGTGATCACCACGATCCCCCGGCTGGCCGCTGATCCGCCTTCCCGGGATTCCTCTTCGGGTGATGAAAATGAACGGACAGCCAGTCCAATGGCCGAACCGATGGCGGTTCCCTGTTTGGAGACCATCTCGGGTCCGGCACCGGCGAGAAACATTTTCACGCTGGTGTAGTCGTCCGTGATGGGGATCTGGGTGTAGGCGTCCCCCGCGAAAACGATCAACCCGATCCTGTCATTGCTCATTTTGTCCACCATCCTCCGGATCATCTGCTTCGACCGTTCCAGCCTTGAAGGGGCCACATCCTCCGCCAACATGCTGTTAGATACATCCAGTGCGATGATGATCTCCCTCCCTTTCTGTTCCACCTCCTCCAGCTTCGATCCCAGCCGGGGACCCGCTGCTGCAATGATCAGCAGGGTGGTTCCCGCCAGAAGCAGGAAAAATTTCCAGTGGTGGGCAGCACCCGAGGCATCGGGCATCAAGTCACCCATCAGCCACCTGTCCCCTATCTTCTCCAGGGCACGCCTGCGGTGCCTGTTGTACACAATGTAACCCGCCAGCATCAAAAGCGCCGAAAACAAAAACCACAGGATCTCTTTATGCGCGAACTGTATCATCTTTCACGGTTGTCTCATTGCATATCATGGTATGGTCCTGAAAACGGTGTACCGCAGCAGGATCTCGCACAGCAGGAGCAGCAAGGCTGCAAGCAGGAAAGGGAAGTACTCCTCTTTCTTTCTGCTGAATTGTTTCACATCCAGCCTTGTCTTCTCCATCCGGTCGATCTGCTGGTAGATTTCCCTGAGTTTGTTATTATCCGTTGCCCTGAAATAATTTCCTCCGGTGGTCGCGGCGATCCTTTGCAAAACCTCCTCGTCAATTTCCACCGGCATGTTCCTGGTTAGGGTCCTTCCGAAAGCGTCCTGCACGGGAATGGGTGCATTGCCGTGTGACCCCACCCCGATGGTATACACCCGGATCCCGAAGCTGGCTGCGATCTCAGCAGCCGTGACCGGTCCCACATCCCCCCGGTTGTTCACCCCGTCCGTCAGCAGGATGATCACCTTACTCCTGGCTTTGCTGTCTTTGATCCGGTTCACGGCAGTGGCCAGTCCCATCCCGATGGCGGTCCCGTCTTCGATCACACCGAACTCGATCCCCTTCAGGAAGTTGATCACCACCGCCCGGTCGGTGGTCAGGGGACACTGCGTAAAGCTCTCGCCGGCAAATACCACCAGCCCGAACCTGTCGTCCTGCCTGGCATTCACGAACTCGATCCCCACACTTTTGGCCGCCTCCAGACGGTTGGGTCTGAAATCCATGGCCCTCATGCTGCCCGAAACGTCCATGCACATAATGATATCGATCCCTTCGGTGGTCACCTGTTCCCAACGGTTGGACGACTGGGGCCTTGCCAGTCCGATGGTGATCAGTGCCACCACCAGCAGGCGGAGGGCGAACAGGCTGTGGCGCAGCCAGACCCTGGCGGAACGGATGCGCTGATCAATGTTCTCAAATCCGGACAGCCTGAGTGCTGCAGTGCCTTTTTTCCCCTTCCACAGGTACCATGCGACCATGAGGGGAATCAGGATGAGTCCGTACAGGAAACCCGGGTATGCGAATTCTACATTACCCATCTCTCAGTCCCTCCTTTCCATGTACGTCGCTTTCCCCCGGCGGGATCTTTGCACCGGTACCACTTTCCCCATCCGGCTCGTCTGTCCCTTCCGGTTTTGGCTTTTCCATGTAAAAAAGCGGATACGTTTTCTGCACGAACAGGTATGCATTGTTCAGGTTTGTCTGGTTGTCCACCGGCAGCGGTTCCTCCTTGGCAAACTTCACCAGGTCGGCCACGTTCAGCAAATCTCCCAGCATTTCCTCCAGCAAACCATTTTCCGTGTTCGATCTGCAGAATGCCTGCAAGATCTCACCGGTGGTCCTTTCCATGGCCGGGATGCCGTACTGTCTTTCGATGTATGTCCTGGTGATCTCCGTAAGCCTTGTGTAGAATGCTTTCACATGCCCCCGCTCCCAGAGTTTTTCCTCTTTCAGTCTGTCCAGTTCCCTAAAAGCGATCACATGGGGCGGATCGCGGGGTTTCAGGGAGAAAATTTCCGGATCCCTCCGGCGGCGGCGGATATTACGAAAGGCAACGACTGCTGCTGAAACCACCAGGAGTGCCCCCATCCCCAGACCGATCCACGGCAGGGCTTCCCTGAAAGTCAGGGGGGTGTTGATGGGTGGTTTGATGGGTTTGATGGCCTGCGTGGTATCCACCACCGGTTCGTAAACGCTAACAACCAGCGGCATGCTCAGCGCGGTATCTGTCTTTCCCCTGTAAGAATACACCACGCGTTGCGCGGGAAGGACCTGCATGCCTTCCTGGAAGCTGGTGATGAGATAGCTGTGCTCAACCCTCCGGGTCCTGTCCGCCAGGGTTGTATCGGCCGACACCGGATACAGGACCTCCAGGTTCCTGCTCAATGTGTCGGTAATGGCAGGCAGGCTGAAACCCACCTGGGCGTCTGCCTCCACTCTTAGGGTGAACAGAAGCTGGTCGCCGATCATCATGGAATCGGCATTCAGCTCCGAAGTGACCGAGATGAGTTGTGCCTGTAGCCTTGAAACCGGCTGAAAACCAGCCAGCAAGGTAAAGATGAGTATGTACGGACCCGGCAGTCTCATCGTCTTATCTTCTCTTGAACAATTGCATGAGGGGTTTCACGTAATCCTCTCCTGTCGGGAGGGAAACACTGTCCACCCCGGCACGGGAGAAGATCTCCTTCATCATCTCCACGTGGCTCTCCCATTTCATGGCATAACTCTCCCGCACTTTCTGCCTGGACGTATCGATCCATTGTTCCAGCCCCGTTTCGGCATTCATCACTCGGAGCAGGCCCACAGGAGGAAGTGAAGCTTCCCTCCGGTCATACACGTGGAGCGCCACCACATCGTGCTTGTTGTTGGCAACCTGAAGGGAGCGTGCATAGCCTTTGTCCTTGAAATCCGAAATCAGGAATGCGGTGCACCTTTTCTTGATGGCATTGGTGAGAAACCGAAGGCTTTCCGAGATATCCGTCCCTTTGCTTTCGGGCCGGAACTCCAGCAATTCCCTGATGATCCTGAGAATGTGCTTCCGTCCCTTTTGGGGGGGGATGAACTTCTCTACCCGGTCGCTGAACAGGATCACCCCGATCTTATCGTTGTTCTCAATGGCTGAAAAGGACAGCACGGCTGCGATCTCCGTGATCAGGTCCCGCTTGAGGTGTACCCGGGTGCCAAACTCTCCGGAAGCACTTACATCGATCACCAGCATCACGGTGAGTTCCCGCTCCTCCTCGAAAATTTTCACATAGGGATGGTTGAAGCGGGCCGTGACATTCCAGTCGATATTCCGGATATCATCCCCGTACTGGTACTCCCTTACCTCCGAGAAAGTCATCCCCCTGCCCCTGAAAGCACTGTGGTACTCCCCGGCAAAGATCTGCCGGGTGAGTCCCCGGGTCTTGATCTCGATCTTCCTTACCTTTTTTAAAAGTTCCTTTGTTTCCACAGTATCTCCTGACAGAATGCTTTCAGTTTGCGGATTTTCTCTTTCTTTCGCGGATGACGAAATACCATTCCTCCCTGGTCAGGCTCACGTTCAGGGTATCGGTCCCTCGAAGGTATTCCCATTCCCTGTCGCCTGTCCTTCTGTATTTGCTGTCCAGCTCATCGAGCATCTCGTCATATTCCGAGTAGTCGCAGACAAGCTTTGTCCCGGTACAGAGATCCTCATCGGAGAAATATGCGATCCATGTCTTCGTCTGTTTTCCATTCACATATTTCAGATAGTTGAAACGCTGCTTCATCACCGACTGGTCCTTCCGGAAGTCCGTGTACTCTTTTTTGATAAGCTCTGTCACCTGCTCCTTGGGCATTCCGATCAGGGACTGCGCCCGCACAGGGCTGCACAGCAACAGGTTCAATGCCATTATGACCAGAAATATTCTCATTTTTTCTCAGGGAACCTCCACGTTGTTCAGGATCTCTGAAATGATTTGCTCCGGAGTGATGTTTTCCGCTTCGGCTTCGTAGGTCAGCCCGATGCGGTGCCTCATCACATCATGGCAGACCACCCGCACATCCTCCGGCACCACGTAACCCCGCCGCTTAATAAAAGCATACGCCTTGGCCGCCTTGGCCAGGTTGATGCTCGCACGCGGCGATCCCCCGTAGTGGATCAAGGGCACAAACTGTGCCAATCCGGCTTTCTCCGGATCCCGGGTGGCAAATACGATGTCCAGGATATAATTTTCGATCTTCTCGTCCAGATATACATCCTTCACCACCTCCCTTGCCTGCAGGATATCGGACGGTTTCAGGATCCTGCCGGCGGACGGGAAGACCTTCAGCAAGTTCTCCCGCATGATCAGCTTTTCCTCCTCCCTGGAAGGATAGTTGACCACCACCTTCAGCATGAAACGGTCCACCTGCGCCTCGGGCAGCGGGTAGGTGCCTTCCTGTTCAAGGGGATTCTGGGTGGCGAGGACAAGGAAAGGCCGTTGCAGGGGATAGGTGGTTACGCCGATGGTAACCTGCTTCTCCTGCATGGCTTCCAGCAGGGCACTCTGGACCTTGGCGGGAGAGCGGTTGATCTCATCGGCCAGGATCAGATGGGCAAAGATGGGACCCTTTTTCACGATGAACTCCTCCTTCTTCTGGCTGTAAATCATGGTCCCAACCAGATCTGCCGGCAACAGGTCCGGCGTGAACTGGATCCTGCTGAAACTGGCATCGATGGTCTGTGCCAGCGTGGTAATGGCCAGGGTTTTTGCCAGACCCGGCACCCCTTCCAGCAAGATGTGTCCGTCCGACAGCAGTCCGATCAGCAACCGTTCAACCAGATTCTTCTGTCCCACGATGACCTTCTGGATCTCCATGGTGATCAGGTCTACGAACTCACTTTCCTTTTTGATCCGCTCGTTGAGTTCCCGGATGTTTACATCTGTGGTCATTCCATCCTGCGTCATGTATCTTTTCTTTTTAATTAATAATCATTCTGTTATAATCCGCAAAACGGGATTGGTCCACAAAAATAGCAGTGAAAAGGCCAATTGAAAGCAATGGGTGGTTAAAAAATGTTAATTAAAAGGTAATTTTGCACCTGCTGTATTGTCGCATGTATCGTTATTTCATGCATATGGCCTATGACGGGACCGCCTACCGGGGATGGCAAACCCAGCCCGGGGGGAAAACCGTGCAGCAAGCCGTGGAACATGCCCTGTCTGCCCTGATCGGAGAGGATATCTCCGTCACGGGGGCTGGCCGGACCGACACCGGGGTGCATGCATCCTTTTTCGTGGCCCATTTCGATACCGGGATCGCACTGGAAGACCAGATGGAGCATCTTGTATTCAGGCTCAACCGTTTCCTTCCCGAAGACATCGTCGTCTACCGGCTGCACCAGGTTCCCGGCGACATGCATGCCCGGTTCTCTGCTACTTCCCGAACATACCACTACCATATATCAACCGTCAAACCCCTATATACCAGAAATTACACACATTATGTCTACGGACCGTTGAATGTGGAGGAGATTGCCAGGTGCTGCGAGATCATCATGGAAACGACCGATTTTACAAGCTTCAGCAAGCTGCATACGGATGTGAAGAACAACCACTGCAGAATCATGGAGGCTGCATGGAAAAAGGTGGACAACGGTTATTTGTTCGAGATAAGGGCGGACCGCTTCCTCCGGAACATGGTCCGTTCGATCGTGGGAACCCTGCTTGACGTGGGTCAGGGAAAAATCGACAGGGAGGATTTCAGGCAGATCGTCAACGCAAAGGACCGGTCCGCCGCGGGTATGTCAGCCCCCGCAAAGGGACTTTTCCTGGTGGATGTCACTTACAGAACACAACAGGATTGAAGCCGCGAAGGATCTTTCAGGAATGATCCCAGGCCAGGTATGCCCGGAAAATCTCCCGGTCATCTCCGGTCCGCCGCCCCAGAAAACAGAAATCCCCTGCCCCTTTTTCCGAGACCACAAGGGTGATCTCCTCCCCGAAATGTGATTCATGCATGAAATTAATCTCGAATAGCCCGATGTGCCTGTCCAGCGCCGGCTGGCCGGCCGCATCGATGCACCATTCCATGTATTTTACATTATTCACATGTCCCACCACATCCAGGTCGGAATAGACGATCCTGTGAAGGCCAACGGAGACCATATCAGGCGGAAGATATATCTTTTGCAGCTTTTCCTCGAACGGTCTGTCCTGTCCCTCGCGATACTTTTCCAGCGCTTCCGAGGGCCTGACAGGTCTGCGGGTCCTCCCGTCCACCACCAGCCAGGAGGTGGTGGCCAATCCGAGCACTTCCTGTTTATCCGATGTAATCCTGAAATCCCTCATCGCGAAAAGACCATCCAGTCCGCAAGGCCAGGTTTCCACCAGGATCTCCTCGTCCCACGCAGGGTATCGCAGGATCCGTATCTTCATCCTGGAGAGCATCCAGAAAGTCTGCATCTTCAACAGGTCATGGTACCCGAAACCCAGCCTGCTCGCATGCTGGTAAGCCGTCTCCTGAAAAAACGCCGCAAGAGATGTGAGTCTTGCCTCGCCCCGTGGATCCAGGTCAAATGAAGAAACTGTAAAACGCCTGGCGAGGGATTCCTTCATGGTTTAATCCGATTCTTCCGGCACCGCGCGAACCCTGTTCCAGATCTCCCACGAGGCTTCTGCCTGAAAAACAAGCATGTCGTATCCATTCAGAATGGTTGCTCCCCGTTCTTCTCCCCGCTGCAGAAACCTGGTTTTCGCCGGGTTATACACAAGGTCGAACAAGAGATGGTCGGGGGTAACTCCTTCGAAAGGGATCTGTGGGCAGGAATCCACATCGGGGTACATCCCCAGCGGGGTGGTGTTGATCACGAGGAGATGCCTCCTTATCAGGCCGGCATCCAGGTCACCGTAACGGATCCGGTCGTTTCCCCCTGATCTGCTCACCCGCATGAATTCGATCCCCAGCTTTTCCAGAACGTAGGCCACTGCACTGGAAGCCCCTCCCGTTCCCAGGACCAGGGCACCGGAATGCCGGTCCTGCAGATGTTCGCGGAGCGACCGTTCAAAACCGATCACGTCCGTGTTGTGTCCCAGCAATGTCAGCCTTCCTTCCCTTTTGCAAAAACAGATGGTATTCACAGCCCGGATCTTTCTTGCCGTTTCACTCAGTCCATCCAGGTAAGGGATGATCTTTCCCTTATAAGGTACGGTCACATTTAACCCTTTCAGGGACGGTTCCGATTTTACAAGGGATGTAAACCCGGAAATATCCTTCATCGGATAATTCCTGTAAACAGCATCGATCTTCTCTTCTTCGAACTTTTTCGAAAAATAGGCAACTGAGAAACTATGTTCAAGCGGATACCCGATCAGTCCGAACAATTTTGTATCCATCCGTTCACTGATCATGCTCCCGTTGCTTTAACATTTTCCTCCTTTTTCTCCTTGCTTCCCGGGAGGACAAGCTCGATGGCCAGGATGATCCCGATTCCGACGGCCGCCATCAAAAGCGCCATCCAGAACCGGTCGCCCTGATCCCCGACAACCGGCAGGATGTTTTTTTCCAAAAGCGGCCTGACTTCTCCCTCCACAAGGATCGTCTCCACCGTCTTTTTCCACGGCCAGATCTTGTTCAGTGATCCGATCATAAACCCGACCAGCACGGCAACGGTCACATCATGATGTTTCTTCAGAAGCCATGAAAGCAGGTTCGCGAAACTGATGATCCCGATCACAGCCCCCGTTCCCAGCAAAATCAGGTCCATTACAACAGGTTCATTTACCGCGTGAAGGGCAAACGCATACTTGCCCAGCAGCAGCAAGATGAAACTTCCGGATATTCCTGGAAGGATCATGGCACAGCTTGCCAGTGCACCTGAAAGGAGCACGAACCAGAAGGCATCCGTGGTCGTGGCCGGCGTCACACTTGTGATGTAAAACGCCAGGCCTGTTCCCCCGACCAGGGCCACCACTTTAGTAAAGGACCATTTTTTTACCTTCTTGTAGACAATGTAAGTGGAGGCAAGGATCAGGCCGAAAAAGAATGACCAGATGAGTACAGGCTGATATTCAAGCAGGTATTCAAGGACCCTGGCCAGGGAAAGGACCGAGATGAAGATCCCCACGAAGACCGCAAGCAGGAAGTTGCCGTTGATGTGTTTCCATAATGCCGCCCATTTCCCGGTCAGGAACAGCTTCAGAGCCTTTGCGTTGATGCTTTTGATGGAGTTGACCAGTTCCTCATAAATCCCCGTGATGAAGGCTATGGTCCCCCCGGAAACACCCGGCACCACATCGGCTGCCCCCATGCCCATTCCCCTTAGCACCAGGAGCAGGTATGTCCGCATGGAATTTTTCACAGTTTCCTGTCGTGATATTTCTCCGGCAGAAAGTCAAAGAAGGTGTCCCCGCGCATTCCCAGGCGCAGTGCCTCCAGTGCCACCACCTCAGCCGGTGCAATGTTCCCCAGGTTTACATTGGCCCCGATGAGTTTGATGAACATGGCCTGCTGGGCTTTGTTTGGCGCTTCCCAGAGCACATCATCCACCGAGATCTCCGTCATGATGGCATCGATCAACTCCCGGTTTGCTGAACCATCCGACTGATAGATCCCGATGGTCCCGCTTTCCCGGGCCTCTGCAATGACCTTCCAGGCTCCTGTTTCCAGCTCGGTTTTCATGTTCTTGACCCACACCTCATTGGGGAGGTCGGCTCCTTTCACCTTGCTGCCTACTTCTGAAAGAACCCGGAAATCCTTTGCCAGATCCTTTATACAATCCAGTTTCTCTGTATGCTCCATACGGATGGAACCGTCCGAGACTTCCACCGTATCCAGTTGGCAGGAAGCGATAAACTTTTTGTAATCATCATACCGGCCCCTGACAAAGAACATCTCAAAAAGGGTTCCCCCAAAATATGGTTTCAGTCCGGCCGACCGGTACAAAGCCACCTTATCCTTCAGCTTCTGTGTGATCAGGGCGGTCCCGAAACCCAGCTTTACCAGGTCGGTAAAAGGTGCACTTGACTCGATAAAGTGCTCGGCCTCTTTCAGGCTCAGTCCCTTGTCCATCACCATGGTGATTCCGGAAGAACGTTCCCCCGAAGCTCTTTCAGGGATATGATTCAATTGAAAATTCATAGCAATGTATCGTTTGATCGTTTATTATCCTGCCCGAGCTTATGATCTGCTTTTTCGGATGATCTGCCTCACATTCTTGTCCCACGTGCCTTCAGGAAAGTACTTTATGAATTCTGAAAGCAGGTTTTTGTCCATGGCAAGGGATTCTTTCAGGAATTTGTTTGCCATTTCCCTGTTGCCCTGCTTCAGGTGACAGATCGCTATTCTCATGTGGATCTCCCCGGCCCTGTGATGATGGGTAAACGCTTCCCCCAGAAAGTGAAGGGCGTTCTCATACAAACCTACCTTCATCAGGATCCCTGTCAGGGCAATCCATCCATCCAGGTCATCTGCATCCGCCCTGGTCACATAGCCGTAGCATTTTACCGCTTCCTCCGTCAATCCGGCATCTTCATTGGCATACCCCAGGTTTATCCAGTAATCCAGATTGCTGTTGTCGAATTCAATCGCCTTCAGGATGTAAGCGATGGCTTCCTGGAATTTTCCCATGCGGTGATAGATCATTCCGGCCCCGAACCAGCCTTCCGGATCGGTATTGTCTATCTCGATGACCTTTCGAAAAGACTTCAGGGCTTCGTCGAGCCTATCAAGCTGTTCATAACAGTCGCCCAGGTAACAATAGGCCTGGGTGTTCTCCGGCTCGATCTCCAGAAATTCTCTGTATGCTTTAATGGCAAGATCGTGGTTTTCGGCACTCACCCAGACACTGGCCTTGTTGAAATACGCCGATGCGTAGTCGGGGTTGATGGCAATGGAATAATCATATGCCTCCACGGCCTTTTCGTACTGTTCCATCTTGTGGTATACGATCCCCATGTTATACCACACACTGTCAGAATAGGGATCGATGTCTAGATAATACTTGTAATATTTCAGGCTCTCAGCATACCTGTGAAGCCTTTCATAGAAATAGCCCAGATCGTACAGGACCGATGTATTGTCGGGTTGTTGCTGGTGCGCCTGGAGCAGGTACTTGATGGCAAGTTCGAAGTGCCGTACATTTTCGAAGGCAATGGATATATTGACCAGCGCATCGAAGGTGTCCTCCGTGGAGATCCTGAGTGCCGTGTCGAACTGGTGCTCGGCCTCCTTCAGCCGACCCAGCTGACATAGTGCAGTACCCTTCAGGAAATAGCGTTCCGGGTTGCTCTCTTCCCAGGCCGGAATTTCCTCAAGGAGAGCCAGTGCTTTTTTTGGTTGCCCCTGTTCAATGTGAATGTGGATGAATTTATACTTGATTTCCACCGAAGCAGGATGCTGCCGGCTGCCCAAAACTGCTGCTTCCCGGGCCTCATCAAACTTGAAACCCTCCAGGTAGTATTCGATGATCTGTTCGAACTCTTCCACGTCGAAAAAAATCGACTGGACCCCCCTTCTCATGTCCTCATATTTCCTCAGCAGCACCTGGAACTCATTGTCCTCATAAATATGTTCCCTGTTTTCGCTCATTTACATGCTAAATCTAAAGCCGTAAAGATAATTGATATTTGTAAGATACAATAAATCCTTGTCCCGGCTCAGGCTCTGTGCTGAATAAGATTTTAACCATTTATCAAGCATACTGCCTTGTAAAATCCAGTCAAAGTCAAAAATTCTTTTCAGCAATTAATATTACTCATTGGGATGTCGATGAATCAATTAATGGCACATTAAACTATACAGGATAAGAATCAGGTGATGAATCAGACCAGTCGTAACACAAATCCCGGAATTGTGATCAGGTTGGTCCCGGGATACCTGAATGGAAAACAGGTTGTCAATATAATTTTTCCATACAATCAGAAAATTATACGGGTTATTCAATCCATGCCCGGCAGGAAATGGAACCAGGAATCGAAAAAGTGGTATTTCTTTCGGGATGAGTTCAGACTGCCGCTATTTTTATCCAGGCTGGAACCTCACGCCAGCATTGACCTGGGAGCTCTTAACTCTTCCGGTGACAAGGCCCGGGGCCGTGAGGGTAATCGCAGATATGACCTTCCGGACGGTTATTTGGAAAAACTTGTCATTAAACGATACAGCCCCAATACCATCAAAATTTACACTCACTACATGCGAGATTTTATCTCTGAATTTGAAGGAACCAACCTCAGGGACATCAGCATGGAGCAGATCAATGACTACATCCTGAAACTCATCCACACCAGGCATATTTCCCGCTCGCAACAAAACCAGCGAATCAACGCCATAAAGTTCTACTACGAAAAGGTACTTGGAATGGACAGGCAACTCTATCATATGGAAAGGCCAAAAAAAACCAGGAGCCTTCCAAAAGTACTCTCCAGAGAAGAGATATGCGCGATTTTATCGGTGCTTATAAATTTGAAGCACAGGTGCATCGTTGCTACAATCTATTCCTCCGGACTCCGCAGGTCCGAGCTTATCAACCTCAGAAAAGAAGATGTGGATTTCGAACGTCAAATGATATACGTCAGGGGCGGCAAGGGCAAAAAGGACAGGACAACCATGCTTTCCGAAACCCTCGCGATTGATCTGAAAACCTATCTCTTCCGCTACAGGCCCAACTATTGGTTATATGAAGGCATGAACCGGAAACAATACAGCGCTGCATCCATTGCCAGTATCATTGATCGTGCGGCGAAAAACGCCGGAATTGAGAAAAAAGTGACACCACACATGCTCAGGCATTCCTTTGCCACCCACCTGCTCGAACAGGGAGTGGACCTCCGGTACATTCAAACAATCCTCGGTCATGGCTCCAGCAAAACCACCGAGATATACACCCACGTGAGTACCCGCTCGCTTGCAAATATTAAAAGCCCACTTGACTCAATTCTATAAGCTATTTACCGATTTATTAGTAACTTGTACCATCTTGCGATACATGAATTATAAACTCAATATAAACTTGTTCATACGTTGGGTGCAATAGCGTTTAGTGTTCATTATTATATTAAACCTTAATAAATACTTTCTATCATGAAAAAGATAAAATTGTTCACTACTTTGAGTTTGTTTCTGCTAATCATAATGGGTTGTAAGCAGACTGTTACAGACATTACTTCTGAGAAGAGAGCAGTTGAAGCAGTAATTGACAATTACGCCAGAAGCTGGATTACCGAAGACATTGAACTTTATAGTTCAACCATGATGCATGATGAATCACTGATACATGTTGGTGGTTCTCAGGCATTAAATTGGATAGAGGGCTGGACTGAACTGGAGGAGATTATTATCAAACAAAATCAGTCTTTTAATAATACTGATATTGATGAGACAAAAGCATGGATCAATTTTTCACAATCCGGTAAAATCGCATGGGCTGTTACTTTATGGGATCTGACTACTACATTAAATGACGGAACACAATGCCTAATTCCATTGCGTTGCACCTGGATTCTCGAAAAAAAGGATGAGTCATGGATAATTGTACATTTTCATAAATCTATAGGTATAAAGACTGTTAGGGATTATGCTATTGAGAAATAAGACAGAATTCCGTTTGGTGAATCTTTGAATTCAGATACCTCGCTACAGCACCCAACATGTTGTAAAATTTATACCTGCCTTATACCAAATTTTTGATTCATAACACCAAATTAAATTGAACCAAAAACCCGAAATAAATACTCCGAATCCCGATACAAATCTTACAACCAACCGTTGAGTGTCATAATAACTAAAAACTAATTATCATGAAAAAACTATTTGTTTTATTACCTTTTATCGTATTTGCTGCGATAAGTTGCCAAAATAAGCAATTAATGACTGAACTTGATGAGCTGAAAGCCAAAGCTGATCTTGAAAAACAGAATGTTGCTCTTGTTGAGAAATACATAGAAGCATGGAATACTAAAGATCTTCAGCTAATTTATGAATTGCTCGATCCTCAGTATAAATTACATTTGCCATCAATTAATCCAACTACTATGTCAAACGAGCAATTTAAGGCATGGTATGAAAGTATTTATCAAGCCTTTCCTGATGTTCATTATGATATTAAGGAAATATTTGCTGATGGTGATAAGGTTTGTGTACAGTGGGTTTTTACTGGAACTCATGAAGGGGATTTTCAAGGCATTCCTGCCACTGGAAGCAAGATTGAAGTCAGTGCAATTGAGATATGTATGATTAAAGATGGAAAAATTATTGAAGAAAAAGCTGAAACTGATAGCCAGGGATGGATTCAGCAGCTTGGCCTGCAGCCTTAATTGAAAAAATAAACTCTGGAACCTCAGTAATACGCCACACAACATTGTATATATGCCATTAAAACGGCATATATAC
>Ga0116197_1000142_pt1 | contig 13971 bp, 16 predicted proteins | sample ZodSprsou2mmetaG_FD_94480 | JGI IMG/M metagenome (GOLD analysis project Ga0116197, IMG submission 94480) | Hot spring sediment microbial communities from Zodletone spring, Oklahoma to study Microbial Dark Matter (Phase II) - Zodletone Spring... ...
ATATTATTGTCTAATTAGTTGGAGGAGGTGAGTTTTAAGCAACTACCTTTAGGTTATGACGGCACATTTATGGTGGATTTCATCCACCCTACAGTTAGCACTCTCTCTGTGCTACATCTTTATACTCTATACCCATGAGCGCACATGCACGCTTTTTTGGGAGTTCTTTCACAGTCTCGGGAGAGTGGAACGAGCGCGGTATGTTACGCCTCGGCGTTCTCTTCTGTTTTGAAAGTATAGATCGGTTCCTGGGTTGGGTCTTTGATCACAGATTCTGTGATGATACACTTCTCAAGCCCCTCTTTGGAAGGAGAGCTGTACTGCAGCGGGAGCATCGCTTCTTCTATGATCCCTCTGAGGCCACGGGCCCCGACCCCTTTGTCTATCGCTTTTTGAGCGATCGCTTCAAGCGCTGCCTCTTCAAACTCCAGTGCTATCCCGTCCATCTCAAAGAGCGCCTGGAACTGTTTGATCAGGGCATTGTCCGGTTCCCTGAGGATCTGGACCATCTGCTCTTTTGTCAGCTCTTTGAGCTGTGCGATGATCGGTATACGTCCTATGAACTCCGGGATCATCCCGTAATGTACCAGCGCCTTCTGATCGACTTTGAACTCTTTCATCTCCACTTTTTGCACGGAACCGAACCCGACCTTGTTTGTCTTTTTGGTATGTCTGTCCGGCACAAGACCTACAAAGGCCCCGCCGCAGACGAAGAGCACATGTGTCGTATCAAAGAGCACGGTCTCGGTCGTGGAGTTCTTCCGGCTCCCTTTGACCGGTACGTAGACCTCTGCACCTTCCAGGATCTTGAGCAACCCCTGTTGTACCCCTTCCCCTGATACATCTCTGCCCATAGTGGAACTTTCGCTTTTTCTTGCGACCTTGTCGATCTCATCGATATAGATGATACCTCTTTGCGCCAGTTCCACATCGTAGTTGGCCGCTGCCAGCAGACGCGAGAGGATACTCTCGACATCCTCCCCGACATACCCCGCTTCAGTAAGAGCTGTCGCATCGGCTACGGCAAAAGGGACATTCATGATCCTCGCAAGAGATTTTGCCAGCAGTGTCTTGCCGCTTCCTGTGGGTCCGAGCAGCAGGATATTGCTTTTCTCCAGTTCCACATTGTTGTAGACCGGATTTTCGATACGCTTGTAGTGGTTGTATAAAGCTACGGCGAGGACTTTTTTGGCATCCTCCTGACCGATAATATACTTATCTAAAAACGATACGATCTTTTCAGGCTTCGGAAGCTGCGCATGCAGGGACTGCTGCTGTTCGTATCGCACCTCTTTTTGGAGGATCGCTGCGCAGGTGGTGACACACTCATTGCAGATATTGCTCTTTTCCGAGGAGAACATTTTTTTGACCTCACTCTGTTTTCTTCCGCAGAATGAACAGGTTTTTTCCTGGCTCATGACTTATCCTTTGTGTTCAGGTTGGAGAGTACTTTATCGGCAAGACCGAACCTGATCGCTTCGGCTGCGATGAAATAGTTATCTCTGTCACTCTCTTTTTCGATCGTTTTGATATGCTTGCCTGTTGCAGCAGAGATGATCCTGTAGAGACGCTTTTTGAGGCTGATGATATGGTTGGCCTGTATCTCGATATCACTTGCCTGACCTGAAGCACCGCCCAAAGGCTGATGGATCATCACCTCTGCATTGGGGAGGATATATCTGTGACCCGGTTCACCGCAGGTAAAGAGCACGGCTGCCATGGAAGCGACCAGTCCCATGCCGTAGGTATATACCGGAGCCGAGATCAGCTGCATCGTATCGAGTATCGCCAGTCCGGCCATGACCGATCCTCCCGGAGAGCTGATATACATATGGATAGGCTCACCGGAGTCTTCTGCCTCAAGGTAAAGTAGCTGTGAAACGATGATGCCCATCATATGGTCATCGATAGGTTCTGTGATCATAATGACCCTGTCTCCCATCAGTTTGGAAAAAAGGTCGAAGTATCTTTCTCCTCTTGGGGATCGGTCCTTTACCGTTGGTATGTATGGCATGGTTTATCCTTCTTTGCTAATTTGTCCAGAAGCAAAGCTCATGGACACGCTATTGTCTTTAGCAGACGGCTCTTGCGAAACTGGTTTCGCTTTTAAAATAATGCTTTTTATTTCTTATAAACTTCATCATCACTATATAAATGCTTTCGTGAATTCTTCCAGAGAGATCTCTAGCAGTTCAAGATTGTGTTTTTCGATAAATTTTTCCTCTTTTTTGCTCAGCGGTTGGTCATTGATAAAGTAGCCTCCCTCAAGATCTATCGTAAGTTCATTGGCAACCATCCTGTCCGTGTCCCGGTCAAAGGCTGTACCCAAAAAGAGATATTTTTTGGTCTTTCTGTAGGTTTTCAGCACAGAAGGGACCGCAAATCCTCCCATCGCTTCGGTCAACCAGTCGACATAATCGGCATCCGATATCACAAAGCTTGGCTCGGGCAGCGGGGTGCCCATCGGTTTAAAGAGGATTTTCTTTGCATCATCGAGTGCATCCTCTTCCACCTGAAAATACTTTTTGTTTTCCATATCCCATTCAAAGATCTCATACCTGTAGTCATTGTTCAGTATCCTGGATTTTCCTACGATCAGGGTGTGGGGCTCATAGGCGAGAAGCTCCTGTATCTTGCTGTCACGGTTGGTATCGATGATATAGCGCGGCTGCATATTGAGTATCGCTTTTTGCAGCGGTGTAGGATCGAACGGTTTGGTATAGATCCAGTGCATCATCTGCTGGATATAGTCGACGCCTCTTCTCTGCTCAAGGTGCATCGCTGCCCTGGAGTACTCGAACATCAGTCTGTCGCTCATCGCTCTCCCGTTATTCATCATCAGGATCATAGAGTCCGAGTCATAGGGGATCTGTTCCCCCTCTTTGGTTTTTATACCTTTGAAGATACCCATACCAAAGTAGGGTACAGTGGTTTGGTTTCTGAGTTCTTTTTTGATCGTTTCTATCGTATCATCGATTGTTAATGCGGTCATCAGTGGCATCCTTTCCCTGTATAGCAGGTCTGTGCTGCTGCCAGCTTTCTTAGCAGCGTATCATGATCGAAGGGGCTGCTGATATCTTTGGGATATTCATCATAAAAGAGTGCCCCGTCCCTGGAGATCAGCAACAGCGACTTGGTGAACTCGCCTTCCAGTATCTCCCCCTGCAGTCTCACGCCATACCAGTCTCCAAACTCTCCCTCCTTGTCGATAAGAAAGTCTACATGTTTCAAGTGGGGGTCTGCATGCTTCTCATTGGCAACGACCAAATGGCACTCGATCTCACCCTGCGCTTCTGTCGAGAGAAGGGTATCGATCTCACTCAGTTCCTCTTTCACCGTTTTATTGATAAAAGGGAGCGTAATGATCACCTGGGTTTTACCGTTGTGTCCGGCAATCGTATGTATCCTGTTTTTCTCATCATAGAGTTTGACTTTTTCTGATGCGTAACCTATATCCATGGGAATATCCTCAAGTTCTAAAGTGTATGTGTCGTAGTGCACTTGCAAGTGATACTCCTAAAATAAAATTGATGATTGCAAATTGTATTCCATGAAGAGTGAGATATAAAACGGGACAAAAACACAACTCCTCCCATTCTCATTCAAAAAACGACAAAAATGTCATTGTCTGTGTAAGAAGTTGATCATGATGCCAGGAGTCAGGCTGGAACACATATTGCATTTGTTGCTGCAGAGATGATACATAGCTACATGATGCGCGATCATTCCGAATATATATCAAAGGAGAATCTATGAGTTGTTGTTCGAGTAATCCGGCAGAAAATTTTATGCCTGAGGATATTCAGGAGAAGATTCATAACCATCCCTGTTATTCCGAGGGGGCGCACCATCACTATGCACGTATACATGTTGCGGTTGCTCCCGCGTGTAATATACAATGTAATTACTGTAACCGTAAATATGACTGTTCCAATGAGAGCCGTCCCGGAGTCACCAGCGAAAGGCTCACTCCAGAAGAAGCGGTAAAAAAAGTGATGTATGTGGGTGGTGAGGTGCAGCGTCTGAGCGTACTTGGTATCGCAGGCCCCGGTGATGCGCTCGCAAATCCGGAAAAGACATTTAAAACCTTCAAAATGGTCAGGGAAAAGGCACCGGATCTGAAACTTTGTCTCTCTACCAACGGGCTGGAGCTTCCGGCGTTTGTTGATGAACTGGTAAAGTACGATATCGACCATGTGACCGTCACGATCAACAGTGTGGATACTACCGGAGAGATCGGTTCCCGGATCTATCCGTGGATCTTCTATAACAATAAGCGCTACTTCGGAAAAGAGGCGGCACAGATCCTTCTGGAGCGTCAGCTTGAAGGGATGAAGAGGTGTGTAGAAAAGGGTATCCTGATCAAGGCAAACTCGGTACTGATCCCCGGCATCAATGACAAACACCTTCCCGAAGTCGCCAAAAAGCTCAAAGAGATCGGTGTGTTTCTCCATAACATTATGCCGATCATCTCAGAACCGGAGCACGGTACGAAATTCGGTCTGGAGGGGATACCGTCGGCAACAGACCAGCAGCAGATGGAGGTACAGGAAGCCTGCGGTATGGATATGAAGCTGATGCAGCACTGCCGTCAGTGCCGCGCGGATGCGGTAGGGCTTATCGGTGAGGACCGAGGCCAGGAGTTCACCAAAGACACTTTTGCAAATATGATTTTTGATGAGCTCGAGATCAAATACGACATCGAAGGCCGGCAGGAAAGCCAGGCGAAGATCGAAGAGTTCAGATACTTCCTGGACAAAGCCAACGAACGTGTCAGAAAAGAGAAAGAAGAGCTAAGCAGTGATGGAGAGACGATCCTCGTGGCAGTCACGACTGCTGGTGAGGGGATGATCAACCAGCACTTCGGTTCGGTCAAAGAGTTCCTGATCTATGAGGCCGGGGACAGAGGTATCCGGTTTATTCATCACAGAAAAGTAGCGTATGAGTACTGTGCAGGCCCGGATGGGGCGAACCCAATCGACGGCATTGTCGAAAAGCTCAAAGACTGCAAACTGATCCTCACAGCCAAGATCGGCGGATGTCCCCAGGATGATCTGGCAAAAGCGGGATTGATCGCAGACCAGAGCTACGCTTTTGAGCCTATCGAAGCGTCAGTGCTGAAAGCGGCACGCAAGTACTTCAACCTGCCCGAGGAGCTGGAGGCGAATTGAACATCGTGCCCACGTAGGGTGGGTTTGCTAACCCACCAAAATGAATATCTGAGCAAATCGTCAAAACGGTGGGTTGGCAAACCCACCCTACAGAACAGCGTTTCAATAATAAGGAATACAAAATGGCATGGATCAACGATACCACATTAAGAGATGGCGAACAGGCACCATACGTTGCTTTTAATACTCAGGAAAAGCTTGAGATCGCACAGGGGCTTGCCGCGTGCGGTGCTGATGAGCTGGAGATCGGTATCCCGGCAATGGGGAGAAGGGAGCAGGAGGATATCAAAGCGCTTTTGGCACTGGGGCTGGATGTGCAGATGATGACATGGAACCGTGCAAGCATGCCTGATCTTGAAGCGTCACTGGCCTGCGGTGTGAAGGCCGTTGACCTCTCGATCCCTGTTTCTGATATTCTCATCGATGTGAAGTTCGGCGGTGATAGGGAGAGGATGCTCAGACAGCTTGAAGAGGTTGTGTATGTCGCAAAAAAAGAGGGGCTGTATGTCTGTATCGGCGCAGAAGACTCCTCCCGTGCCCCAGTGGCGTTTATCGAAGAGGTGATGAGACTGGGCAAAGCACTGAAGGCGGATCGGTTCCGTTACTGTGATACGGTCGGTATCCTGACACCTTCCAGAACCTTTGCCCATATCAGCCATCTAAGCCGTCTGGATCTGCTTCCTATCGAGATGCATACGCACAATGATTACGGTCTTGCCAATGCCAACGCTTTGAGCGGCCTGGACGCCGGGGCGATCTCTCTCAATACAACGGTGGTGGGACTGGGCGAGAGGGCAGGAAATGCTTCGTTTGAGCAGATCACTATGGCACTGAAACATCTCTACCGTGAAGAGAGAAATATCGATGCGGTTGCCATACGTGCGCTGATAGAGACAGTGATCAAAGCAGCCGATATGTATCTGGCTCCCAATGCACCGATCGTCGGAGAAAGGCTCTTTGCCCATGAAAGCGGTATCCATGCGGACGGCATGATGAAACACGGAAGTGCCTATGAGCCGTTTGATGCCGAAGAAGTAGGCGGGCACAGAGCGTTTCCTATCGGAAAACACTCCGGTACCTCTACGATCATGTATCATCTTAAGGCATTGGGAATCGATGCGGACAAGGCATCATTGAAGCATCTGCTGCCTTCCATCAGAGAGATCGTGACCTCGCGCAAAAGGGTACTGGAGGAGGATGAACTGCTGCATCTCTACAGGGAAAGCGTATGTTTATAGGCTGGCTGAAATTTACCGATGTCAATGATCTGGTAACGATCGCCAATGATGTCGGATGGCTCGTTGACGGCTACCATATCAAACTGATGATCATGCATTCGCCGCATCTCTGCTATGGGGCATACGATGAAGGGAAGCTTGTGGGGGCGATCCTGGCGATAGAGTTTGAACAGAGCGCACAGATGAAGTACTTTATGGTAAAGCCGGAGTATCAGAAGCAGGGGATCGGCAGACGTCTGGCCGATACCCTGATCGGTGTACTCAAAAATGAGTTTCAACATATCTACGTACACTCCAACCCCTCATTGGTTTCCTTTTTCGAGGCATACGGCTTTGAATCCCGGATGGAGATAGGACGTTATGTCAATGTCGGGAAAGTACCGCCGTTCAACTTTACCAATGCCCATGCCAAGGAGCTTGACAGTGGCAATTTTGATGCGATCATTGCAAAGATCGATAAAGAGACCTTCAATGAGGACAGACTGGATTTTCTCAGAGACGAGATGGAGCGTCACAGTTCTCTGAAGTTTGCATTGCAAAACGGTTTTCAGCACTCAAGCGTGGTCAATGCCAGACAGGTTTATCTTGGTCCATGGCAGGTAAGAGCCGGGCATGAGGATGAAGCGGAGAAAATGATGAAGGGCGTGTTGTATTTCAGGGGATTGAAAAAAGTTGTTGCCGATATACCGATGGGTATCAGGCATGTGGTCGAGCTCTATGAGCGTTACCATTTTCAAAACAAACAGCGTTTTGTCCATATGGGCTATGGCGGCAGCGATATTCGTTTTGAAAATATCTACGCCTTTTCGTTGTGATGCTGCGTAGGGTGGGTTTGCCAACCCACCATTTGCAATGGTTTGTTTGAACATAATTTTGGTGGGTTGGCAAACCCACCCTACAACAAAAAGAGGAGTCGAAGATGTTATTACATGAATTGAATATCGGAGAGACAGCAGTGATCGATGTCATCCATGCAGTAGGTTCCCTGAAGCGCCGACTCTGCTCGCTGGGGCTTGCAGAAAAAGAGTCCGTATGTGTCAAACACTACGGTCTGTTCAGAAGCACGGTTCAGGTGATGACAGAGAGTTCGTTCATCGCACTTCGAAAAGCCGAAGCAGAGTGTATAGAGGTACACAAAATCGCGTAGGGTGGGTTAGGAAACCCACCCGCGTAACATCTCTCACAAAATCTTCTGGAACGCTCTATGCATACCCAATCATGAAATTTTGTATCTGCACAAGGAGGACAATGATGTCAGAAGAAACAAAAGAGTTGAAAAAAGAGCTGGCAAAACGTAAACGTATGGCGGTGGAGATCGCATCGGAGATCCATGATATCGTGGAGGATACACTCTGGACAGATTATGACAAGATGCCTGAATTGAGCCAAAGGCTTGTCGCAGCTGTTGCTGATGCAAATGCATTCAAAGCAGAGAATGGACTATAGGATAGATAGTAAGTAGTAGAGAGCAGGTAGCAGGTATGGGGATTAGTTTTTAACGAAAAACATACCGAACCTACTACTTACTATCCGCTATTTACTACCTAAATATTAAGGCGTCATGGTGAGTACCAAAGAAGAGATCCTCCGGATGCAGATCTGTGAGTGTGGAGAGAAGAACGTGGCAGAGGCGATCGATATCTTTCAGGATACTTCTCTGCCGTTCAAAAAAGTAAAAAAGCTGGTGACAGGGTGCAACAAGATATGCTGTCGTGCCGCCCTGGAGAAGCTTTATGAGATGCAGCGGTTTGGCAGGTATGACTATGATGAGATCGAAATGATGATCAAAGAGGCTAGAAGCGTTGGGTACCGTTGCCGTCAGAGCACTTGAGAACACTCTGCTACTCCTCCAATGAACTGATGAAAATACCTGATGAGATCGGGCGCTATACAAAACTAAAAACGTTGGACCTTGAGGGAAATGCGATCGTGGATCTACCCGACAGCCTGGCAAATCTACCGGAGCTCACTACGCTCTATATCGACGGCAATCCACTGAGTAGAGGAGCAAAAAAAGTGATAGAGATACTTCAACCCGAGATCTGTGATATCCATATGAAAAGAGGGATCACCATAGACAATGCAAAAGAAGAGGACCTCGAAGAGATGGCACACCTGCTCAGTCTCCTCTTTGCGATCGAACAGGATTTTGAGATCAACTATGACAAACAGCTCGCAGGCATCAGCAAGCTTTTCCGCTCAGAGGGAAAAGCGCTTTTGGTCGCCAGGCATGAAGGAGAGGTCGTAGGCATGGTAACGATGCAGCGGCTCATCTCCAGTGCCGAGGGGGACTACATCGGCCAGATCGAAGATCTTGTGGTCAAAGAGGCGTACAGAAAGATGGGGGTGGGAAGCCGCCTGATCAACAAGATGAGAGCCATCGCCCTGGAGTATGGATATAAGCGTATACAGCTGGCTGCGGATGAAGACAATGCCAATGCCCTGAGATTTTATACCAGACGGGGTTTCCATCGGACACACCTGAAGATGTACCATTTTAAGGCGTGATAACGTTTCTCTTATTTCCCTAAGGCGTATATATTACACTGAGGGTATATCAAAACATTAGAGAGAGATCATGACAATGACACCGTTTGAAATGATGCTTATCTCCTCCACGGTTTGAGAGTTCAACCCGATTTTACAAACAATTAAGATCACCAAACTCAAAGAGGCAAAAGATGTATCGATCGGGAATGGTGTTCTTGAGTTACGCGTAGGTCGGGGTATCCCTACCACGACGATAACCATCAAAGCACAACCATATTTAGTGTCGGAGTGAGGATACCCCGACCTACGAAGTTGTTGACTGGGAATGAAAATACCCTGGATGTCCAGCCTCAATGATACAAACGAGAGACACCATTATTGAATCCCGCACCTCTGCAAATCCCATTCCTACAAAATTGTCTCTTTTTTGTCGTTTGTTGAGGTTTGTACATACTTGTCGTATCTTTGTCGTGAAAAAACCGGGAACGGATGATGCATTGGTGTTTGATGACATTTGATTACAACATAAGGAGAAAACATGTCAGAACTTCGTCAAATAGCATTTTATGGTAAAGGCGGGATCGGTAAGTCTACTACATCCCAGAACACACTTGCGTCAATGGCTCACTATTTTGATCAAAATATTATGATCGTAGGATGTGACCCAAAAGCCGACTCGACAAGACTCATCCTTCACGAGAAAGCACAGTCAACCATCCTTCAGCTAGCTGCTGAAATGGGAACCGTGGAGGATCTGGAACTGGAAGATGCATGCAAGCCGGGTGCCGGGATCTTTGCTCCGGATGCACCGGGCGGCTGGATCAACTGGACTGAGTCAGGCGGGCCGGAGCCGGGTGTCGGTTGTGCAGGACGCGGGGTTATCACCGCGATCAACTTCCTGGAAGAAGAGGGTGCCTATGAAGAAGAGGGGCTGAACTTTGTATCTTATGATGTACTCGGAGACGTTGTATGCGGCGGGTTTGCGATGCCGATCCGTGAAGGTAAAGCCCAGGAGATCTATATCGTTATGTCCGGTGAGATGATGGCGATGTATGCGGCAAACAACATCTCCAAAGGTATTCTGAAGTACGCGAACACAGGTGGAGTAAGACTTGCAGGTCTTATCTGTAATGCTCGTATGACAGACAGGGAGTACGATCTTGCCAATGCCTTGGCAAAAGACCTTGGAACGCAGATGATCCACTTTGTACCGAGAAACAACATCGTACAACACGCTGAGCTGAGAAGAATGACGGTGGTTGAGTACAGCCCTTATTCTGATCAGGCGATTGAGTATAAAGAGCTTGCCAGAAAGATCATTGCCAATGATATGAAGGTGATCCCGACACCACTGGAGATGGATGATCTTGAAGACCTTCTCATGGAATTCGGTCTTGAAGAAGAGGCGGATGAAGAAAACGTCGGTAAAGCGGCGGAGGCATAAAAAGAGTTGACCTCTATGAGGTTCAAAACTCCTCTTTCGAGGAGTCCCTAAAAACACTTTTATAATGAAAAGAAAACAACAGACAAAGGAGAAAAGATGTTTATTTTAGGATTTCATTTTCCCGCAGATATGGGGAACAAAATTGAAGATTCGATCGTCGTGGAAAAACTTGATGCAATGATCGCTGAAGTCGGTATCGATGATATTGCAGCAATTGAACTTGAGATGGGTTTGCGAGGTAAGGAGTGCACTAAATTCACTTACACCAATAAAGACACATTTATGTTCAAGGCATTGGCTGCGTATCTTAAAGATGATACGTATGTAGACAAAGAGGGTGAAAAGTATCTTGTCTATACCAACAGATACCAAATGTCCGAGCTCTCCAAGAGACTTGATTCTGATGATGAAACCATGGCGCTTTGCAAAGCATTTGACTCTATGGAGCAATTCAGAGTAAAAGCGGCTTAAATAAGAAACAATTTACAGGAGGATAACATGGGTCCAGAAACATTAGAATCAAAACAGAGAGCTGCGGTAGAGGAGGTGCTCAAAGCCTATCCGGACAAAGCGGCAAAAAACCGTGCGAAACACCTCGGTGTCGGCGGTCCGGAAGATGAAAGCCAAAAGACATGCGGTAACGTAAGATCAAACAAGAAGACAGTACCCGGCGTCATGAGTCAGCGCGGGTGTGCGTATGCAGGTTCCAAAGGGGTTGTATGGGGGCCGGTCAAAGATATGATCCATATCTCTCACGGCCCTATCGGTTGCGGTCAGTACTCAAGAGCCGGTCGCCGTAACTACTATATCGGTACAACCGGTGTCGATACATTCGTAACGATGAACTTCTCTTCAGACTTCCAGGAAAAGGATATCGTATTTGGCGGAGATAAAAAACTGGCCGTCTGTTTCGAAGAGATCGATGCGCTTTTCCCGCTGAACAATGGTATCACCGTGCAGTCAGAGTGTCCCATCGGTCTGATCGGTGATGATATCAACGCAACCTCCAAAGTCTATGCGAAGAAGACAGGCAAGACGATCGTACCGGTAAACTGTGAAGGGTTCAGAGGGGTCTCCCAGTCACTCGGCCACCATATCGCAAACGATACGGTAAGGGACTATATCTTTGACGCAGAAGTTGAAACACTGGGGGAAGAGATCGAAGCGACAGACTATGACGTGGCGATCATCGGGGATTATAATATCGGCGGCGATGCATGGTCAAGCCGTATCCTTCTTGAAGAGATGGGGCTGAGAGTGGTAGCGCAGTGGTCCGGGGATGCGACACTCAAAGAGATGGCACAGACTCCAAAAGTGAAGCTGAACCTGCTTCACTGCTACAGATCGATGAACTACATCTCGAGACATATGGAAAAAGAGTTCGGTATCCCCTGGATGGAGTATAACTTCTTCGGTCCGACCCAGACGATCAAGTCACTCAGGAAGATCGCTTCATTCTTTGACGAGAGCATCCAGCAAAAATGCGAAGAGGTGATCGCCAAGTATCAGCCGATGGTTGACGGCGTGATCAACAAGTATAAACCAAGACTCGAAGGCAAACAGGTCATGCTCTTTGTCGGTGGTCTGAGACCTAGACACGTGATCGGTGCCTATGAAGACCTGGGTATGGAAGTGATCGGTACAGGATATGAGTTCGCTCACGATGATGACTACAAGAGAACGAAAGACGAGATCATGAGATCGACAGTGATCTATGATGACGTCAACGAGTATGAGCTTGAAGCGTTCGTGAAGAAACTTCAGCCTGATCTCGTAGCATCAGGTATCAAAGAGAAGTATGTGTTCCAGAAAATGGGTCTGCCGTACAGACAGATGCACTCCTGGGACTACAGCGGTCCTTACCATGGGTATGACGGCTTTGCGATCTTTGCAAAAGACATGGATCTGGCGATCAACTCTCCGGTATGGGCACACACCAAAGCCCCATGGGACAAAACAGAAGCGGAGGCGTAAGATGCAAGAAGTAGAAAATATCGTAAACGGACAGAAACTATTCCAGAAACCGGAGTACCAGAAAGTACTTGCGGACAAAAAAATGTTTGAAGGCGGAATGGGTGCGGTCAACCCTGAAAAGGTGGCAGAGGTAGCTGAATGGACAAAGTCATGGGATTACCGTGAGAAGAACCTTGCAAGAGAGGCGATCACCGTAAATCCGGCAAAAGCATGTCAGCCGCTTGGCGCAGTAATGGTCGCACTCGGTTTTGAAAACACGATGCCGTATGTGCACGGGTCTCACGGATGTGTAGCATACTTCAGATCCTACTTTACAAGACACTTCAAGGAGCCGACACCATGTGTATCTGACTCAATGACGGAAGATGCAGCGGTATTCGGTGGTCTTGTGAACATGAAAGACGGTCTGAAAAACTGTGCGGCACTCTATAAGCCCGATATGATCATGGTATCAACGACCTGTATGGCGGAGGTGATCGGCGATGACCTCTATGCTTTTGCTATAGCCGCAAAAGAAGAGGATGGCGGAGAGTTCCTCCCGGAGGAGTTCCCCATCACTTATGCGCATACCCCATCCTTTGTCGGCAGCCACATTACAGGCTATGACAATATGATGCAGGGTGCGCTTCAGCAGCTTACTGAAGGTCACCAGGGTGAGCAGACCGATACGATCAACATTATCCCCGGTTTTGAGACGTATATCGGTTCCATCCGTTCCATCAAACACATCGCTGAGGAGTTCGGTGCACACTATGTCATGCTTGGTGACCACTCAGACCAGTGGGATATGCCGGCAGGTGAATATACGATGTTTGCAGGGGGTACGAAGATAGAGGATGCCAGAAACGCGATCAACGCAAAAGCAACACTCTCGCTTCAAAAGTATGCAACTGCCAAAACGATGAAGATGATCACTAAGCGTTGGAAACAAAAAGAGAGTGCAGAACTGAACCCGATCGGTCTAAGAGGTACGGATGAGTTCGTGATGAAGCTTGCCGAGCTTACAGGAAAAGAGGTACCAGAGTCACTCAAAGTAGAGCGCGGCAGACTGGTGGATGCGATGCAGGACTCTTATCCCTATATGCACGGCAAGAAATTCGCGATCTGGGGTGATCCTGACTTCCTGATCGGTGTAGTAGGTTTCCTTCTTGAGATGGGTGCGGAGCCGACACACGTACTTTGCCACAACGCGCCAAGAGGCTGGGAGGATGAGATGAGAGCACTGCTTGATACTTCTCCGGCTGCAGCGGATTGCCACGTATGGGCAGGTAAAGACCTGTGGCATATGAGATCGCTTCTCTTTACGGAGCCGGTTGACTTCATGATCGGTAACTCCTACGGTAAAGAGCTGATGAGGGATACAGGTACACCGCTGATCTATATCGGCTTCCCTATCTTTGACAGACACCATCTTCACAGATACTCTATCAGCGGATATGACGGGGCACTGAACCTGCTGACCTGGATCACAAACAAAGTGCTTGACCAGCTTGACGAAGAGACAAAAGATATCGCAAGTACCGATTATTTCTTCGACCTTGTGAGATAAAGATCTCATCTTCCTCTTTCCCCGTCTTGGTGGAAAGGTGGGGAAGATCTGTACATCAATAAGATCATGTTTACAATGCATCATAAGTATACATATATTTTAAAT
>Ga0116197_1000144_pt1 | contig 13933 bp, 12 predicted proteins | sample ZodSprsou2mmetaG_FD_94480 | JGI IMG/M metagenome (GOLD analysis project Ga0116197, IMG submission 94480) | Hot spring sediment microbial communities from Zodletone spring, Oklahoma to study Microbial Dark Matter (Phase II) - Zodletone Spring... ...
AGCCGCTCGCCACCGTCGAGGGCGACCCGAGGACCGCCGCCGCGCTGGCGACGAGCCTGCGGACGGACCCGTTCTGGGCGGTCCGCAAGTCCGCCCTCGAGGCCTTGGCCCGGCTCGGGATCAAGACGCGGGCGGACATTTTCAAGCGGGCCTGCCGGGACGCCCATCCGCAGGTCCGCGCGGCGGCCGTCGCGGCCCTGGGGAGCCTCGGGGACCGCGGGCTCGTCGGATTCTATAAGGAACTTTTCCGGACGGACCCGAGCTTCCGGGTCCAGGCCGAGGCGCTCACGGCCGTCGGCAAGGCTGGCGATCCCGAGGACGCACCGTTCCTTCGCCAGGCCGCCGGCGTCCCCTCATATCGGGACATGGTCCGGAGGGCCGCCGAAGCCGCTTTGAAGCTCGTCGAGAAGAGATAAGAGGATTGGCCGGCCACGAAAAGGAGGACGTCCTCCAAGGATTCCTCGGCATCCTAATGCTGTAAACTGCTCGTCCAGAGCTCATGTGTTCTTAGGGTTGGCCAGTCGTCGCAATTTCGCCATGTCGCGGACCGGCGACGCGCCGAAGAGGCGGCCGTACTCGCGACTAAACTGAGACGGGCTCTCATAGCCGACCTTGAAGGCCGCCGTCGCCACATTATGATCTCCGGTGAGCATCAATCTCCGGGCCTCGTTCAAGCGCAACCATTTTAGATACTGCAGCGGACTCATCGTCGTGACCTGCCTGAAGTGATGGTGGAAGGTCGAGGCGCTCATATTGGCCTGGGCGGCGAGCGTATCGATACGGAGCGGTCGAGAGAAGTGCCTCTTCAACCATTCGATAGCACGCGTAATTTGTTGATGACCTGCCCGTGCGGGCGAAATTGCTCCATGCCCATGAGATCCTCTCGGCGTGAGGGGTCTTTTCGTGCGCAGAATTGCGCACATCTTCTCGCGAGGCCCCGATAATGGCTGATGAAGACGTCGACGACACCGCCCGGCCCGAACATTGAGGGCCAGGCGTTCTCAAGGATGCGCTTGCCCGTGAGTTCCCTGAGTCCTCCCTTCATTCTTTTCATAAATCGTGTATTGTAAGAGCATATCTTGATGCCGGAGGACTAATGAAAGAGATCTGCCTGATGTCAGCCCTGGTTCTGGCTGTTCTCATGTGCGCGGCGGCCGGACCAGCCATAGGCGCCGACATCGAAATCAGCACTGTCATCTCAGCGCCAGCCCAGGACGAGCCGACGAACGCGCCGGTCGCCCGCTACTCGCCGGCCCAGCCGAAACGGGGGGAAATGGTGGAGCTCACCTACGACCCGGGAGCGCCCAACGCCGTCTTCACCGTTACGGACAAGATCCACGCGATCTACTTTTTCTTTCCGGGAGGCAAGAAGGGCCATGTCCAGCTCGAACCCAAGGGAGACCTCCTCTCAGCGTCGATCCCCGTTGCCCACGGGACGGGCTACATCTCCGTCTACTTCATCACGATGGAGGGTTGGGACCGGAACGCCCAACTGGGCATCATGGTCTATGGACCGGACGGGAAGCCGGCCCGCGGCGCCAACCATCAGGAAATGATGATGCAGTTCGCGCCGGACACATACCTCTCCTACTTCGAGAAGGAGCGGGCCCTTTACCCCGAAAACTACGCCATCTACCGGGACAAATGGTTCGTCGAGAGCGCCGTGAAGAAGGGCGAACTCGAGGCGATCATAAAGAGGGAGCTCCCGGCGCTCGAGAGGGCGGCGGAGAGCGAGGAATCGGCGGAGCTCCTCTTCGCCCTCTGCTACGGGAATCTTCTTTTGGGGCACGAGGAGGCCGGGCGAAAGCTCCTCTTCCGCATGGCCGAGGGCTATCCGCTCGACATCTACACGGTCACCGCTTTCTCGAACTACGATTACATGGTCTTTTCCAACCAATGGAAAGCGGACGGGCCCGACGAGGTCCGGAAGCTCGGGGTGCGCCTCCTCACCGAACACCCCGAAGCGCCCACGGTCCGGAAGCTCATCGAGCGTTACAGCAGCGAGGAGGGCCTCTCCATGGAGACCGCGGCGGCCGTCTGCCGGGCCTGGATCCGGGACGAGCCCGGGAATCCCCATCCTTACTACTATTTCGCCCGGGCCGCCAAATCCAAAGGCGGAGACATGAAGGAAGCCGAGGCCATGCTCAGCCGCGGCCTGGATCTTCTTCTTCAAGGCAAGCTCCGTTTCTACGAGGACATCAGCGGGACCCTGACGGCTTTCAGGGTGCCCGATTTCTTCTCCCTGAGGGCTGAGATCCGGCGGGAGATGGGCGAGTTCGCCGACGCCCTGGCCGACATCAAGGCCGCCCAGGCCCTCAACAAGGAGACGAGGCCGGATTATCTCGTTAAAGAGGCGGCGATCTGGACGGAACTGGGATTCTATGCGAAGGCGGAAGCGGGCCTCGTCGAGGCCCATCTGATGGGAGAGAAGGAGGCCGAAGCCGGGTTGCGCGAGGTCTATGCGCGGAGGCACGGGGACGAGGACGGCTTCGAGGCCTACCTGGAAGGGCTCCTCGAGAAGGCGAACAAAGGAGGAGCGGGAGCAAGCGGACCTGGAAGAGCGGGAAGCGCAACGGCGGCAAGCGCTGGATCCGGAGCGGCGGGGGCCCGGATGGGCCGAGGCCCGGCACCGGAGTTCAACGTGAAGACGCTCGACGGGGCGGAGCTCAACGTGTCCGATCTCAGGGGAAAGGCGGTCGTCCTCAATTTTTGGTTCATCGGCTGTGCCCCCTGCCGGGTCGAGATGCCGGGGCTGAACAAGCTCGTCGAGGAGTTCACCGGCGAGGAGGTCGTTTTCATCGCCTTTGCCACGGACCCCGCCGACAAACTCAAGGAATTCCTCGAGGTCCGTCCTTTCGATTACATGATCGTGCCGGAGTCGGCGGAGATCGCCCGGCTCTACGGAGTCTCGGCCTTCCCGACCCACATCCTCATCAACAAAAACGGCGAAATCGCCTACTTCCTGACCGGAGGCAGCCCCGACCGCCACGACCAGCTGCGACCGCTGATCAAGAATCTATTGAGGTAGTGTTTTGAGATAATAGGAAATTCCTTTTCGTGCTCGGCGAGAAATCACGGGTTCACGGACTCTCGATCAACCCTTCTAACGCAAGACCCGACCTGGACCTAGCCCTTGCCGGGGATACGGGACGTCACCCCGGCAATGAGTTCGCACGGATCGGAGAACGCATCCATCAGCGTTTTTCTGAGGAACTCTGAACGTTTTTACCTGCGGCGCCGCTCTCGTCTTATCGGCGCCCGGCCCCGTGTTCGCCCATTGGGAGAAGGGCGGGAGGCCCGGGCCAACGTCGCCCGCTAACCGCGCCGGGCGGATGAGCCGGAGGCAAACCCGGCTACTTCTTCCGGCCCGCCAGATCGATGAGTTCGCCGAGCCTCTTGTAGACCTCCCGTCGATGCCCGACGGCCACGACGAGAACGACGAGCTCGCCGCCCTTCGCGCGATAGACGATCCGGTAGTCCGACGTTCTCAGCGACCGCAACCCCGCCAGATCGTGCGACAGGGGCTTTCCCCTTTCCGGCTCCCCGGCAAGGGATTCGACGGCCTTCCGGACGAGCTTCCGTACGGATGGATCGAGCTTGTCGATGTTCCGTTTCGCCTCTCTCGTATAGAGGATGCGGCAGGCGGGGGACTTCATTTCCCGGGGAAGACCTCGTCGTGGGCATACAGCCGGCCGGCCTTCTCATCGGCCAGTCCCCGATCGATACTCGCCATTATCTCGCGGTCGCTGAGGATCTCGAGCGTCTCGATGAGCGTCTCGTACTCTTCGAAGCTCAACAAAACCCCTTCGGGTTTGCCCCGGTGAGTGATGCCGTAGGTCCCGCGTTCCTCCCTGACTTTGCGAACGAGGCTCGAAAGTCTGGCTTTGGCCTCGCTCAAGGGCACGATATCGGTGTACTCAGCCACCATGCGCTCTCCTTATTGGTCTGTCAATAGGTCATTATATTGGTCTATTCAACAGTATGCCCCTTTTCCCCCCCTGTCAAGTCGCGATGGCCCTTTTCTCACATAAAGGTGACGAACGTCAGCTCCAAATCACCCATGAATCGGGGCGTTGGCGCAGAGACCGTCGCAGCGGGCCATGACCCGGCCCTTGCCGGGGATACGACGGGACGTCACCCCGGCAATAAGTACAATGACGATCAATAAGATGCCGAGGCCCGGCCCCGAACGAGGGGATCCTGCCGGATGATCAGGGGCTTGACCAGGGTCAGACCGCCCGCCTTGAGGGTAAGTTTGTAGGCACCGGGGTCGGCCGGTATGTCGTTGAGCTTACTGGTCCTCGTGTTGATGCCCGCGTATCTCCTTCCCCGCGCCGTCAGGGACTTCTCGAGCTCCTCGTTAAGGCGGACCCGCTCTTCCCACGCGGGCTCCGTGTTGAACTTGTCGAGCAGGCCCTGTTCCTCGGCCGTGAGCTCCGGCGGACCGAACTTGAACTCCCAAACGAAGCGGTTGAGGCCGGGCTGGCCCTTGAGATCGGCCGTGAAGGTCGCATTCCCTTCCAGGTCGGAGATTTCGAGGACCGCCTCTTTCACCTCCGGGCCCAGATGGTAGTGGATGAGGGCCCCCTGGGGCGGATTCTGCCCCTGGAAAAGGAACTGGCCCCGCGACCCGCCCCGTCCGATCGGGATCCACTGGGTCGCCGCCCGCTGATCGAAGAGGTACGCCGGCGCCGCGGCCGCCGCCGGATCCATCTGCTCGAGGGCCGTGATGTCGTCGCAGATCCAGATGCCGCGCCCGTGGGTCCCGGTGATGAGGTCCTTGAAAACGGGGTGGATGAGGATGTCGTGGACGGCGACCGTCGGGAGGTTGTTCATGAACCGCGCCCACGTTTTCCCGCCGTCGGTCGTAACGAAGATCCCGAACTCCGTGCCGAGGAAAAGCAGGCCGGGATTGACGGGATCCTCGCGGATGACGTAGGCGACCTGGCCGTCCGGCAGGCCCTTCCCGATATTGGTCCAGGTCTTCCCGAAATCCGACGTCCTGAACACCCAGGGCGCGAAGTTGTCGCTGCGGTGGCCGTCGAGCGTGACGTAGCAGACGCCGGCCGCGAAACGGGAGGCCTCGACCCGGCTGACCCAGAGGCCCTCCGGCACGCCCTTGAGGTTCGGCCGGACGTTGGCCCAGGTCTTCCCCCCATCGCGGGTCACCTGGATGTTGCCATCGTCGGTCCCGGCCCAGAGGATCGCCGGGTTCAGCGGGGATTCCGAGATCGTCACGATCGTGCAATGGTTCTCGGCCCCCGTGACGTCCGGGGTCAGGCCCCCCGTCTTCCGGTCGATCTTGACGGGGTCCGAGGTGCTGAGGTCCGGGCTGATGATGGTCCAGGAGTCGCCCCGGTCGGTCGTCTTGAACAGGAAGTTGCCGCCGAAGTACACGACGCCCGGCTGATGGATGGAGGGAACGATGGGGCTGCTCCAGTTGAAGCGGAACGGATTGTCGTCGCCCCACCCTTTTTCGCGCTGGAGGTCGATGAGCTCCCGGGTGACGAATTCGTCGTAGTTGAGGATGTTCGTCTTGCGCGGCCGGATGCGGGTCGGTTGCCGGATCTCGACGTCGACCCGGTTGATGTTGCCCTGCTGGCTCTCGGCGTAGACGATGCCGTCGTCGAAGGGGTCGACGGGCGTGTAGAACCCGTCGCCGCCGCCGATCCGGAACCAATGGTCGGTCAGGATGCCCGCAGGGTCTCGGCTGTTGGAGGGCCCGCCCCAGCTGCCGTTGTCCTGGAGGCCGCCGTAGACCCAGTAGGGTTCGCGCCTGTCCGCGCCGACGGCGTAGAACTGGCTCAGGGGGAGATTGTCGTAGAAGAGATAGTTCTTCCCGTGGTCGTGGGTCAGGGCCGTGCCCCCGTCGTTCCCGATATAGAACCGGTCCTTGTTTCCGGGATCGGACCAGAGGGCGTGATAATCGCCGTGGATCCCCGTTCTCTGCGCCTGCAGGGTCTTGCCGCCGTCGAACGAGATCGAAAAGCCGCCGGCGACGACGTAGACGATGCGGTCGTCCAAGGGGTTGACATAGATGTGGCTGTAGTAAAAGGGGCGGTTGTTGTACCGGTTCATGAATTGCCAGGTCTCGCCGCCGTCCTCGCTCCGGTAGATGCCCGTGCCGAGCTTGGTCATATCCTCGAAATCGGGGTTCGGCTTTCCGTCGGGGAGCGTCGGCCGGGGCTGGAAGCCGTGCTCGACGAAGGCCATGAGGACTTTCGGCCTCGTCCGGCAGACGGCCAGCCCGATCTTGCCGAGATCGCCCTCGGGGAGCCCGGCCGTCAATTTTTTCCAGGAAGCCCCGCCGTCGACGGATTTGAAGATCCCGCCGTTCGGCCCGCCGCTGTCGAAGCGGTACGGTCGGCGGAGGCGCTGCCAGAAACCGGCGTAGAGGATGTCGGGATCCGAGGGGTCCATGACCAGCTCGATGGCCCCCGTCTTGCCGTCGTCGGGGAGGCCGTTGGTGAGCTTGTTCCAGGTCTTGCCGCCGTCGGAGGTCATGAACAGGCCGCGGGAGCCGGAATACCCCCAGAGGTGTCCGCCCGCGGCGGCGAAGACCTTGTCCGGGTCGGTCGGGTGGGTGACGATCCGGGAGATCGAATGGGTGTCCTCGAGGCCCATGTTCACGAACGTCTTGCCGCCGTCGACGGATTTGTAGATGCCGTCCCCCCAGGCGATACTGTTGCGCGGGTTCTTTTCGCCCGTCCCGACCCAGAGGATGTCCGGGTTCGGCTGATAGATGGCGACGTCGCCGATGGAGGCAGCCCCGTAAGTGTCGAAGATAGGCTGCCACGTCGTCCCGGCGTTGACGGATTTCCAGACCCCGCCCGAGGCCGAGCCGACGAGGACGAACGTGAAATCCGTGTCGAGGGCCTCGATGTCGGAGATCCGGCCCGACATGTTAGCCGGACCGATGTTCCGCCACGGGAAGGCCCTGGCGATCCCCAGATCGTCCTTGGCGTCCGCGGCATTTTGGGCCATGGCGGATCCGGCGGTCAGAACGCAAACGCACACGAAAAACGCGAGGCTCCATCGTTTCATGGTCATGTCCGCTCCTTCTTTCGGGATGGGCGCTTCCTCTCGTGAGCTCATAATATTTTGCCCCGCGGCGCGTGTCAATGCTGAATGGAGTCGCTCATTCCGCTTCCTTCCCTGCTCCGCCTGAGGTAAGATGGGCCTCTTTAGACCTTGCGCCGAAGCGAACCCATGGCCAACGCGAACAGAGTGACCCTGGTTGCCGAACCTGTCGGCAGGACCCTTGTCCAGCTGACCTGGCCCATGATCGTCGGTCACTTGGGGATGGTGGCCTTCAATCTGGCCGATACCTTTTACGTGGGGCGTCTTGGGACCCGCGAGCTGGCCGCCATGAGCTTCACCTTTCCCGTGGTCATGGCGGTTTCCAGCCTCGCGATCGGTTTGGGGATCGGGACGGCCGCGGTCGTTTCCCGAGCGATCGGGGAAGGAGACGAGCACAAAATCCGCCGGTTGACGACGGACAGCCTGGTCCTGGCGTTCATCATCGTGGCGGCATTCATCGGCCTCGGGATCCTGAGCATCGACCCGGTCTTCCGGCTCCTGGGGGCGGAGCCCGATCTTCTGCCGCTCATCAAAGAGTACATGCGGATCTGGTACCTGGGCATGATCTTCGTCGTCGTCCCCATGGTCGGGAACAACGCCATCCGGGCCACCGGAGACACCAAAACCCCGACGGCGATCATGCTCGTGGCGGTCCTGATCAACGTCGTCCTCGATCCGCTCCTGATCTTCGGATTTGGCCCTTTCCCCCGGCTTGAGCTCGCCGGGGCCGCGGCCTCGACGGTCATCTCCAGAGCGACGACGTTCGTTGTGGCCCTCTGGGTTCTGGGCCGCCGGGAGAGGATGTTGACGGCGCGGTTCCCTTCCGTGAGGGCCGTCATGTCCTCTTGGGGGAAGATCCTGTACATCGGGCTACCTTCCGCCGCCACCCGGATGATCGTCCCGATCGCCATCGGGATCATCACCCGGATCGTCTCCGCCTACGGAGCGGAGGCCGTGGCCGCGTACGGGGTCGCTTCCCGGATCGAATTCTTCGCCTTGATGGTGATCATGTCTCTGGGCGCCGTCTTCGCCCCGTTCACCGGCCAGAACTGGGGGGCGGGTCGTCTCGACCGGGTTAGGGTGGGGATGCGATCGAGCGCAAGGTTTTCGTTGCTCTACGGCCTGGGGGCTTTTGTTCTTCTCGCCGCCGCGGCTCACCCCGTCGCAGGTTTCTTCACCCGGAACCCGGACGTCGCCGCCGCGATCAAGCTCTATCTCCGGATCGTGCCCCTCGGCTACGGCCTTCAAGGCGTTCTCGTCATCGTCGGGGCGGCCTTGAACGCTCTCAACAAGCCGCTCCACGCCGCCGGCCTAGTCCTTTCCCAGATGATCGTCATTTATGTGCCCCTGGCGTACCTCGGCTCGAGCTTGTTCGGCTTGGCCGGGGTCTTCATGGCCCTCGGCCTCGTGTACGCCCTGGGGGGGATCGCCGGCCATTTCCTCTTCGGTAAAACTCTCCGTTCGATCGAATAAGCCTCGCAAACCTTAGCGCTCCACGGGCGTGCCGTGCACAAGTCGATCAGCCAGGGGATTCGCTCGACCGCCTGGTCCTATTTCACACCCGAAGAAACCCCCCAAACCGGTTGACGGCCCCGGAATCCCTTGCCTCGGGCCGGTCCGTTCGGCCATAATAGGGCGAGGGCGGCGGTTCGCCGCAAGAGGAGGTCAGAATGGCCAAGAAAATCGCTCTAGGGATCCTCCTGCTGGCCCTGGTGGTGATCGTGTTCGTCCAGAACCCCGGGGAGGTCAGCTACCGGATCTATTTCTGGAGGTTCACGATCTCGCAAATGATCCTCCTGCCCCTGACGCTCCTGATCGGGTTCTTCCTCGGGCTCTTTGCGGCCGGGATCCGCAAGCGCAGGCCCTGACGGGCGGCCTGGACGGGCGAAGATGCGGAACTTCGATTTCAAGCGCGCCCTCATTCCCACGGTGCGTTGGCTCGAACGGGCGCTGGCCGTGGTGGTCCTGGCCGGCGTTCTCGTGGCTTTGGTCCTGGGCGCGCGGATGATGGCCGGGGCGGATTGGTCGGCAATCGAGACCTTCTACGAACTCATTTACCGGATCCTGCTCCTCGTGATCGGCCTGGAGCTCGTCCGGATGCTGATCACGCACAGCCTGGGCGCGGTTCTCGAGCTGTTGGCTTTCGTCATCGCCCGCAAGATGCTGAAGCCCGATCTGACGGCCGTGGACATCATCCTCAGTGTCATGGCTTTCGTCATTCTTCTCGCGGGACGGAAGTTCCTGATGAGCCGGACTTGTTACGAGCCGGACGAGATCGCGGAAGAGACGGCCGCCCGGCCGAAGGAAAGTGGGGCCTAGGCGTTCGGGCCGTCGGCCCCATCATCGGTGATCGCACGCTCTCTTCTTCCCCGTGTCGGACTTGACATACATAGAACTGTTATGTATAGTAGATCAAGGTAAAGGAATCCGGTCATCGTGAACATCGACAAGGACCTCGTGGCCGCGTCATCCACGCCCCTGGTACTCGCCATCCTGAGCGAAGGCGAGAGCTACGGCTACGCGATCCTCAAGCGGATCAGCGAGCTGTCCGGGGGCGAGCTGAGATGGACCGACGGCATGCTCTACCCCCTCCTGCACCGCCTCGAACGCAACGGCCTTGTCCAGGCGTCCTGGGGACGCTCGGAAACCGGCAGGCGGCGCAAGTATTACCGTTTGACCCGTCCGGGGGCGGAGCAGCTCGACCGCCAGCGCCGCCAGTGGCACGTGGTGGATCAAGCGATGCGGGGTATCCGGCGCATGGCCATCGACCCGGCGAAACAGCCGATCTGATCGACCCGACAGGAGTGAGACCGTGACGAACAAACCGATCTTGGAAGAACGCATCGATCAGTGGCGGCAGTTCCTCCGGAGACGGCAAGCCGTTCATTCCGCCGATGTCGCGGAGCTCGAGGACAACCTGCGCAGCCAGATCGATGCGCTGCGCGGGGCGGGCCTGGACGAGGACGAAGCGTTCCTGGTGGCCGTCAAGCGTTTGGGCGACCTGGATGCTCTGGCGCGCGAATTCGCGAAAGAGTATTCCGAGCGTCTCTGGAAACAGCTCGTGGGTGCTTCCTGGGGAGACGCGTCGCCGCTGACCAAGCCGCGCGACGCCGCCGTGGCCGTGGGACTTGCGATCGCCGCGGCTGTCGCGATCAAGATCCCCGAGCTCTTCGGCCTCCGCTTCATGGAGCCCGCGGCGGACCAATCCTTCTACATGCGCAATCTCAGCCTCTTCGTCCTTCCGTTCCTGGCCGCCTTCTTCGCGCTAAAACGCAACCTGAGCCGGAGCGGATGGCTCTGGCTGGCCGTTCCGTTCTTCGCGGCGGGATTGGTGGTGAACCTTTTGCCGTTCAAACCAGAAAGCCATACCGAAGCGCTGGCCGGGATCCATCTCCCGATCGCGCTGTGGCTGATGGTCTGTTATGCTTACGCCGGAGGCCGGTGGCGCGACCATGAGCAGCGCATGAACTACGTCCGGTTCTCCGGCGAGTGGTTCATCTACTACACCCTCATCGCGCTCGGGGGAGGCGCCTTGATGGGCCTCACGAGCTTCATCTTCGAGGCCATCGGACTCAACGCGGAGAGGGCACTCGCGGGCTGGGTCATGCCGTGCGGAGCGCTGGGAGCGGTGATCATCGGCGCTTGGCTGGTGGAGCACAAGCAGAGTGTCATCGAGAACATGGCGCCCGTGCTCACGTGGCTCTTCACGCCCCTCTTCACGGCGCTGCTCCTGATCTTCGTCGTGGCCATGATCTGGACGGGCAATCCCATCAGCGTCGAGCGGGAGGTGCTCATCGGATTCGACCTGCTGTTGGTCGTCGTGCTGGGCTTGCTCCTGTACGCGATCTCGGCCCGTGATCCGCAGGCGACTCCCGGCCGATTCGATGTCTTGCAGCTCCTGCTGGTTTCGAGCGCTCTCATCGTGGACGCGCTCGCGCTGTGGGCGATCGCCGCGCGGATATCCGAATTCGGCTTCAGTCCCAACAGGACGGCCGCGCTCGGCCTGAACCTGCTGCTGCTTACGAATCTTGCTTGGTCGGCCGTGCTCTACGCGCGTTTCATCAGACGAAGCGCCCCTTTCAAGCGCCTCGAGCGCTGGCAGACGGCCTTCATGCCGGCGTTCGCGGTTTGGGCGTGGTTCGTGACGGCGCTCTTCCCGGTGATTTTCGGCTACCGGTAGCGTCGCCTGATCCTCCCATGACCCAGGGAGGATGTTAGGCCGGAAGCGAGTGGAAGATCCCGGCCTTGTCCACTCCCCCTTCGGTCACCGGAAGATGCCGATGCGGGTGGAAGTTGATCCGATCCCCAAAGGTCTGGACGACGACGATGATGCCGGGGACGAGCTCATCGCCCGTCAACGCGGTCTTGGATGCCAAGAAACTGTGCCGGCCTCGACAGGTGCCCATCCCGGCGCTGATGGAGAATCAGGGAGAAGTCACTCGTATCGCAGGCACTCGGCGGGATTGATCCGGGCGGTCTTGAGGACCTGGTAGCTCACGGTCCCCAGGGCGACGGCGAAGGTGACCGAGGACGCGGCCAGGATAACGAGAGGTTCGAACGGCGTCCTGTAGACGAAGAGGTTCAGAAACATCCTCACAGCCAGGTAGGACACCGGCGCGGCGACGAGGTTAGCCGCGAGAACGGTCAGGACGAACCTCCGGGAGAGAAGGGCGAGGATCCCGGTCGCCGAGGCCCCCAGGACCTTGCGGATCCCGACCTCCTTACGGCGCTGCTCGGTGAGGAGCGAGGCCAGCCCGAAGAGCCCGAGACAGGAGATGAACAGGGCGATCCCGGTGAAGGCGTCGAGGACGCCGTTGAAGAAGCCGAGAGGGCTGTAGACGAGGCTGAAGAAATCGTCGATGAACCGGTAGTCGAAGGGGAAGCCGAGTGCGATCTCGGCGAAGACGCCCTTCATGTAGGCTAGAGTTCCAGGCATGTCCTCCGGGCTGATCTTGACCAGGATGTCGAAATACCAGTCCGGGCGGACGGCCATGACGAGCGGGGAGATCTCGAAGATCAGGGGGGCGAAGTTGAAATCCTTGACCACCCCGATGATCCGTCCTTCCTGCCCGGCCAGGGTGAGTCTCTTGCCGAGCGGCTCCTCGTAACCGAGAAGCGGTAGGGCCGATTCGTTGACGACGAAGGCCCCGCCCGAATCCGTCGGGAACTCTTCCGAGAAATCCCGGCCGCGGACGATCTCCAGGCCGAAGGTCTCGGAGTAGTCGGGATCGACGTAGAGGAAGTTGACCTCGACGCCCTCTTCCTCGTCCATTCCCTCCCACTCGAGGTTGTTGACGTTGAACAGGAAATGGGGGACGGCGGAGGCGGCCGTCACGTTGAGGACCCTTGGGTTCTGGAGGAGGCGGTCCTTGAAGAGGTCGTACTTCTCCCGGATCTCATCGTTGGCCTGGAAGCGGATGATTTGCTCCCGGTCGAAGCCGAGGTCCGCGTTGCGGATGTAGCGGAACTGTCTTTGAGCAAAGACCGTCAGGATGATCATGACCACGGCGGCGGCGAACTGGCCCATGACGAGGACCGTCCGCAGGACCGCCGACCGGCCGCCCTTGTGGATCTCGTTCTTGAGAACCCTGACGGGTTTGAACGAGGAGAGGACGAGGGCCGGATAGCTTCCCGCGGCGAGCCCCGTCGCGAGGGCCACGGCGGCCAGGAAGAGGAGCGTGGGAAGGCCGCCCGCGCCGAAAAGGGAGAGCTCCTTCCCCTGGCTCGCGTTGTAAACGGGGATGACGAGTTCGACGAGGGCGACGGCGAGAAAGAGCGACAGGAAGGACATCCCGACGGCCTCTCCGAGATACTGGCGGACGATTTCCGGGCGCCCGGCCCCGACGACCTTCCGGACCCCGACCTCGAGGGCCCGGATCGAGGAGTGGGCCGTCGAGATGTTGGTGTAATTGACGCAGGCGATGGCCAGGACGGCCGCGGCGATGACGCCGAAGATGATGATGACCCGCCGGTCGTTCCCTCCGCCGTGGGAGAAGGTCAGGTGGGCGTCGGGCAGGGACTGGAGCGAAACGCGGTAGGCGTCCTCGGGGTGGTGTTCGAGGATGACCCCCGAGATCTTGGCTTCGACGGCGTCGGGCGAGGCCCCCTCGCGGAGGAGGACGTAGCCCGCGGTCTGTCTCGCCCAAGTCGAGAGAAGCTCCCGGCCCTCGAGCTCGAGGGAGGCCACGAAATCGAACTGGAGGTGGGAGTTGACGGGCACGTCGTCGATGATCCCCGTGACCACGAGGTCCTCCACCTCGTTCCAGCGGAGGGTCCTCCCCATGGGGTCGGCCGAACCGAAATACTTGTCTGCGGCCGACCGGGTGAGGACGACCGATCGCGGGCCGGCAAGCGCCGTCTCCGGGTCGCCATCGAGAAAGTCGTAGCTGAACATGGTGAAGAAGGACGCGTCGGCGAGAAAGAAGCGCTCTTCATAGAAGGAGACGTCGCCGAGGCGGACGGCGCTCGGATAGGCCCGGTCGCGGACCCGGACCGTCTCCTCGATCTCGGGAAACTCGTCCTTGAGGATATGCGGGAGGATGTACGGGGTGCTCGGGAATCCGGGGTCGGCCGGGTCGTCGGCCCTGTGGAGGATGAGACGGAAGAGCCGGTCCGAGTCGGCGTGGAAGGAGTCGTAGTGGGTCTCGTCGTGGATCCAGAGGGCGATGAGGATGAAGCAGGCCATGCCGACGGCGAGGCCGGCGATGTTGATCAGGGAATAGGCCTTGTGCCTCCTGAGGTTCCGGATCCCGACCTTGACGTAATTTCTGAACATAACGTCTCCTGTGAAAGTCGTTTCCTCCTAGCAAACCTCACAATGAAGCGCAACTCTCGCGACAGTGCTGGAACATCC
>Ga0116197_1000156_pt1 | contig 13574 bp, 7 predicted proteins | sample ZodSprsou2mmetaG_FD_94480 | JGI IMG/M metagenome (GOLD analysis project Ga0116197, IMG submission 94480) | Hot spring sediment microbial communities from Zodletone spring, Oklahoma to study Microbial Dark Matter (Phase II) - Zodletone Spring... ...
CGTGGACAACATAACTGTCAATTACTATGATAGTTCATTGACAAGTACCGATGTCGTACAGATGAAAGTAGTGAATGGTACCGGTGATGGCCCGACAGCTTCCCAGCTTGTTACGATCGATACGACTTCTCCACTGGCTCCTACCGTTGAGATCACCGAAGATGCAAACAATGACGGCTATCTCAATGCCGATGAGCTGGACGGCGATATAGATGTGAGAATAACCCTTCCATCAGGCACAGTGGCGGGAGATACCGTCAATGTAACCGACGGTACAACCCCTCAATCATTCGTGCTGACAGCAACCGATATCAGCAACGGTTATATAGATACCTCGTTTGCATCTCCGGGTGATGGCAACACGATCACAGTCACCGCAACTGTGACTGATATCGCAGGTAATACGGGACCGGACGGAAGCGACAGTGCAATTATCGAGACTACAGCACCGGCAATAGTAAACGTAACCGCCAATGTATCCGAAGAAGGTCTGCCGGGTGCAGCATCGGATACGACCGGTACCCCTACGGATACCACGAATGCAGCAACGGTTTCAGGTACGATCTCTATCAGCGATGCGTCCGGTATCGCTTCTGTGGCTGTGAGCGGGCCGGACGGTATGACTTCGGGAGGAGTGGCTGTCACATGGAGTGGCAGTTTTGTCGGAGATACCTATACTCTTACCGGTATGGCAGGAGCGACTACTGTCGCCACACTGACACTGGATACCGCGGGTGCCTATACCTTTGAGCTGCTGGAGCCGTTTGACCATCCGGTGGCAGATGTAGAGGATATACTGGCTCTTGGCTTCAGCGTGACAGCGACAGATATACACGGTAATGTAAGTAGTCCCGGTACCCTGACGATCAATGTCGAAGATGATATGCCACTGGCAGCGTCAGAGAAGACGTTTGTCATGGAGACACAACCCGATACAGCTGAAGGATCACTAGTAGTTAGCTTCGGTGCTGACGGAGGGTATGTATCGGAGATCTCTTATGATGGCGCAACATACACTTATGATATTGATGCTGACACTGTCACCCCAAGCGGCAGTTCCACATTGGTAGAGAGCTGGAGCTTTAATGCCGACAACGATGAGCTGACGATCAACACAACCCTCGGTGAAACTTTTGTCGTGGATATGCATACCGGTGAATACAGCTACGCTGCCCTGGGAGCAGATGTACAGGTAGGGCCTGAGGTCAACGTCAACCCCTCTGCAAGCCTGCTTGGGATCGCCAATGCAGAAGCACTGGGCCTCATCGATATCGGTATCAACCAGATGTTTACAGCCGTGGATGCCAATAATGATATCGAAGAGGTGGTAGTGAGGGCTGACAGTCTGATAAGTCTTGGGCTGGGAATTTACTATAATCTTGCATGGTCTGCGGATATGGCAGCTGAGTTTGGCCTCAATGTCGTAGAGACGAATAATATACTTAATCTCATATTGGTCACTACGCAGAGCTACTCGCAGTTGACGATCACATCCATAGATGGCGGCCCGATCGACAACCTCCAGCTCAATGAGTTCCTGGCGACCGTTCATGTGGATCAGACAGGACTGGACCTTCTGTCACTCGGCCTCTTGCCGGAGCTATCCATCACAGCGACCGATTCGCTGGGAAACACTGACACAGATACCGAACAGGATGTGCTTGGTCTCAGCCTGCTTGCCCCTGACAGCAACCCGGCCAATATTACCGAAGGGACCAGTGGAGCTAACACTCTCAATGGTACTACCGAAGATGACCGTATCTATGGATATGGCGGCAATGACACCCTTAGCGGCGGCGAAGGCAATGACCTGCTGCGTGGCGGCTCAGGCGATGATACCATCAATGGCGGTTCGGGCAATGATATCATTATAGGCGGCAAAGGCAATGATACCCTGAGCGGCGGAAGCGGCAATGACACCTTTATATGGGAAGAGGGAGACGAAGGTTCTGTGGGCTCTCCGGCTACGGATACGATCACCGATTTCAACAAACAACCGGTAAGCGGTGGCGGGGGTATCGTAGATCTTAGAGGCCTGCTGCAAGGTGAAGCCGGAAGAGGAAATACAGCCGGCAACCTGACGGATTATATGCACTTTGAGATCTCGGGTTCAGATACCATACTCTATATCAGCACTACCGGCGGATTCTCTGGCGGCTTTGCTATGGGAGCAGTAGATCAGCAGATTACCTTTACAGGCGTGGATCTCATAGGAGACTTCACGACTGATGAAGAGGTGATCGCTCAGCTGCTTGCAAACGGCAACCTGATCGTCGATCAGGAGACTACAGCCACCGATCAACTTGATGGTATTTCGACATTTGATGCAGTGATCACCGACAATGACGGTGATACGGCTTCTACTTCTGTCAGTTTCGACACCAGAGATCCTGCAGCTCCGATCCCCGGCAATGTGGCACCGGTGGTCCAGGATGATGCGACAGCCCTTCTGGGTCTTGTAGGGCTCAATCTGCTTGATATCATTGACCTGGAAGCACAGGCATTTGCCGCGGCTGATGCTGATGGCAACCTCCGTTCGGTAGTGATCGAATATGTCGGAACAGTGGATGTCTCCCTTGAAGATCCGGTATTCACCGCTTCCCAGAAACTGGCAGAGGAGCTGGGACTCACATTTACGGTAGTGAGCACTACAGGTGTACTTGGAGCTGTCGCTCCGACCTCTACCATTACCATCACTGCGCTCGATGGCGGCAATATCGACAACCAGGCAGTCAATGAGCTGCTTGCCACGGTCCGCCTTGCGTCAACGGCTGATCTGCTGGGACTTGTTGATACGCTTACTTTGGATGTCACGGTACTGGGCTCTTTCGATATTATTGCTACAGACAGCGAAGGGCTTACGGCCACAGAGAGCGTAACCACACTGGCAAACGCAAATGTCCTTGAAGGGCTTTTGGGTGAGGAGGGCAGCCCTGATATCATCGAGGGAACCTCTGAGAATGATACGCTGACCAGCAGTGCCGAAGGGACTTCGGATGAGCGTCTCTATGGCCATGAAGGTGACGATACCATCAATGGGGGTGATGGAAATGACCTGATCCGCGGCGGTGCGGGCAATGACACCCTCAGTGGTGGTGATGGCAATGATATACTGATCGACGGCAACGGTGCTGATACCTTCAGCGGCGGTGCCGGTGATGACTGGATCGTGATATCCGATACCATGTCGTTTGTCTCCATTGACGGAGGGGCAGACACAGATACGCTTTTCCTTTCCGGCAGTGGCATGACACTCGACCTCTCCGGAATCAGCGGCATTACCATAACCAGTATCGAAAAGATCGATCTAGCGGGTACCGGGGACAATGCGCTTATACTAAGCTACAGCGATCTGCTTGCACTGAGCGAAAGCAGTGATCTTCTTTATGTCACAGGCGATGAGGGTGATGCGGTGACGCTCTCTGAAGAAGCACTGGTAGGAACCCAGACCATAGGAACGATCACTTATAATACCTACGATATCGGCGGAACAGGGGATGCGGATATCTGGGTGCAGCAGGGTGTTATGGTGCTGTAGCATCCCCCCGATAAAGGGGAGGGGTTTCTCCCTCGTCCCCAAGCTTCAGGGAGTCTAGTAGAACTGCTGTTTTCCCACACTTATCTTTTTTGATTTTTACACTCTCTCCCGGATGGAACGAGGGGTTTTTGCTCTTTTGAATGGTTTGAACAAGAGCAGTAGTTTTGGTAAAAGTATCAGATCTGATATAAGGGCAGCGACCATGACCACCATAGTAAGCAGTCCAAAATAGATGGTCGGGATCAAATTTGAAAGCGTTAGAATGGAAAAACCTATCACGATAACAAGCGTGGTGAAGTACATGGCATTTCCTATACTGTTGTTGGCTCTGTGCATGCTGAAGTAGTAAAGATTGTCTTTTGCAAATTCCACTTCAAACCGGTGAATATAGTGTATCGTGTCATCTATGCCTATACCCATAGCGATCGCAGCGATCGTGATCGTCATAATATCAAGTGGAATATCTAGCCATCCCATAAATCCAAAGACCATACCAATAGGGATAATATTGACAATTAAAGCAATAAATGTCAGTTTAAGAGACCTGAAAAGAACAAGGAACATAAGGAAGACGATGAGCAGTACAAGACCGAGCATTTTGATCTGTGAATCGAACAGGGACTGTAGCATATTGTTGTAAAGTACCATAAGATTTGACAGCTGCACAGTTGCGATATCAGGGTCTATGATATGCGTGAGGTCATCTTTTATTTTTTTCAGCAATGCATCTCTGCGCAACGCTTCATTTGAATCGACAATTCGTGTAGCAAACCTTAGCTGGTTATGTTCAATATTCACATAGGGCAAAAGTATAATATCTCTATATTTTTGAGGGAGTTCCTTGTAGAGGATAGCGAGGTCTATACTGTCCAGACTTTTGTTCTCATTCAGTACCTTCCCTGTATCAAGAAGCGTGGCAAATGATTGTACCTCACCTATCTCTTCCAGGTCTGTTAAATAGTCATGGACTCTCTTTATGATCGTGATCTTTTCATCGGTAAACCAGTATTGGTCTTCGTTTTCTGCAGTATTAAATTCATCTTCAAACGACTCTTCATCTTCTTCTGTTTCCATGACAGGCGCTGCAGGGGGTTTTTTGTCTGCAAAAGTGATGATCACATCTAAAGGAGTTGTGCCTCCCAACTCCTGGTCTATGATCTTCATCCCTTTATAGATCTCTGTATCTTTTTTGAAATAGTTGATAAAGCTGTTTTCCACAATAAGCTGTGAAGCTCCTGTAACGCTAAATATAATAGAAAGAAAGGAGATGATAAAAATAGCTTTTTTATCATGCAATACAATTCTGGCAGTCAGAGAAGGGATAAAAGAGATGGACTTCTTTTTCTTCAGAGGAGGTGTTTTTTTGAGCAGCATAAGCACAGCAGGAAAAATAATGAACGCAATGACAAGCGACATTGAGATCCCTGCACTCATCATCCACCCGAGATTGATCACGGGATGGATATGGGAAAAAAGCAGTGAAGAAAATCCTGCAATGGTAGTGATAATGGCAAAGAAAGTGGGTGTCGCTTTTGAAAGAATAGTGAGTAAAATGAGTCTTCTGGATGAAGCATGCGGATAGTAGGTTAAAAGTTCTTCATATCTTACAATAAGGTGTAAAACGATCGAAATGGTGATAATAAGCTGTAAGGCAATAAAGTTTGAAGAGATGACAGTGATCTCCCAGCCAAAAAATCCCAAACTGCTTGTGATGGCAATGACGGATAGCGTACAGATAAGAATAGGCAGCATCACCCATCTCGGTTTTTTGAAAACAATACCCAAAATAAGAACGATAAGGAGTATAAGTATACTTCCGTAGATGAGCAGATCATTTTTAACAAATGTGACAATATCATTTGAGATCATCTGAACTCCGCCTAAAAAGAACGTAGCATCGTCTTGATATTCGGAGATAAGAGAGCGGATTGCTTCAATGTTCTGATTCTCAAGAATACGTTGTGCATCCCTGTAGTCTTTAAATATTATAGTGACATCGCGAAGGGCCTGTTTTTCTTCTTTTGTAAGAGAAGAGGTTTTTTGCTTCTCAAGTAAAAGATTTCTCTTTTCTAAAAGTGTGAAATATTCCGGGTCCTGATGCAGATGAATGATGATGGAAGATATCGTAAACTCTTTATTGACAAGGCTGTCCTTATACAAAGGGCTGCTTAGGAACTCTTTTTTCGCCATAGAGAGATTGATATCCGGGGTTTTCAGTGTTCTTGTTTCTTTGATCAGCTCATCCATTTCTCTTACGGGTGAAAAAAAGAGTGGCACATTGATAAGCGAATCTACCGATTCAACGCCCGGTAATTTTTCCAGATCGCTGCTGATACGGGTTAATGTTTCAAGACTCTCTTCTGAAAGCAGATCGTCATTAGGTTTATAGGCAAGTACAAGAATATCGTTGGCATGAAACCGTTTTGCCACCGTTCTGGTAAATGCGAGATCTTTATCGTCTTTCAGCAGAAGCGTCTCTGCAGAAGCATCTATCTCCAGCTTAACGACATTGGTACCGAAAAGAAGTATGCTGCTGATCACTACAATCAAAACAGATAAAGGATATTTCAGTATCAGGTTTTGATAAATTTTATATAACATAGGTCAACTTCGTATGCGTCGTCATGAGAAGATTTTTTGTCTTTGGAATCACTTAAAGTGATTCTAAAAGCTGTTTGAACGACTTTGTGCTCAAAAACTCTGAAAACTGTTTTCTATAGGTTTGGATGATACTCACACCCACTAACTCCACATCATAAATATACCACTGATTCGTCTGTTTTTTCTTGTAAAACAGATAAATGACCTTATAGGTATCGTCAAGACCTATGACTTGGGTTTCCAGTGTAATTCTGTTAGATCTGGCTTTTTTTAACTCTTTGATAATCACTTTCTGATTGTTATAGAGTCTTAATTTGTCCAGATACGAGTGTTTTATTTTTCGTTCAAAAGCGTTCAAAAACTGTGCTTTTTCATTGTTTGTAAGTGAGGTCCATCTATTGCCCAGGCTTATTTGGGCCATGGTATTGTAGTCAAAGACATCATCTATCACCCGAACACTTTTTTGCTCTTTCCGGGATTGTGATAATGTTTTATCTTTTAGTATGCTCAGAACCTCTCTTATTTTGCTATCCATCACTTTTTGTATGTTTTGCTCTTCTATGGCGTAGATAGATACCACTGACAGAAGCCATAGTAAAATGATTTTTTTAAACATCGTTATCTCCCTCTTTTGATCTATTCTGCTATTTCAGAATTTCGTTTCTGTTCATACGTGTCTCTAAGGAATGGATAGAGATCTATTGCATCTTTTTTAAGACTTTCATACTCTCCTAAATGCAGAGAAGTCGTATTGATAAAATCAACAGTAAAAATGCCGATCGTATGATCTATATGATTGGGTATTTTATATTTTTCCAGATTTTCTATATAGACAATAGGTGAGATATATGCATCCGCCGTGAGTCCCAGCAGATCCCGTACATTTGATGGGCCGAAGAATGGTAAAACAATATGGAACCCGGAACCTACACCGTAGTAACCAAGGGTTTGTCCAAAATCTTCATCATGGGCCGATATATTCATATGATTTTTGGCAGGATCCATAAGCCCTCCCAGCCCTATGGTGGAATTGACAATAAATCTTTTTAACTCATCCGAACTGTTTTTAAATTTGAGCTGGAGGAGGTTGTTGGCAAAACGAATAGGAAATTGTATGTTATCAACGGCATTGGATACACCTATGCGTGCAGGCTGAGGTACTATAGAGGCATACGCTTCAGCGACAGGATTGATGAGATAGATCATGACTTTATCATTAAAAGAGGTCATTACTCTATTGTAGCCGCTCAATGGATCAATAGCATTGTGTGTTTCCTCTCTTGAAAACTCCTCTTCAAACCCTTCTGCCTTGGCTTCAGAGATTTGGTTGTCATTGATGTCACTTTGCAGAGCAGCTGAAGCAGGCGCTTCTGTTTTGAGCTGCTGATGATTTGCGTCCGGAGTAGCTTCTTTGGTGGCACATCCCTGAAGTGTTAAAAGCGTAATAATCATGAAAAAATATAAAAGCTTCATTTAAGGTTTCCTGGCAATATTTGGTTAGTCATACTCTGATATCGTACACATTGTGTGGAATATCTGTATCTCTTTAACCGATGGTTGCTAAACGTCTTTAAATTATAACTATATATAGCACAATAAGAAATAAATAATGAAAGCAGTACGGATAAAAGAGGTTAAAAGACCTGGGAAAGCGGGTGGGCTTTAGGGCGATGCGGATACTATTGGTTGTTTTCTCTATCTTTTCCCGCTAAGGCAGATTATTCCACCAGCGCCTCTTTGATCTTCTCCGCTACCTTCTCGGATCTGCTTCCCAGCACGATCTGTATCGTCTGACTGTCGGGGCGGATCACCCCTTTGGCGCCCAATGCGGTAAACGCTTCATCTTTTAGCTGACTGCTGTCATTGACGCGCATGCGGAGCCTGGTGATACAGGCATCGGTATCGAGGATATTTTCTGTTCCTCCAAGTGCAAGGATAAATGCTTGTGCTTCCTCATCGCTTTGCAGACTTTTTTCACCCTGTGCCTCTTCAAAGATCCGCAGTTTCAGCAGCTTGATGGTGTAGTAGCTGGCGAGGAAATAGATCGCAGCAAATACCGCACCCAGAGGAAGCAGCAGCAGCGGGTTGGTCGCCAGCTTGTAGTTGATGATATAGTCGATGAAGCCTGCGGAGAAACCGAACCCTGCATGGATATCCAGCATCTGTGCTGCTGAGAGTGCCAGCCCTGTGAGCAGTGCATGGAGCAAAAAAAGCACGGGAGCGACAAACAAAAAGAGAAACTCCAGAGGTTCGGTGATCCCTGTCAGGAACGAGGTGAAAGCCACGCCGGCAAGGATCGCCCCAGCTTTCTTGCGGTAGGAGTTTGGGGTATTGAGGTAGATCGCCAGTGCCATAGCAGGCAGTCCGAACATCATCACGATATAGAACCCCGCCATATAGATACCCGCGCCCTTGTCCCCTGCAAAGAAGCGGTGAAGGTCCCCGTTGGCGACGACTTCGACCCCGTCTTTAACGTAGCTGTACTCCCCCAGCTGGAACCAGAAGACCGAGTTGAGGATATGGTGCAGTCCAAGCGGGATAAGCGCACGGTTGAGCGTCCCGTAGATAAAGGTCCCTGTCTCTCCCAGTCCGATGATAAGGTTGGAAAAGCTGTCGATCGCCCCCTGGGCATAATGCCAGAAATACCCCGCCAGTATACCCACGCCGATCGCAGCGATCGCGGTGATGATCGGCACAAAGCGTTTGCCTCCGAAGAAGCCAAGAAACTCCGGAAGCCTGATCGCATGATAGCGGTTGTAGAGGGTGCCGGCAAGCACCCCGATGATGATCCCGACAAAGACCCCCATATTGACATTCTCATCGATCGTGCCGTAGACCGCTTTGGCTATAAGCACACCGATGGCGCCGGAGAGCGCAGCGGCACCGTCGTTGTTCTTTGCCAGTCCGTAGGCGATTCCTATACCAAAGAGCAGGTCAAGGTGCGAGAAGACCGCTTCGCCCGCACTCTTCATGATGGCTGCGATCTCTCCGTCGAAGATATCCCCAAAGCCCAGGCGCAACAAAAGCGCTGCTACCGGTAGTACAGCGATAGGCGTCATCAGGGCCTTACCGATCTTTTGGAGTAAACTAAACATGTCTGACCTTATCCTTGATCTGTGCGATACGCTTGCTCGAGAGAGAAAGCGTCCGGATACCGGTTTCAAGAAGCTGGGGGATCGCTCTTGTATCTCCTGCCAGCTCACCGCAGATGCTGACAGGCCTGGTCGACTCTCCCATCACATGCCTGATGGCATCAAAAAGTATCGGGGAAGCGGGATCTGTCTTGAGGATAGGGTGGGTGCGCTCAATGGCAAAAAGATACTGCGCCAGGTCGTTGGTGCCGATAGAGTAGAAATCTACAATTTCGTTGAAGCGGCGCAGGGCAAAGAGTACAGAGGGAACTTCGATCATCATACCAAAACGTATATTGTCAATAGGGATATCTTTTTCAAAGGCGATATTGAGAGCAAAACTTTTGGCTTCGCTGAACTCTTCGGGCGTGCTGATCATCGGGAACATCACTTTGATCGGCCTGTTCTTCGCGGCAAGGAAGATCGCCTCAAACTGCTCTTCAAGCAGTTTAGGCTCGGTTTTCAGCAGCCTGATACCGCGAATACCCAGAAAGGGGTTTTGCTCTTTTGGGATATCGATATAGGGGAGTGCTTTGTCCCCGCCCACATCGAGTGTACGTACCGTGACATCCTCAAAAAGATCAAAGATCTCACGATAGGCTTTGACCTGATCCCTGATGATGGGTTTATGTTCCTTGAAAAGAAACTCAGAGCGCAGCAGACCGATACCCTCCGCTCCCTCTTCTTTCGCTTCCCTGGCTGAGGCCAGATCGGAGACATTGGCAAAGACATTGATCTTTTCTCCCTTTTGGGTGAGAGCGGGCTTGAAACGGTTTTGATGGATCTCAAACTGAAATTTATCGTCCGCATTTTGGCGCTTAAAGGCGAGTATCAGATCTTCCGGTGAAGGTTTGAGTACGATCACGCCGCTGTAGGCATCCAGGATCACTTTTTCTTCTTCCCTGTTCAAGGGGGTATCCAGTAAAAGAGAAGGGATACCCGAAGCACGCAGAAGGATCGCAGTATGCGAGGTCAAAGAACTGTTTGCAAGCACAACGCCAAGCACTGTACTGTTTTCCAGGATTTTGATCTGGCTGGGAAGGAGGTCATCAGCGCTCAAAATAAACGGGGTTCTGGGCAGTGAAACCTCATAGTCATACCCCATCTGTTTTTTGATCCGGTAAAGCAGGTCATTGAGATCTGCGATCTTTGTCGCATGCCGGCCATGTTTGAGCCCCTCTTTCTCTGCTTCGATGCGCGTGATGAAATCTTCAAGCGTATCGATCCCCTCAGCAAGCGAAAGAAGCAGGGCTTTTTGTGCAAGATAGATATGCGCATCCGCATCTTTTTTAGAATGGGCATAGAGCCTTTCCAACTCATCGGCACTCTCTTTGAGCGCTTCTTCAAAGGAACACAGCGATGCATGCGCTACTTCCCGGACAGTGAAACGATGCAGGCTTCCTACCGCTATCCCCTCACTGATGATCTCACCGGAGCGTGTAGGACTCTGGTAGGAGGTGTTCTGCTTTTCTATCTGTTTGGGATCGCTCTCGGATCGCATAAGGATGGAAAAGGTATGCCCGAGTATCTCAATCGCTTTTTTCGCATCCTTCCCGTGGGCAATCAGCGTAAAGGTGTCATCCCTGTCAAGGTTGAGAGAGAGGATCGCATTGACCGCTTTGGCATTGACTCTTTTCTGGGCAAACTCGATATGGATATCGCAGAGAAACTGTTTGGCTTCGGTGGCAAATTTCGCTGCAGGCCTGAGGTGGAACCCATTGATCGAGGTCACAGTGAGTGTGCTTGTGAGGGGTTTGTAAAAAAGTCTTCTTAACGGCTTCATCGGATACTTTTAAAATGGATTTTTCAAAGTATACCAAAATCTTCGCCTCTGCATTTATTTTCTCCAAAGCGTATCCTCAACGAAAAAATGAAAATATTTGCTATACTCTTACTATATAACCATAGTAATAAATGAGGAATTTTATTGAAATATCTAATAGAGTTTATAGAAGCCGAGGATGTGGCGGCAGCATCAGTATTTGAACATCTGAAATGTACCGCAGAAGAGGCGCAGCTGATCCAGTATATCTGTCAGAGATATGTGAAGGGTCTTGAGGAGGTTCCGGTCATCGAGATGCTGCAAGAGAACTTCTCCGAAGAGGAGTATGCCTATCTCAGGGAACTCAAACTGGTAAAAAATCTGCTTGATCTGGGATGGATCATACAGGCGAGTTTCGGCCAGGTCAAAGCGCACGACGCATCAACGCTGGAGCTGCTGAACACCTCGGTCACGCCGAGTATCTCGCTGCTGAAACTCCTCGAGGAGGGTTCACTGGAGATCTATCTGCCCGATATCAAGCCCTATACAGACCACCTGGAGTATCTGCAGGACCAGTTCGATATGGTCACCCTGCTGCATAAGATCGCTACCTACAAACAGGGGTTTGCGGATAACTCGCTCAGTATCGGACGGCTCAAAAACAAACTGAACCTGCTTACGACCCGTATTGAGGAGCGGGTGAAACTGACAGAGACACCGATTGTCGTGGAGGAGTTTTTCAAAGAGAAGGATCTGGATGAAAAAGAGCAGCGTATCTTCCTTGCCCTGCTCAAGGAGGAGTACAGCGGCGGTGAAGGGCAGTTCAGGGATATGAATACGCTCATTGAGCTGATCAGCTTTGATGAGTATGAGAAGATCAAAAACCGTTCCCTGCTCGAAGACGGTGCGAAACTTATCACTGAAGAGATCATCGACTATGAAGAGATACTCAATATGTTCGGAGGTGTCAGCCGTTCATTCTATCTGCAGGAGGAGGTGATGCAGCGTATCATCCACCCGAGCAAGAAGAAGAAGGTCACCAAGCTCAAACTCGATGCACTGGTGCAGGAGCAGGAGCTCTTTGAGTATCTCAAGCCGACCACGACGCTGGATGATGTGGTGCTGCACCCCAAAACCAGGGAGACGCTGGACAATCTGATCAAACAGGTGGACAAAGAGGTCTTCAGAAAACTCAAAGAGTGGGGGATCAAGGACAAGCGCAAGGGGATCGATGCGCGCATCATCTTTTACGGCAGTGCGGGAACGGGCAAAACGATGACGGCAATGAGCCTTGCGAAGACACTCAAGCGCCCGATCCTCTCCTTTGACTGTTCGAAGATCCTCTCGATGTATGTGGGGGAGAGCGAAAAGAATGTACGACGCATTTTTGACGAGTTCAAGGAGTTGAGCCACAAAGCAAAAGTGGAGCCGATCCTTCTGCTCAATGAAGCCGACCAGTTTTTAAGCAGCAGGACCGAGGGTTCGGGCAGCAGCGCGGATAAAATGCACAACCAGATGCAGAATATCTTTCTGGAGCAGATCGAGCGTTTCGAAGGGATACTGATCGCCACGACAAACCTGCTGGGCAATATCGACAAAGCCTTCTCCCGGCGATTCAACTACAAGATCGAATTTAAAAAACCGGGAAAAAGACAGCGTTTGAGGCTCTGGCAGTTCATGCTCCCCGAGAATGCGGACTATACAGAGGATTTCGATGTGCAAAATCTGGCAAACTATGAATTGACAGGCGGACAGATCAACCTGATCATCAAAAACACCGCCTATAAAGTCGCTGTCAGGGAGGAGAGTATCTTCAGCAGCCAGGACTTCCTCGAGGAGATCGAAAAAGAGCTCGGCAGCAGTTTCGATGGCAGCAAGAGCATGGGGTTCAAGGTCTAAAGGCCTCTGTACTACCTGCTCCCTTTTTCCGGTATAGCGTGTAGGTCGGGGTGTCCCCACCCCGACACTATTGATGATCTCGTAGGGTACGTAACCACGTACCGTCATAGCAGTTTTTACTGCCTGATAATCTCCGCTCCGGCACTTTTGAGCGCCTGGATGCCGCCTTTGACATTGACCGGGGTAAATCCGTGCTTCTCCAGGATGCGTGAAGCGGCGACGCTTCTGTTGCCGCTTTCGCAGTAGACAAGGATCTTTGTATTTTTTTTCTCTGTGAGCGTATCGATCCGGCTGTCGAGCTGCTGCAGCGGGATCAGTGTCGCACCTTCAAGATGTCCCTCTTTGTATTCGGGAAGGGTTCTGACATCCAGGAGCGTGACATTGTCATCACTCTCTATCATCACAACGGCTGTTTGGGCATCGACAGAGACGAAATTGGCAAGTATCCACCCCTTGGAGTAGGCGAACCAGAAGATGAGACCGGCCAGTGCGGCCCAGTAGAGCATATCGGTAAGTTTTTTATCATTTTTCATCAGGTTGACCATTTTTTTTGTTATCTTATCATACATTCTCTATTTTACGTAATAAGAAGTTTAATTATATATTTTACTTATGAGATATTTTTGTTTCACTTAGTTACAGC
>Ga0116197_1000157_pt1 | contig 13431 bp, 12 predicted proteins | sample ZodSprsou2mmetaG_FD_94480 | JGI IMG/M metagenome (GOLD analysis project Ga0116197, IMG submission 94480) | Hot spring sediment microbial communities from Zodletone spring, Oklahoma to study Microbial Dark Matter (Phase II) - Zodletone Spring... ...
ACTCCGGCATCGACCACGATCTGACCGGCGATGCCGACTACACCATGCCCGCACCCCTCTCGAGCAGCCCCGCGTTTGCCGACAGTTATGCCCAAGCGGGGCTCGCGCTGCCAGCCTCGGCGGCCGCGAGTGTCACCCACCGGTTCTCGGAGACCCTGACCGGGTCGGTCGGTCTGTTGTGGACCGGATGGTCGAGTTTCGAGGAATTGCGGGTCGAACAAAGCTTTGGGCGTGAATCGGTGACCACCGAGAACTGGGACGACACCCTGCGCGTCGCTCTGGGCGGAGAGTGGACGTTTGCGCCCCGCTGGACACTGCGCGCGGGCGCGGCCTACGACCCGACGCCGGTGCCGAGCCCGGCGTTTCGCACCGCCCGGTTGCCTGATGCTGACCGGACCTGGGCTTCCGTGGGTCTCGGCTACCAGATCAGCCGTCAATGGTCTGTCGATGTGGGGTATACCCATGTGTGGATCGACGACAGCGTAATCGACAACACCACCGAATCGGCGCTGGCGAATACGCTGGAGGGGCGTTACCAGGGCAAGGTCGATATCCTCGGGGTGCAGCTCAACGCGCACTTCTGATCGCGCCACGGTGCAGCGAGCGCAGCGGCCGCCTGCCGATGGTCTTCCGATGATCTACGCTTCCCACGGCTGGCATTTCCGGCCCGTGTTTCAACCGCGAACAGAGGTAGACGATGCAGGTAGATCACCATGACCTGGCGCACGAGTTCCCCGAGTTCAAGGAGCGGATCCATGAACTCAAGGTCGAGGACGCGCATTTCCAGAAGCAGTTCGATCGGTACGACGAGGTGACCAAGGACGTCGAACGCCTCGAAAAACAAGGCATGCCGGTCACCGACGAGCACCTTGAAGCGCTCAAGAAGGAGCGTCTTGCGATCAAGGATGAGCTCTACGGCATGCTCAAGGACTGACCGACCGGTCCGCCCGAGGGTACATGAGGAGGGTCCGCCTGCTTCAGGCGGACCCTTTTGTTTGCTTGCGGTTTGGCCCGTGTTTTGTTCGTTTGGCGCGACGCTGACGATCGACCGCAGGAGCGGCTTTAGCCGCGATACCCGGTGCAAGCGTCTGCCCTTCGCGGCTAGAGCCGCTCCTACGCGCATTCCGCCCCGTCACTTGCCAAAACGCGCACACACGGCGGCACCCGGCGAACGCCGGGGGTTCCCTAAGGGCTGGGCGGGACGATCAGCGTGCCGTCGGCGTCGACGACCGCGGGGCTTGTCTGGCGTTCGGCCTGCTGGAAGTCGATCCGACCCCTTACCAGCCAGTCGATCGCCAGCGGGTAGATGCGGTGTTCGATCGCGTGGATGCGCTGCTTGAGCGTGGCGATGTCGTCGTCGGCACGGAGCTCGATGCGTCCCTGCACGATCGGCGGACCCGCATCGACGGTCGGGGTGACGAAGTGCACGGTCGCGCCGTGCAGGCGGTCGCCCGCTTCCAGCGCCCGGGCGTGGGTGTTCATGCCCGGGTACTTCGGCAAGAGCGAGGGGTGGATATTGATCAGGCGACCCTGGAAGCGTTCGACGAAGCCATCGGTGAGGATGCGCATGAAGCCGGCCATGACGATCCAGTCGGGTTCGGCCTCGTCGATGGCCTCGGCCATGGCGGCATCGAAGGCCCCGCGGTCGGGATAAGCCTTGTGGTCGATCAACCGGGCGGGGATGCCGTGCGTCTCGGCGCGCTCGAACGCGTAGGCGCCGGGACGGTTGACCACCAGCAGCACGATCTCCGCGTTGATCCGGCCACTTTCGCAGGCGTCGATGATCGCCTGGAAATTCGAGCCATTGCCGGAAGCCAGTACGACCAGCCGGGCTTTCTCTTGGGCCTTTTCTGCGAGCGTGTCTCCCACCATCATCAGCGGTAGACGACGGGTTCGCCGCTACCCCGCTCGCCGATCTCGCCGATCACCCAGGCGTTTTCACCCGCTGCCTGCATGGTCGAGACGGCCTTCTCGGCCTGGTCGGCGGCGACGATCACCACCATGCCCACGCCGTTGTTGAAGGTCCGGCGCATCTCGGCGATCTCGACGTTGCCCTGGTCGGCGAGCCAGTCGAACACCGCCGGGCGCTGCCAGCTCGACCAGTCGATCACGGCGGACAGGGTCTCGGGGAAGACGCGCGGCAGGTTTTCGGTCAGGCCGCCGCCGGTAATGTGGCTCATCGCGTGGATGTCGACCTGCTCGGCCAACGCTGCGACGGCCTTGGCATAAATGCGGGTCGGGGCAAGCAGTTGGTCGAGCAGGGTCTTGCCCTCGGGCGTGTTCCAGTCCGGCTGGGCGCGCTCGACGATCTTTCGGATCAGCGAGTAGCCGTTGGCGTGCGGGCCGGAGGCGGGCAGGGCGATCAGCTTGTCGCCGGCGGCGACCTTGCTGCCGTCGATGAGCTGGTCCTTCTCCACCGCGCCGACGGCAAAGCCGGCCAGATCGTAGTCGCCGTGCTCGTACATCGACGGCATCTCGGCGGTCTCGCCGCCGATCAGCGCACAGCCGGCCTGCGAGCAGCCCTCGGCGATGCCCTCGACCACCTGCGCGGCCACGTCGACGTCGAGCTTGCCGGTGGCGTAGTAGTCGAGGAAGAACAGCGGCTCGGCGCCGGTGACCAGGATGTCGTTGACGCACATGGCGACCAGATCGATGCCGATCTGGTCGTGCTTGTTCAGGTCGATCGCCAGGCGCAGCTTGGTGCCCACGCCGTCGGTGCCCGAGACCAGCACCGGTTGTTTGAATTTGCTGGTGTCGAGCGCGAACAGGCCGCCGAAGCCGCCCAGGCCGCCCATGACCTCGGGGCGCTGGGTGCGCTTGACCGCGGGCTTGATGCGGTCGACCAGGCTGTTGCCGGCATCGATATCGACGCCCGCGTCGCGGTAGGTCAGGGGGGTGTTGTCCTGGGTCATGGCGGTCGGTTGGAGGCTGGGAATGGAATGGCGCGTAGTCTACATCAATCATGGCATCCGACGCCCCTTCGGCGGGTGCGGGCAATGCACCAATCGCAGAGAACGGAGCAGACATGAAGACCATCTACCGGGCATCCGACATCCTCGAGGCGCATATCGTCGCCGGCATGCTCAACGCCGAGGGCATCGAGGCCGAGGTCGCCGGTTTCTACCAGCAGGGCGCCGTGGGCGAACTCGCCCCGCAGGACTTCGCCCGGGTGATGCTGATCGACGAGCGCGATATGGAGCGTGCCGAGCAGGTGATCGCGACCTACGAGGCGCGCGATCCCAAGCCGACGGAGGATGAGCCGGGCCGCGAGGATGATGGTGGCTCGGACAGTCGACTGGCCGGCTGGCTGCTCGTCGTGGCCTTGCTCCTGTTCCTGTTGGGTTGGGGGGTGCTCTGAGGAAAACGCGAACGGTTTCGCGAATCATAACCGTTTCTAAATGAACAAGTTGGCGTTTTCTAACCTGTTTCCCTTCCCGGAACAAGCGCGCTAGAGTCGAGTGGCAGTCACCACCTCAGGGAGAGGCATTCATGACGGACAAGCAATCTCGCGATACGGATCACGCCCGGCGTCGCTTTGTTGGCGGCGCGCTGGCCGCCGCGGTCATTCCACTGATGGCCATCGTCCCGGCGCATGCGACGGACCTGCCACAGCTGTCCGAAGACGATCCGATGGCCAAGTCACTCGACTACCGCCACGACGCCAGCGAGGTGCAGCACGCCTCGTACAAGTCCGGCCAGACCTGCGCGAACTGCGCGCTGTACAAGCCGGACCAGGCCGGCGACGGCTGGGGCGGCTGCGCGATCTTCCGTGGCAAGGCCGTCAAGGGCACGGGCTGGTGCAGCTCCTACGTGAAGGGGTGACCCTCGGGGAATGAACCTCGCGGCGCGGATCATCGGATCCGGCCGCGCAACGAGAAAACGGCCCGGGACTACCGGGCCGTTTTTTGTGTGCTCGACGGGCCTGTTCGATCCTGAGGCACCGATCACGATGCGGTCCGTCGGAGTGACTTCAGCCGCGAAACCACGCAAATTGCCGCCCGAGCCTTTCGCGCCTGAAGGCGCTCCTACGGGTCGTCACGGCCGCCCGGCGGCCTTACTTCCCCTGGCCCCAGGAATCGCGCAAGGTCACGGCGCGGTTGAATACCGGACGCTGCCCGGGCGCGTGTTCCTTCTGATCGGCAACGAAGTAGCCGTGGCGCTCGAACTGATAGATCGACTCGGGTTCGGCATTCGCCGCACCGGCCTCTATATAGGCGGTCAGCGTGTGGATCGAGTCGGGGTTGATGTCATCGAGGAAATCGCGTTCGACGTCCGGCTCGTCACCTTCGCGTCGCGCGCCCGGGGCGGGCACGTTGAACAGGCGGTCGTACTGGCGGATCTCGGTCTCGACCGCGTCGCGTGCCGACAGCCAGTGGATGTTGCCTTTGACCTTGCGCGCGTCGGCCCCCGGCGTGCCGGACTTGGTGTCCGGGTCGTATTCGGCGTAGACGCAGGTGACTTGTCCGTCCTCGTCCACGTCATGGCCGACGTGCTTGATGATAAAACCGTAGCGCAGGCGGACCTCACCGTCGGGCTTCAGGCGGAAGTATTTTTTTGGCGGGTCGAGGGCGAAGTCGCCGCGCTCGATCCACAGCTCGCGGGTGAGTTTCACCTCGCGCTTGCCCCAGTCCGGCTTTTGCGGGTGGTTGGGCGCGTAGCAGGTCTCCTCGTGATCCTCGGGGAAATTGACCAGCACGAGCTTCAACGGGTCGAGCACGCCGATGCGGCGCTCGGCCGACTCGTTCAAGGTCTCGCGCATGCAGTCCTCGAGCACGCCGAAGTCGATCAGGCTGTCGGACTTGGACACGCCGATGCGATCGGTGAACAGCTTGAAACCCGCCGGGGTGAAGCCGCGACGGCGCGCGCCCTTGAGCGTCGGCATGCGTGGGTCGTCCCAGCCGTCGACATGGCCGCCTTCGACCAATTGGATCAGCTTGCGCTTGGAGAGCGGCATGTAGGTGAGGTTGAGCCGCGAGAACTCGATCTGTTGCGGCAGCGGGCGCTCGAAGAAGCCCAGATCGGCGAGCTTGGCGATGAACCAGTCGTACAGCGGGCGATGGTCCTCGAACTCCAGCGTGCACAGCGAGTGGGTGACCCCCTCGATGGCATCCGATACGCAGTGGGCGTAGTCGTACATCGGGTAGATCGGCCAGTCGTCGCCGGTGCGGTGGTGATGCGCGTGGCGGATGCGGTAGATAGCCGGGTCGCGCATGTTGAGGTTCGGCGAGGCCATGTCGATCTTGGCCCGCAGGATGTGCTCGCCGTCCGGGAACTCGCCGGCGCGCATGCGGGTGAACAGATCCAGGTTCTCTTCGATCGAGCGCTCGCGGTACGGGCTGTTCGTGCCCGGCTCCTTGAGGGTGCCACGGTTGGCGCGCATCTCGTCGGCCGACTGGGAATCGACGTAGGCCAGCCCGGCTTTCACCAGGGAAACAGCGCCCTGGTAGAGGGTCTCGAAGTAGTCCGAGGCGAAGTGCTCGTGCGCCGGGTCACGAAAGCCCAGCCAGTCGATGTCCTCGCGGATGGCATCCACATACGCCTGCTCTTCTTTCACCGGGTTGGTGTCGTCGAAGCGCAGGTGGCAGATGCCGTTGTAGTCCCGCGCCAGGCCGAAGTTGAGGAAGATGCTCTTGGCGTGCCCGAAGTGCAGATAGCCATTGGGCTCGGGCGGGAAGCGCGTGGTCACCTTGCCGCCGTAGGTGCCCTGGTCCTGATCGGCGTCGACGCGGTTGCGGATGAAGTGGCTGATCGGCTCGTTGGACTCGGACATTGGCTCGGGCTCGATTCGCTGTCGATGAATGGAAAGCGGACATTGTACGAAAAATAGGTGCCGACCCGCGTGTTACCCGGCAACCGTCGTAGCGATTCCTTCCGGTGGATACCAGGCGCGAATCGATGGTGTCTGAAACGGGGGTCGCCGAGGGGGTGCCGAGGGGTCGCCAGGAGGGCACCTGCCAGGCGACCAGCGCGGAGAATGGCCGTCGCCATTTGCAAGCGCCGAACCAGGTCGCGTCGGCCCGATTCGGCCGGAGCGGGCGGCCCAGGGGACAGGTTTCTCGGACGAGAACCCCGTGAGGCAGAGGCTTGATCGATTGATATGGATGTTTCCTCGCGTGGCGGGCTAACCCCCACATGGACGCTCAAACCCCACAAGGGCACTCAGGTATTTTGAGATTGTACCGAATAACGAATATTCTTCTTGCTCAGGAAAACAGGGAGATGTGTGGCTAAAACCGGGTTCGCCGTGCGAGCCCGTCGTGAGCGACTGAGGGCGCGTTTTTCACGAGGGGCCATTTTTTGGCACCGTTTGTGGTCACGGCATCGACTCGATGGGCCGGGCGGCCTTTCGGGATGGCGCAACCGATCGGGGTGCAGTGGATGCAAGGACAACGAACTCTCGACATCGACCAGGTGTTCCACGAGATCAACGCCGAGCGGCGTCTGGCCGGCTTGCCTCAGGTCGAGCTCTCCGTGATGCGCGTACGGGTCAATATTCGGTTGTCGATTGCCGGGGTGGAGCGTTTGCCGTCAAGCGGCAGGGTCGAGGTGGACGACGATCAGCTCGCTGCGATCGCCCGCGCCATCAGCGAGCTGTTCAACACGGCCTATACGGTCGAGCGCCTTGCCAACTTCGAGCGCATGCTCGGCGATGCGGAGACGCCCGCCGACCAGTTGGCCGCGGCGGCGGACGCGGCACCGGGCCAGGCCCCAGCGGGCCCCGCGTCGTCCGTCTCAGCGCCCCGGCCGGTCGCGCCGGTCACTGACGCGGTCGGTGACGAGCCCCGCGACCGCCTCTACATGGTCGACTTCTTCACCGCCATCAACCAGGTGCGGCGTCGCAACCGCCAGTTGCCGATCGAGCCGGCGGTGGTGATAGTCCGGGTGAGTGTGCGTTTCGCCATCGTCCGACGTCGACGGCTGAATTTCGATCAGGCATGGATCGAGGTCTCGCCAATGGATGTGGCTGCGCTCGAGACCATCTTGGCCGAGCAATTCGACGTGCATCTCGAGCAAGGCATGGCGAGGCTGATCGACCAGGGCCGTGCGCGCGCCCGGCAGGAGCCGCGCAAGCTTTCCTGGGTCGATCGGATCTTCCGCCGGCGCAACTTCAACTTTCACGTCAACGACATGGTGATGGCGATCACCCGCCAGCGCGCCCAGCTGGGCTACCATCCCAAGTCGCCGCGCGAGATACAGGAATGCTGCGAGAAACTCCTGGCCGACATGAACGTCAAGTTTCGTGACGGACGTGTCCGACTGACCGAGGCCCAAATGGACCAGCTGGCAGAATTCCTGCGCGAGGAGTACGGCCTCTATTTCGAGGACCTGGATTCCTTCATCGGTGTGGGCGCCCTCGGCCGGTGACGAGCCACAAACAACCAGACAGCAGGATGGAATCGTGAGCCATGGGTAACGAGATCGAAGCGGACAAGGGACTGGCCCGGCTGGGTGGCCTGAGTCACGTTTTTCATTGTAATCACTACAACGCGCACCTGCAGATGGCGGTGCAGCTTGGCGAGGGCATCGAAGAGGATTTCGTGCCCGACCAACTGCTCAAGGATGCAGCCCGCGCGATCGCCGAGCACCTGCGCAACGAGTGCGGGTATTCCGAGGGGCAGTTGCTCGAGGAATACACCCGCTGCGGCTTCGGCATTCTCAAGCGGATCGACGACGATCATTACGAGGCCGTGCGCTCGCATTACGGCGAGATGACCTACCACCACGGCCGACCGCAACCGAGTTGCTTTTTCGACGCCGGTTTCCTCAGCGGCATGACCGGGCGGGACGTGGTCGAGGTGCAGTGTCGTCATGATGACGGCTCGACCGATCTCTTCGAGCTGCGCGAGCCGGTCGAGCCACTGCCCAGCCCATTTCGGCACCCCGACCCGATGGCCGATCCACCGGCGCGTTTCGATTTCCCGGAATGCCGTGTCGCTGAGAGCGGTATCGACGAGTCCGCCGTGATCGCGGCGGTTTCCGGCATGGATCTGTTCGGCAAGCCGGAGCGCGAGGGTGGCACCGGGCTGGTGGAGGCCTTCGGGGTAGGGCTGACGTTCCACTACGCCGACTACTACAACTACATCAGCTACGAGGTTTACCGCCGCATGGTCGCTATCGGCGTGCCGGCGGACATGGCACGAGAGGCATTCGTGCAGGCCGGACACGTCTGCGCGTTCAACACGCTCGGCGGGATCATGGAGAGCGACGCCTGGGATCAGGTAGTAAAGCCGATGTGTCGCGACGTCTCCGACTGGGTGCACGGCATCGTGGCCGTGATCAACGCCCTGGGCTGGGGTGTCTGGCGCGTCGAGCGCATCGAGCCGGGCAAGGAGCTGGCAATCCGGGTCTACAACTCCTACGAGGGTGTCGGTTTTCGTCGCCTCTACCCGGCCGACGACCGCGAACGCCAGATCTCCTTCCTTGCCATGGGGGCGGTCCGGGGCATCGCTCACCTGCTTTGGAAGATCGATATCCGCGAGCGTCCCGGCCTGAACGAGGCCCTGTACATGAAGACGTTCAACGACCCGAAGGGCTACTGGTCGGTCGAGCAGACCCATGCCATCGGCGCGGGCGATCCCTACGATCGCATCGTCACCCGGGCGCCGGGCTGATAGGCAGCGCGTCGCTCGCCCGTCCGTCCTCCGCGTCGGCGATCTTCTGTCCCTCGCGGTCGCGGCGCCGCTTCGGCGCTGCCCCTTCGAATCACGGCGGCCCGAACCGGACGCGCCACGAAGGACAGCTCCCGTTCGGGCCAGGCGAGGTGGTAGATCGTTGCCGGCTGGTGGTGGTCTATTCGACCGGGTCCGAGCCGTCCCATACGGTCAGTGTTGCCGGTCGACGCTCGCGTTCCTTGGTCGGAGCCGATTCCGCGCGCGTGCCGATGTTGATCAGGCCGAGCAGACGTTCGTCGTCGGTCAGTCCCAGCCGTGCGTGAATGACGGGATCGTAGGCGCGGTCGCCGGTGAGCCAGATCACGCCGAAACCGAGTGCCTCGGTGGCGAGCACGAGTTGGTGCGTGGCCGCGCCGGCGGCGAGCAGTTGCTCGACCTCGGGGACCTTGGCGTGGTCAGGGACGATCCGGGCGATGGCCGCGACGATCAGCGGCGCCCGCAGCGCACGCTCGCGTTCGCGTTCGAGCATCGCCTCGCTTGCGTCTGGCACGCGCTGCCGGTAGGCCTCGACGAACAGGTTGCCCAGCGCGTCCAGCCCTTTTCCGCGAATGACGAGAAAGCGCCAAGGGTGCAGGCTGCCGTGGTCGGGGGCGCTTTCAGGGGCCTGCAGGAGGCGTTTCAAGGTCTCGTCATCGGGTGCCGGTGCGCACAGATAGGCGGCTGGCGTCGATTGACGCGCGATCAGCGCGTCGAGCAAGCGGGGGTCGTGAATCATGGGCGTTCAAGCCTGTCGAGAAACGGGTGGCGGGCGGAAGTCGAGGGTTGTCCTTGGCGAAGCGGACATTTTCGTCGATAATCACGCACCATTTGAACCTGCTAGAGGATTTATGGCAAAAGAAGATTACATAGAGATGCCGGGCGTGGTGATCGACACGCTGCCGAACACCATGTTTCGGGTCGAACTGGAAAACGGCCACGTCGTGACCGCCCACATCTCAGGGCGCATGCGCAAGAACTACATCCGCATCCTGACCGGTGACAAGGTTACGGTGCAGTTGACGCCCTACGATCTGACCAAGGGTCGCATCTCCTTCCGCTCCCGCTGACCACGCTCCCGCAGCCGGGGGTTGGCACCCCCGACGCCGGCTATCGCGAGGTGCGAGCCCGCAAGCGTCCCGCCGTGGCTTCCTGGCCTTCTGCGTAGTGGGGCCCCTCGGTCTGCAACGGCATCACGGCGGAAAGACGGCGCCCCATTAGGGCGCCGTCGGTCGTCGAGACTGGCCGATAGATCGATCAGGCGGTCGAGGATTCCTCGGCCACGGACTGCGGTGCAGGGGTGGCCAACAGCGCAGGCTCTTCCTCTGCCATCGAGAAGCGGGCCCGTCCGCCGTCGGCCAGATCGCCGAACAGCATCTGCTCGGCAAGCGGCCGCTTGAGCTTGTCCTGGATCAGGCGGGCCATCGGGCGGGCACCCAGCACCACGTCGTAGCCATGCTCGCCCAGCCAGTGGCGCACCTCGTCGTCGACCTGCAGGGTGACGTGGTTCGCTTCGAGCTGCTGCTCGAGCTCCAGCAACAGCTTGTCGACCACGTTCGCGATCTGGCGCGTGCCGAGCGACTGGAACTGGATGATCGCGTCCAGACGGTTGCGGAACTCCGGCGTGAAGCCACGCTTGATCGCCTCCATCCCGGACGAGCCGATGTCCTGCGCGACGAAGCCCATGCTGTTCTTGGCCATCTCCTCGGCGCCCATGTTGGAGGTCATGATCAGGATCACGTGGCGGAAGTCGATGCTGCGGCCGTTGGTGTCGGTAAGCGAGCCGTTGTCCATCACCTGCAAGAGCACGTTGAACACGTCCGGGTGCGCCTTCTCGATTTCGTCGAGCAGCAGTACGCAGTGCGGGTTCTTGTGGATCTTCTCGGTGAGCAGGCCACCCTCGTCGAAGCCCACGTAGCCCGGCGGTGCGCCGATCAGCCGCGAGACGCTGTGACGCTCCATGTACTCGGACATGTCGAAGCGCACCAGCTCGATACCCAGCAGGCGCGCGAGCTGCTTGGAGACCTCGGTCTTGCCCACGCCAGTCGGGCCGGCGAACAGGTAGGAGCCGATCGGCTTGTTGTCCGGGCGCAGGCCCGAGCGAGCCAGGCGGATCGCGGTGGTGATCTGCGCGATCGCCTCGTCCTGGCCGAAGACCACCATCTTGAGATTGCGGTCGAGGTTCCTGAGCACTTCGCGATCCGAGGTGGAGACGCTGCGCTCGGGGATGCGTGCCATCCGCGCGACCACGCGCTCGATGTCGCTGGCGGTAATGTGGTTGTCCTCGGGGCGCGGGTGAAGCAGGCGATATTGTGCGCCCACCTCGTCGATGACGTCGATGGCCTTGTCCGGCAGGTGGCGGTCGTTGATGTGGCGCGTGGAGAGCTTGACCGCCGCCTCGATCGCCTCGTCGGTGTAGACCACCTCGTGGTGCTTCTCGTAGCCCTCGCGCAGGCCCCGGATGATCTCGACCGTCTCGTCTTCGGTAGGCTCCGGCACGTCGATCTTCTGGAAGCGACGGGTCAGGGCGGCATCCTTCTCGAAGATGCTGCGGTATTCCTGGTGCGTGGTCGAGCCGATGCAGCGCAACTCGCCCGAGGCGAGTGCCGGCTTGATCAGGTTCGAGGCATCCATCGAGCCGCCGGAGGCCGAGCCCGCCCCGATCAGGGTATGGATCTCGTCGATGAACAGGATCGCGTCGGGCACCGATCGCACCTTCTTCAAGACGATTTTCAGACGCTTCTCGAAATCCCCGCGGTACTTGGTGCCGGCAACCAGCGCGCCCAGGTCGAGCGCGTAGATGGTGGCCTCGGAGAGTGCCTCTGGCACCTCGCCGTCGACGATCTTGCGCGCCAGGCCCTCGGCGATCGCCGTCTTGCCGACCCCGGCCTCGCCGACCAGCAGCGGGTTGTTCTTGCGACGCCGTGAGAGCACCTGCTGGACGCGTTCGAGTTCGGCGGCCCGGCCGATGAGCGGATCGATCTTGCCTTCGGCCGCGTGCTTGTTGAGATTGATGGCGAAGTTCTCGAAGGCGTTTTCGTCGGCGGGCTGTTCCTCGGCCGCCTCGATGTCCGCTTCGTGGCTGCTTGGCTCCTCGTCTTCGACGCCGTCGTCGTCTTCCGTGTCCGGACCGTGCGAGATGAAGTTGATCACGTCCAGGCGGGTGACGCCGGCCTTGTGCAGGAGGTGAACGGCGTGGGCGTCTTGTTCACCGAAGATCGCGGCGAGCACATGCGCGCCGGAGACTTCGCTGCGCTGGGCGGCTTGCACCTGCATCACTGCACGTTGGAGCACACGCTGGAAACCCAGTGTCGGCTGGGTCTCGCGTGGATCGTTCTCCGGGATGCGCGGGGTGGTGCGGCGGATGTGCGCCTCGAGGTCGATGGCCAGCTGCGAAATGTTCGCGTTGCAGCCCTCCAGCACCATGCGCGCGTCGGGGTCCTCGAGCAGCGTGTGAAGCAGGCTTTCGAGGGTAACGAATTCATAGCTCTGGCGGCGCGCTCGATCGAACACGCGACTCAGGGTGGTTTCGAGGGATTTGCTCAGCACCGATCCTCTCCTCCGGTCAGTCTGCGTTGCCCCGGTCCCGGCTATCGGCGGGACCGTTGCCTGTATCCCGATGATACGCCGGTTTGCGGCGTTGCCAACGGTTCAAGGAATTTCCGGCCGATGGTAGTGGCCAGCGTAGTGTCCGTCTGGCCCCGCTCGACCAGCCCCGCCCAAGGCCTGCGACCGCGCCTGATTCTCGGTCGGTTCGCGGGGCGCCGATCGATTTCGGCCTAGTCGGCGCGTTCCATCACGCACATCAATGGGTACTCGTGCTCACGCGCGATCTGGTTGACCTGGCTGACCCGTGTTTCGGCGATATCCCGGGTGAACTCGCCGCAGACGCCGCGTCCCCGATTGTGGACTTCGAGCATGACGGCGCTTGCCTGTTCGAAGGTCATGCCGAATAACTGCATCAGCACCTGCACAACGAAATCCATGGGGGTGAAGTCGTCGTTCAACAAGAGGACCCGATACATGGGGGGCTCGTCACTGACCGCCTGTTCGGAAACCTCTTCCGTCTCGATGGGGCGGTAGGTGGTGTGTGCTCCCGCGCGCTCGGTGGCGCGATGTCCAAGAGTTGCAATCATGACGACAGTCTAACCCGATGAGGCTCGCGCCTTCAGGACGAATCGCCGATCGGGCGGCGTCTGGGCCGGGCTGCGCCGGAGCTTGCCGCGAAATCCTGAATCACGTTCCCACCAGCTCGAGGTGGCGGGTGCTTGGCTCAGGGTGGCGGAGTGGCGTTCGTGGCCAACGTTCTCAGGGCAGCATCATCGGCGTCGCCGTTTCTTGGCCCAGGCCAAGTGGCGACTGGCCGAGCAGCGATTGGCCGAACTCGGCGGCGGTCGCGCCGAGCAGCTGTTCGAGGCGGTTGCGCCGCGGGGTGAAGTCGATCTGCCGCTCGACGCCGATGCGGTCCCGGACCACGCCGCGAACGCTGTCGAAATCGTCGATCAGCCCCTTCTCCTTGGCCGTTGCGCCGGTGTAGAACAGCCCGGAGAAAATGGCCTCGTCGTCGGCCAGGCGGTCACCGCGAGCTGTCTTGACCGCCTCGATGAACTGCGCATGGATCTCGTCGAGCACGCCCTCGAGATGTGCCGTGTCCTTCGGGTCTACCGGACTGAAGGGGTCGGCGAGCGCCTTGTTCTTGCCGGCAGTCAGCAGGCGCCGCTCGATGCCGAGTTTTTCCATCGCCCCGACGAAACCGAAGCTGTCCATGCGCACGCCGATCGAG